>Ga0209780_1004837_pt1 | contig 10488 bp, 5 predicted proteins | sample WorMetexBAHAMAS2_FD_187384 | JGI IMG/M metagenome (GOLD analysis project Ga0209780, IMG submission 187384) | Marine gutless worms symbiont microbial communities from Max Planck institute for Marine Microbiology, Germany - Inanidrilus exumae... | ecosystem: Host-associated > Annelida > Digestive... | reverse complement strand
GATGACGGTCACCAGATCTGAGACGATCGGCCGTTCCAGAGATATGGTTGGTGCCCACCGAAATTTACTCTTTAAATGGTTCACGTGACCTAACCACGCTCCTTTCAGGGACAGCGGGGTTTCAGACGTGGGCTGGTATTTGCTACCTTCAATCTACCTACCAAATGTTAAGTCTCCATCTCAACTTACTAAGAAGATATGAAAGGCGATACAAAATGTCGAAAATGGGGTGGTTTGGGGTAGTTATGATCATTAAAGGTCACTGGCTGGATATAGCAGCATCAATCGATAGAGCACATACGAGTTCCTATTGGCGTTCCATATAGTAACTATGTCCCTATCTTGCATTTTTTGCGATATAGCGAGATATTGGTGGAAAATCGCCGATTGTAACCCATCCCACCACTATTTGGTGCCCCCGTTGGGGGTGACCCCGTTGGAATTTCGCCGAGATCTTTGACAGCGGAAAACTAGAGTCCCCGTGCTATCGTACGGTGTCATTTGCGTGATCGTGCATGCGTTTAGCCGTTTTGGAACAGTGCCGTCTTGTGACAGACAGACAGACAGACAGAGGGACGGACACACAACGACAACATATACCGCGCTAGCATAGCGTCGCGCTAGCATAGCGTCGCGCGGTATAAAACCGCACGTTATTAAATTACTTCTTAGAATAACAATAAACAGCTAGGCTGCTGGCAACATGTGCCATGATACTGGACTGTTCAGATTGCCTAGCAACGACAACGTCATCAGAAACAGGCGTGGCGTCAAATGACCGCCTAAAATCAGAACAACAATACAATTAGCGCATTAATGACATAATCGTTCATTTACGATGTGCTTACAACAAAAATAAATTAATCGCATATAACTGGATTATTATTTACTGCTCATTGTAAGTAAGTACAAGTTTAGCTAGGCTCTGTACATTGTACAGCCTAGATTGGTGTGAGCTGAGACTTTACTGGCGGCCGCCTGACGCCGAATGTTCATTCATTCATCAAATGAACCGCGTGAACTCTCGCAGTCTTTTTATAGCCGCGACGATAACAGCACGTAAACGCTGGAAATGTATTATTTATTTGTGTATGTATTTCTATTTGTGTGTGTTAACTGTATGTATATTGTACTACTCTTTGTCCGTCTCAGTTTGTCTGTCTGTTTTACATTGTCTGTTTTACTGCCATTTGGCGAATAAACGTGTTCATTATTAATAAGAAGCCAGCACTCACAAGAGTGCAAAACCCACGCAGGCAATATTTTTGTGACTCGTGACCTTGACCTTTGACCTTTTGCCCTCGAAATAAATGAGTTTCCAGGACGCATCGTTGAACATTTCTGTGTCCGGTTTGGTGATCCTAGCTGCATCTGTTTTGTAGATACTGTGCGGAAAAACAGACAGACACACAGACAAATGGGGGGAAAACCATATCCCTGACTACCCTGAGACTGCCGTCGGCGTGAATACTAATAATTCGATTCTGTTCCGTCATGGAAGAACGAACTTACGCGCTGTTGATCAGTCGCTTCAGTTCGTTGTGGCTGTGACAGTGTCACGTCGTGCATCGTCCGCTCATTGGTCGTCGCATCATTGCCCTCAGCATCATCAACATCAGCGCCACGACGCTCGTCATCAGCTGCGGTGATGCTCGACTGATCGATGACGTCAACTGAGTCGGTCTTATCAACGTCGTCTGTTTCACCGCCTTCCAGTCAATAACACCAACACTACACGTACTGCTACTCTACTGATGACCGCCCGCTATAGCGAACGCCAGCTGTAGCGACGGTTAGGCTTAGGCTTAGGCTTAGAGTTGGCAGGGTTATGGTTAGGTTTCATAGGGTTGTAGTTAGGCTTAAGGTTGCGGTTAGTAGGATTAGGGTGAGTCTTAGGGTTAGTGTTAAGCCCGACGCTCTACATGCCTCTCGCTATATAGCAGGCCTTCACTATAGCCAGCACGAATCACTTCTACTACATTCAGTTATTGTTCTTTAACCGGCCTTCTTTCTGCATAACTCTTTATGGCTCGGCCACGTCCTCAAAAAAGAACCGACGAGGATAGTTGGAGCAGGTCTATCAGAGGCCCGATGACATTTCTGGCCCCCAGTCATCAGCTTCAAAGCAGTGAAGGGAACTCAGAGCACGAAGAATCACCAGCCAACGAACACCGTACCGTGCCTACGTCAAGATGAATAACATGAACAGTAAGTAATTACAAAACTAATTATCAACATCACACGGTAGCACTATATTAGCATAGCTAGTCTGACGGGGAAAATTAAACTAAAAATAGGTATTAAAAATTAACAGAGAGCTTTGACGTTTGACTTTTTGACTTTATTTTTTCCTTATTTTCGTTTCTGGGCCATGCGCTAGATTAAGCTGGCCATCCCGTCAGCTTTTGAGTGCACATTAATGTACCGTATCGTATCGTGTCGTATCGTAAATACTACTCGTACATAAAAACTAAAGAGTTGCTGTACTGGCCGCGGAGATAAGAGATGATGACTAGAAAACTGCACGAAAGCCAAAGTCCAGCAAAGAAAGTATCTACAAAGACATGGCGTACGACCATCAATTCGTTAGTAGCCAGCTAACTGGTAAACAACAGACTGCCCCTGTATCAGCATGCAAAAGACCGCAGCAGTGGACCTCAGCCGGGTAAATACATTGACTATTGGTGGCTAGGCTGTTACATTTAGCCTCCTACTAGGTGTACGGAATGCAACAGTCGATCCATCAGTCAACATCACACGGCACTGTAGTTCATGGATGCATCTCGCTGCTGAAAAGTGGGGAAAGCGGCAGGCTCGGGTCGTCACGGTCACTCGTCAGTAAGAGTAACTAGGGCACGGAATCCTAAGTAAGTAAGATTTTAATCACAAAATGACAACCGCATTGGCGTTACAATGAAAGGTTAGACTAGTGCTATACACACAAAATGCTTCAGAAAAGATATAAATCATAAAACAGACTAAATTATGAATATTAACCTACTGTCCATTACTGTTTGTTTATGAAGTTTCACTACACAGAGGGCTCAAAAGTGGGGGGACACTTCATATTATGTCCCAGCCCAAAAAGTGGGGGTCATGTTCCCCTGTCCCCCGTGAGTTGCACCCATGGTGTAGTTGTCAACGCACCACACTAACTTGTTATGCTGCATACAACCTGCGCGCATGTATAGTGATCGTAGCGCAGTATGGACGCTCCCAGTGGCATCAATATGTTCGACTCACGACCGTAGAGCGCGCAGTCTGAATGCCGAATTGGCCTATTTTGCCCAGAGTTCCAAAATGGGGACAGTGACTAAGGGATTCGATGCCAGGCTGGCTAACTGATCATTTTTAGTTTTTGACTTTCGGGCACTGGCGCTCAACCCTGAGCGCCAAAGTACCCGAAAGTCAAAAACCAAAAATGGTCGGTTAGCCAGCCTGGCGTCAAATCCCTGAATTATAGTGTAACTATTTTGGGAACACTGAGCTAAAACGGGTTAAAGGATGATGGTACCTCGCTGATCGACAGCGGGTCCTGCGGCAGAGACCAGCTCGAGCGGCGACTCGTGCATCGTGGTGAGGGTGCCGAGATGCGCGGCCGTGGCGCCTGGAGCCGGTGCCTGGTGACCGTGGAAGCTCAGCAGAGCACTGGTGAAGCCGGAACTGCCCGACGACGACGAGCTGCTGATGGAGACGAGCGAGTGAGGTCGCTTGTTGCCGTTACGTACCTCGTCACGTGACGCGCGTAACTTCACCGCTGCAACAGACAACAACAACTTATTGCAGTGGCGTTTCTGGCACTCAAAAAGTGGGGGCTATTTTGGGGCCAACATAAATATGGGGGAGCAACGACTCGGGATGTACGTACGTAAGGAGCAGTTTTACTCTAGTTAATTTACACGAATTGTGGAGCAACCACCCCGTAGTATATGGCACGTTATAGGCCGTGTATATGAAAAATAGGAGGCAACCTAGAAGCAAGCCCAAATTCTGGAGGCATGGCCCCCATGCCACCCCCGTAGAAACAGGATCGCTTATTTGTCCGACTGTTGTAAGCTTACACACAGAAGTAAGTAAAAGTAAGTAAGTAAAAGTGAATTTATATAGCGCATTGTCAAAAAATCTCTAATGAGCAGAAGCAAGTTAGTAAACGAGTACCAGCAGGATAGCATTGAGAACGTTTCCCCAACCTGGATTCCCGGCTGGGTCACGGGCATCGTTGAAATCCAAGGCGAAATGTAGGGCTGGAGTGGGCAGCCAGTTCGGATCAAACGTTTTGATCTGCTAGAAAATTTCTAGACTCATTGTTACCTGCGACTTTATAGCACGCACGATATTCGCCAACAACAACATGGAAACAAATGATGAAACAGGCCAAAAAAATCAGAAAATATCAGAAAATACTCTATGTAAATAGCAGCGGCGCATGATACACCCGTTACGCAACAGTAATTATGAGGATTTGTAGTACATGCGAGTCAGAACTGGTTCGTTATGGAATATGATTGAGATTCATGTAAACAGTCTGTATAAGTGTATCAAAAATTCCCAAAAATAATCTACTCAAGTTCTTACTTATTGAAAAAAAACATTCTTTGCGTCATATAAGCGTAAACAACGACAATGACAACAACGGCAATAATAATATTAACTAGACGGGTTGCAGTGTATCTGGGGACACACTGCAATATAGGCTCGAAGAGAGCGTTTCCCATCGGCGTATGCGACAGGCGACACAACTGTTTACTTATTTACTGACGTACAAGCTGTTTAGTTCCTGCATTCGACCATACATAGTGTCACGGGCCTGCGACTGAGTGATGCCAGCGTTATCTACCACGTTATTTACTTTCAGTTTCCAATTCAGTGTGCTTTTCTTCCATGTTGGAAGCCAGGCAGCTGCAAATGCGTACGTTGTTTACCCAATATCGGACATCGGACGTTGCCGAAAATGTGAGCAGTACGTTCCTTGTACGTTGCGTACAGACAAGGGGAAAGACTTTGAATTGATTCTAACGATAAAAATGGAAACTAGACATCCCGTAGCGCCGTAGCGGGTCAGTTTGGTAGTGAATTTCAGGCAATCTGGAATCATTGCGGAGTTATGACGGCCTGAAATCGCAAGATGTTAACAATTTTCGAGGAATGTATGCGTTTTTTCGGTAAATACGACACCTTATTGTAAAATTTTCAAAATTCTGTTCTTAAAGTTTACACGGCGACACCGATCGACGTTGTTGTGATCGAATTTCGAAATCGGCGAAATCGTGCGTTGCTAATCTGACCCCCCAAAAAACCAAAAAAATCGGCTGCATCTCGAACTGTCGTTACTGCGCGGATCGCGGCAAAATCCGCCAGTGCTCCAGATTTCATCCAAATCGGTCCACTTTAGGCGGAGTTATAGCCGTACTCGTGAACACCGTTTTTTGCCCCGTGGAGTATTTCCATTGTAGGCTCTTCGAGCCTATAATAACTAGAAATGCGTGGCAGAGCCTAGCGTGTAGCCCGCGCGGCATAACAGTGACACCTTTAGCTAGAAGATGAATGAAAATAAGTCTGACAAATTTGCCAATTTTGACCCTAAAATGGTTGCCATGACAATCCACTTGAGCCATCAAAAAAAAGGTGTCAAATCGGCAATTCATGATCAAATATCTACCTATGGTGAAAATTTGGTTGAAAATCGGTCCAGCAGATCCCGAGTTCTCTTTGCTCTAAAGTTTATTCTAAAAAAAGAAATTAACGCAAGCAGAACGCGGGGCATGCATGCCACGCGGGCGATATAATATAATAATAAGGCGCCGTATGATACTCCGTCGTGGTCGTTATTTTTGCTTACTTCAATTTTCATGCTTACGGCTTTGTGATGGTGGGCCTAAAATGTTAAAAAAATCATAAGAATAATAACAATAATAATAATCAGGTCGAATCATTACCATGCTACTGCGGTGCTGCGTATGACACCAGTAAAACAATATTCCTTTTCCAACGCCTATCCATTGCTCTCCAAGGGGGAAATGCGGTCTCCTTCTATAACGGGGGATCATCGAATGAAACTATTCAAACTAATACTACTAATGAAATTTATATAGCGCTACAGGTCGCGAAAACACGAATCGGAGCATCGTTGCAACCATTTCCAATTTGCGTAGCTTCAATTTTCACGCCCGCGGCTTTGTGCTAGTGGGCAAAAAAAAAATGATAACAATAATAATTATTATTATGATTATTATTGCTATAATTATCAGTATTATCATTAGCTCTAGTAGATCTGACTGCTGGCGTTGTACGTACGTTTGTTGGCGAGCGAGACGTCTACAAAACGGTGGTAGATGTTGTGTTTACTCGGCGTCAAGTCAAACGAGCACCTGTCATTGACACCGAGACACGCCAGCTCAGCCTGGCGTCGACGCCGGTTCAACAGCGTTTGTTTCCACAGCAGACTCGACACGTCACGCACCCAGTCGGCATACACCTGAGCACTATCCGCTCGAAGGACGAACGTCGTCGACGGCGTCCGCTTGCGATACCACAGCTCGAACGTGTCGCCCGTGTCTCCCACAGTCTCCGTTAGACCCACGTCCGTCGTCTTATGAACACACGCACAAACTAGTAAGTAAGTGCCGTCACAAGGCACAGCCACTAAGCAGTGCTTGAGGCGATCGATCGGTCGATTATGCCTACCTATCGCCTAAGGGGGTCCGGCGCGGTCGATTTATCGCGCGCCTAGAGCTCGCCGATAGTGTGAAAGTTCAGAACTCGGGAATGAATACACACAGTATCACACCGCGACAGTTCACATGCCGATATAGGCTTAACTAATGATTTTAGTTTTTCCTCTTGGTGTTATTTTTTCATTATTTTTCGTTTCTGGGCCGTGCGCTAGATTAAGCTGGCCACCTCGTCAGCTTTTGAGCGCACGTTAATCTACCGTATCGTATCGTATCGTATAATGCAGGCCCAAGGTCTGGCCGGACCAGTGCCCATGCTACACAGGGAATCGATCGTGCATCCGAGATCTCGCATCGCTCGCCTGGACGTCCCGGCGCGATCGACTTTCAGCTCGCCTGCTATTTTCAAATGGAAAGCACTGCTACTAAGTGAATGATGGTCCGCATCTGGGTACGGAGTGTGTATTTATGTATGTATATTCGTATAAAACAGTTGACAAATCGCAATATCAGACAATGCGCCAAAACAATAAAAATAAAGAAGTGAGTAATAACAGTTAATATGAGTTAGAGTGAAGCATTCTAGTAATAATTATCAGCAACTTCAGCAAGTGTATAATGGCGATAAAATCGCAGTACGAATCAGCGCACATTATTACTTAAATGCATTCTCAAACCTTTACCAGCTATCTCTCACGTACACGTGTTATGAAATAAGTGATTTAGTCACGGCGTAGATCAATCAATCAATCAATCAATCAATCAATCAATCAATCAATCAATCAATCAACCGTACGGCAAGTGAATACCTTGATGCTGTGCTTGTACAGGTAGACATCGTGTCCAGTGGGACTATGGTGTGTCTTGCTGAAGATGACGAGCTCCTCGAACAGAAACACCTGTCGCAGACATCTCTTACGACCGTGAGAGACGACAAACTCGGCCTGACGCAGCAGCAAGCCTTGCTCCTGTAGGTTCACCTGCGCCGTTCAACCACCAACAGACATCGCTCGCTTCGAGATGTGGAAAGTTAAAACTAAATGCTAGAATTACTGGAAAATGATGTCCACGATCTGAAGATAGAAACTAAAGGAAAGTTACTTGCAAACGTTTGGCTGACGAGTCCGGGGATGCCTCCAGGTTTCACACCCGCCACCTCCACTGTGAGATCAGACACCTACAGACTGGGATCCGAGATCTATTTAGCGAGATCGGGCAGCTTAATCACAGGTCTCGTTTTGTTGCCACAAGATGAGCTTTGGAGCTCAAAATGCATTGATTTCGGCTTCACGGAGCTTCGCGCGCTCGACTAGACTAAGCGAACTAATAGCACTCCCAGACCTTTAGTTGGTTTTAAGGGAAAGGCTGGCGATGAGACAAAAGGAGTGAGGGACGAGTCACCTCAGATGAAGTAAATCGAGTTAAGAAAAATCGATTCGTCAACTGCCTGTACCATTGTTACCTCTATCGTTCACTCCAAGCTTGATTACTGTAAATCTCTCTGCAATAAACTCCCTAAGTCTCAATTATCCCGTCTCCAGCAGATCCAGAACTCTCTTGCTCGTACTGTCGTTAAAGCTCCTAAGTCCTGCCATATGATCACTCCCATCCTACGCTCTCCATTGGATCAGAATCACTAAACGCATCGAATACCAGCTCCTCTCACTTACCTACAAAGTTCTTACAACTACCCAACCTTATAACATCTCTGTTCAGCGTCCTCAAAGTGCTCGATCTTCATCTGTCGTTACTCTTGATCGTCCACCTACATCATCCTCTGTATACTGGTCGCTGCTTTCGTTATGCTTCACCATGTCTCTGGAATAAACTCCCTTTATCTCTTGGTCAACCTCATTCTGGTACCATTTCCTCCATTTCCGACTCACCTATTACTTCATCTATCACTTCTTCCTCTTTTGATTCACCACTCTGCTCATCCGTAACTCCCTCTCTTTCACCCCTGGCTTAAAACCTACCTGTTTCACAAATCCTACCCCAATGTGGGAGGTTGCTTCTACGAAGTGTATAGGCCAAGGGAATGACTGTGAGTTGATTCCAACGGTAAAAATGAAAACTATAAATGCGGTAAAGGGTTATTTGGGTAGTAAATTTCCGACGATCTTTAATCACTGCGGAGCTATGGCGGCCTGAAGTCGCGAGACGTAAAAACTTTTTGAGAAATTTTTGCGTTTTTTTGGAAAAACGACCCTTATGGTATAATTTTCAAAGTTCTGCTCCGAACGTTTTCATCGTGACAGCGATCGATGTGCTGTATTCAAATCTGGCCTATCGTCGACGACAAATCGGTGAAATCGTGCGTTGCTTACCTGGCAAAAAAAACAAAATTTCGCCTGGCTCTGCAGCTGTCACTACTGCGTGGATCGCGACCAAAATCTGCCACGACCAGCCCCCGGCAATGTACTTAGAGTGCTCCAACTCGTCCTCATCCGCGGGCACTCTCAACGTCACGTCACAGCCGATGACGTGACCAGCTAGGCCACCGTCACCGACACCAGTCAACCGTGACGTCTATAACGTGGCGGCGGGGTGCAGCGAGTCGCATCTCCAGTAGTTCGGACCTGAGGAGCGCTGAAAAACTGTGCCTGAATGCCTAACGGCTGTGCCGGTACATAGGATGCCCCTTATGACTCTTTTATGGGACCTACCGTTCGTATTTCTGTGAAAATTTTGCTCCCATAACAATTTCTGCGCGCAATGAGCGTAGCCCATTACGGGTCACTGAACGCTGTGTTGAAAATGACAAAGTAGTGAACACAATTCGAAACTCTGATGTGTAACGTACATCGCATGAGCGCAGGCAGTCCATGGCAAGCAGGTCGTTGCCGTGACGAAGCTGAAACCGAACCATCTCTAGCGCGGCCTAGCAACCAGTTATCACACAACGCGTTGTCACAGCAGCCATACAGCATAGCAACAACTGAAGTTTTGGGACTTCCGTCCTACCCTAAAACCAGTGAAACTGACCATTTCAAATTTGACACACAGCTTGACCATGACAAGTAGGCTACTAACGTAGGCTAAATGTGATAAATCCAGTCTTGTTATCAAGACCTTAATAAAGGACTCGAGTTCAAGACCAAGACCTTGATTACTGGGTGTCGAGACCAAGACCAAGACCGCACAGGTCTACCAATCAACATCAAAAAGGTTACATTCAACACCTTCAGGAGGAATAGTAAACGGCAAATAAAAATAAAGTTATCAATAAACTGTAAAAATTCACTTTAGAAAACTGTGACAAAAGCCAACGTAGTCATAACGTAGATTCGTCATGCTTAATGTGAAATAAAGAGACTTTTTCGTGACCAACAAGCTTCAGAGGCTGATGTAACATCAGCAGCGCATACCAGCATCTATCGTTCGCTACTGACTGCACTCATTAATCCACATAGATGCAGTTTTATAACACCATTACACCAATCAGTGTCGTATGAGAATTATCGAATTCACCGAATTCACAGACAATGGTGGCACGAGTAAGCACAGGCTTTTACCGTGTAACTCCTACTATCTAATATAGTCAAAAGTTACGTTCGTTTTACGTTCGTTTTACGTTCGTTTCCGGTCCCAGTACTATTGTTGCTGTGTTACAATGAATAATACTGTTATCTAGACGTGTTATCTACTGTTCCATGTGCCATTCACTCTTTAACTGAAATAATTCTTCCTGATGTCTAATTAAGATCTCTTTTTAAACAATTTTCTGAGTGCCCTCTTCTGCATCCACGCTGCAGCCAGCTTTGCTGAGATGAACAGAACACTGCACAGTGTTAAGCAGTGCACAGACAGAGACAAC
>Ga0209780_1004836_pt1 | contig 10489 bp, 6 predicted proteins | sample WorMetexBAHAMAS2_FD_187384 | JGI IMG/M metagenome (GOLD analysis project Ga0209780, IMG submission 187384) | Marine gutless worms symbiont microbial communities from Max Planck institute for Marine Microbiology, Germany - Inanidrilus exumae... | ecosystem: Host-associated > Annelida > Digestive... | reverse complement strand
GCCATTTTCAAAGGCTATCTCCTCCTCCATTTACAATGGGGGCTGGCAAATGACTACGCATTTTTACATTAGGGCACAATACCTAAAGCTTATCGGGGCCGGATTTCTGATTTTTGTCCTAGTTTTAGTGTCACGTGACTTTGAACTTGGCACGGTCCGTCCGTTGCGAGGAGTCGACCGTCAGTCCCGTACGGGGCTATTTCTTTACATGTTACCTGTGACTCTGTCTTCCTGTGACGACAGCGCAAAGCACTAGATGTAATTCCAGTTTCGTGGATGACGTCATGCTTTCACATAATGGGGCCAATGGGCCAAATCAAGCACGACGTTTCGTCCAGGTGGCAGCACCGTAGCGAAGTCTGCCGTCAGAAATTATTCGACTGTAGCTTGTAAAACACCATCAGATAATTGGCCTACGTTTGTTGGTACAGCAGGAAAGCAGAAGAGTGAAGTTTCCGCTCATTAGTCGTTATCGTCATAATCGTGAAAATAGTTACTCACTCCGACTGTATAGCCGCCGGCGTGGGATAGGACGTTCAGTCGTGTCTCTCTGTTTGTCTGTCTGTTTGTCCGCACTCTAAAAGAAAAACGACTTGAGCTATCATCATCAAAGTCGGTAGACATATACTCTATAGCAGGACCTCGGTATGCACTGACCCTGAGGCCAAAAGGTCAAAGGTCAAAGGTCAAAGGTCAAATCCTAACCTCAACCCTCGGGTTAGACCTCAGGTTTGTGTTTTGTAAACACAAAATTTTAGTGAAAAACCGCATTAAAACCACTGTTATGGCGAAAGAAAATGTTGGAAATGCAAAAAGATGAAAAATGGGGTTAAGTCACGTGCATGTGAAGACAGACTCTGTGAAGAATGTTTTACGAAGAACGAAGCTGCACTACGTGAGGGCGATAACAAACGGGCGCAAATGTCGGAAAAGATACTGGATCTAACGCGAACAGGAGCAATGTGCAGCCTGTTGCTGCCAGTCACAGCGCCAGTCGTACTAATGTTCATGGAGCTGACAAAAGCGACGACGAACGTAGCCTATGTGCAATAAATGTTTTGCAGACGCAGACGTGGTTGTACACTGCGACATTTGTGGCAGCACCTTCGATCAGCACTGTGCAGGTATTCCTCACGACTCTTTCCAAATACTTGTTCCAACTGTCCGCGACAGTGGCCGGGTTTGCCCCGATTGCCGCAGTGAACAGAAAAGTATCGTTAACCAAATGAAGATAAGTCTGGCAAAGTTCTGGTCTGATAGACCCAGCATCACAGTATTCCGTGATGCGCAAGGATCGTCGCTCTTCGCGTTATGGTGTTGTTGTACTTGTTAGTCGTCAATTTGATATTGTAGAAGTCGATCGGATGTGGATGTAAACTTCAGTAACCTAGAAGTTATTTGCTCTGATGTGTGTTATCCTGGTGGTAAAGTGCATATATTTGTAGTTTATAGCCCACCTTATTACGATGTTGTTGCCCAACAGTATGTCGAAGATCTGACGAAGTGTCTAACTAAATACATAACTACTAAACATGCATCTTTATTGTAGGAGATTTTAATTGCCAAAAGATTAACTGGGTCAATTTCACATCATCCAATGATAGGTCTATGTTACAGTTTGCATCTACCTCGGGTTTATGTTATTAAATTATTAAATTCAATTATTACGATTTGCTACCCGATGTGAAAACCTATTGAACTTTGTTTTGACCAAAGACAGTCAGAAAATAAACAGCATTTCACCATATCCCCCACTCGGCCACAGTGACCGTGTGCTCATACACTTTACACTGGGATTGCAAAGCACCACACCCCACGAGGCACATAGGTCTGTCCCAATTAATATTTTAACATCCAAATATGCCTGGAGAAACGGTGATTACAATTCTATAGCTTTGTACTTGCAAACTGTTGACTGGTGTAACCTAATTTATTATAACCCTAGTGCTGAATCGGCATGGGATGCTTTTACAGTGACATTGTGGAATGCTATTGACCAGTACGTTCTAAATCTTGTTAAAACCATCATAAGACACACTACCCTCGTGAAGTCCAGAAATCTGCTGCCAAGAAAGGACAACGTCACAGGGTTATCAAGTGGCAACAAGTGCAATCAAAACTTACATTCGCCCGGCGTGGGTCTGCATGTCGATACGACTGCACATTTCTCTAGTTTGTAGTGCGATTACTGGCCCACCTAATGGGTCAGCATTGTTTTGCTCGCTGGTGTCTGTTGACTGTCGGCGTTGTCTGTCGTCGTCTGTAACGCTGTCGGCGGGCAGGCACGCCGGCCGCCGGGCGAGTGGGCAGTCGGGCGGCCGACACTGCACGGCGGGCCAGTACGGTTACATCCGGTTAGGGCGACACCTTATTACAAATTAACCTAGAAAGAAGAGGCCTTTCTTCAATGTACCAAATGCGAAAACTGTCAGTTATTATTATGACATGGCGTAAATGGCCGAGATCATTAAACAATTATCGTGTGACTGAAATGAACAGTAATGTCACTAAATGTCGGGAACTGCAATTGCCAATCCCTTTAAAGGATTAAACCGCAGCCGATGATACACGGTACACAACAAACCGCGGAAGTATGTGCCAATAAAGCTCTTTTGTCCGATTTGAGTGAATGACACACGTATTAAGGCGTTTTTGCTGTATTTCGTAATTTTGTCCCTCACGCGCGACAGTATATAACGATCAAGCTGAAGTTTAGAACGGGAGAGTAATCATGAGTTCACTCTCTCACACGCCACTTTAAGGACTGGGGCATAGCTATAGCCATCCTGCCGGTTCTGCAGCAAATGGACAGGGTGCCTGCTTACGGTTTCTAGCTGGATAATTATCCACAGTTTCGCAAAATTAAAAGTTTACTACTAACTTATTAACTTTAAAAATGTCTCCAAATTTGGTCATGACATATAGTTGCGTGACTTGGGACTTGCGTCATCGGTAGGGCTGGGCCTGGGCGACCATGAATACATTTGACTCGCACTTATCAGTGACTCATGATACGATACGAATACGAATACGATACGATACAGTAAATTTACGTACGCTCAAAGGCTGACGAGATGGCCAGCCTAATATAGCGCACGGCACAGAAACGAAAAAATAAAGAAAAACTACAAACAAAAACCGAGTAGCTCAGAAGAAACGGTCCGTGAAGGCAGTCAGCTTTGATTAGATCTCGTTCCAGCAACTGTAGGTTATCGATTTATTGTCCGGACGGCCGAGACGAACCTCGTCATACATAATGATAATATTCAATATTGGCAGTAAGCCGGGTGTACAGCATACAATTTCCTGGCGAGCGAACAACTGAAGCGCATCGTCAAGAGACTCGTATCTGCCGCCCTCACACGCTATCTGTTGACCAACCACGGCGTCTCTGCGCATTTTTCTTGACGCAAGCTCGAGGCCTACGTTCGATAGCGCGCCTGCGGACATCGCTAATGTACAATACTGTAATTTAAGCGGTAAGTTCGCGCCGTTGTCTTCAGTTAGTAAACACAAATAACGTTCAAAGACTCCATCGAAACGATTTTGCGTGAGATCTCAGCTCGTTCATTTTTCGCCGAACAAAACATAGGCCTATACGCACGTCGCACGCTATTCGTCAGTCCAACTGTTGATCAAGATCGCTCCGGGTTTGTCTACGTCTCGTCAGATTAATTTGTGTCCCGGCATTTAACAGCGACGATGAGTGAAGCGATAATCGCCGTCTGGCTTGGTCGGTGATCGGATACGGATCCTTTTGCCTGTAGTCACTGAACGTGGCTTCAGTCAAGACTCAAGACATCCGCGTTCCGGTCGTATATAGAAATTATCAGTGACAACGTAGCGCTCTGGATTGTGAACCGGCTGAGAATATTCACTATGCAAGTTGTTTAATGCCGAAGTGTATCTAGACGTCGAGATGAAGGTAAAAATGTCAAAAACGTGTTGAATATCGTGCATAAGTCACCTTTTCTCTTTCACTCCAATTTAAAATTTAATTTGTAGTATGCATCTGTATCTGTCTACTCGTTTTCGCTTCTATTTTTGTTCTTTATTTTAGTGATTAAATCAATTAAATTACTACCTGATATTATATTGCACTTGTCAAGCAAATGTATTCTACCGCTAAAACTGACGTTTTCGGAAGTTTTGCCTCACTGTATATTTTAATTGCCGCATATCAACGTAAGTTCTGCTCTCAGGATGTCAATGAATCATTAAGTTCTTCAAAATTGAACAACGATATCACACCAGCGTGATTTCTATCACAGTAGCCACGTTCAGTGCTCATGCACAATGATGCACGCACTTAAATCTGCATGTAGGCCTGCAGCATTAAAAGTTTACTTTCTAGACCTCTTTTGTCTATCCTTTTGTCCCTTCTTTTTCTTTGTTTTGCCCTTGTCTGTGTCAGTAGATATCATCAAGGCATTCCAAGGAATCACTGGAACAACATCAGTCTGAGGAGGCAGTTCAGGCAGTATTCCATACTCAGCTGTATAGATGACCTTCCAGGATTCTGTTCCATAATCAGCAAAATCTATTGGCATCAGTCCATTTTTTGTCTTCTTGTCTACATTTGCTCCAAAGTGTAGCAGTAACTTGACGATTTCTGTATGCCCACCTGCATTGCACAATAAGTACTATAACAACCAGCAAGACACAGTTCAGTAATCCTGAAGAAATTTTACACTAGATGGTTATATATCTGTTCACCTTACTTGTAAAATGTAGCTACTAGCCTACTGTACCTTGAAAAATTTTAAAAAATAACTGTTGCATGTAACCAAAGTGATCATGAAAACGTTTTACATGGCAGTGCATGTCTGACTGTAAGGCATGATGAGAAATTTTAACTGAATTTAACTTAGAACTGGACGAGTTACAGTGCTGCAATATTTCATAAAATTTCATCAGTTACTAACAAAGTTATTAAACTTTAACCAAAGGAGGCTCGCTTTTTGAGACATGGACTCAATACCAGCTCAGCATGGTGGATAAAGCGATTAATAGTGGTAAAAAGACTGGAAGAATGTGTCAATGCAGAATATGCTGACGTTAAGAGTTCACGAGTTGCTTGTCTGAAAATCAGTTGTTGCCATATAACACAACCATCAGCTATTTTCAAAACCATCCATTTTGGAGAAGCACTACAACTTCAATCAGATGAAAGAGGTCTGCATTTTTACAAGGTAGTGTGGTGACCGTGTTCATATGTGGCGAACAAGTTCATAACCACGTATGTCAAATTTCTTTAGGATTCCGTGTACCAAAAACTATTAAAATTGGCTCATGTTTTATTAATTTACAAAAATATAGTAGGGTATCACTCTCTTAAACACGATGTACAGAAAAGTGTATATATGTATGTATGTAATGTTTTATGTTTGCATTTTGTTTACTTTTAGTCCTGTACTGTTTGGATCACTGCTTGTTGATATACATATAAGTATGGACCAAAATTATTATATTGATAACCATGCCAAATGTGAGATGATTTTAGTCATTCTTTTGATGTTGTGATCATGCAGAAATGATTTGCACATAAGCCCGTTAAAATATTTTCCAACCACTTTGTAACTTTGACAGTTACATGAACAAAGCTTTGGCATAGTTTTTCAAAACGTAATGTATGGTACACAAAACGTGCTTTTTACTTGCAGTATTTACTGACTGGATACAAATCTACAAATATAACAGATTGACAAGGCTATCATATCTGATACCTCTATTTATACAGTCTGTTACCATGATTGCAAAATAATTTTTATGTATAACTTAATGCACAGAATACTTGGGACAGAAATAGCATTAAATGAAAGGACATAAACGGAAATCCAAGTGGAAAAGTGGTCATTTGGCTTAGTCTACTGAGCGGGTTTTAATGTGCTACTTGGTACATGAAATGTCATTTTTTCATTGCAAGGACAAATCACTTCAGGCAAGCAATTGCACTGGATGCTGATAACTGCTGCAGATGGCGTCTGGTGAGCAGTGAACTCACCAAGTGCTGCAAGATGAAGTGGAGTCACTAAAAGTGCATTATGAATGTTGGAGTTAGCACCCGCCTCCAACAGCAGACGAACTACTTCACAGTGACCGTCTGTACGTACAACATCAACCAACATCAGCAACTGTATAGCATGTTAGGCAACTGTTAGACATTTCGTTTCCATTTTGATTTTTCACATGCTCAAGTTAGACAATATTATTACAAAGCACACAGTATTTGAGAACTATCAGTTAGAAATTGTAATAAAAATATTGTAATACTATTAATACATTTAAAAAGCATATTTCAGCTGCACTGGAAACAGAAATGAACATGATCTGTGATTATGTTAGATAGTAGGCATAAGCCTCTACTTACTTATGCCATCACTGTCCGGATAGACACTGACTGGCTGGTGGCCTCAGTGAATTTAGTGAAATTGTAATGGTAAAGCAATTACAACAGTTAATTTATTAGAAACACAATAAAATAAAAAAGTATTTCATTAATTCAAATTTGATAACAAATCACTTATGTTACTTATTTGAAGGATACTCTGTGACTGATTTGCTATAGTTAATCAGCAACTCAACTGCTGCTGCCACCACTGCTATTGCCTCTGCTGCTTCTGCTAATGGAACTGATTGATTGAGTTAAGGTTTTACGTCCCATCCAACACAAAATAGGTCATTTCAGAGAGGTTCTTCTCCGCCAATCTCTTGGCTTAGTACTGGAAAATGAAAACAAACACAACAAAAGCAGATATGCATCCGCAACAAAATATACTACAACATAAAATTAACATAAAAAACTAAAGCCAAGTTTGGTCGCCCCCATCACGGAAAAGGAACGGGTCTATTCTGGAAGGATCAGATAGATAAGTCAGGAAGTAAATGAGTAAAGAAGTAAATAAGTAAGAAAGAAAGCATAAGGAAAAAACGAAGGTAAGGAAAAAGTGAGGAAAGAAGTTAAGTAAACACACAAACAGACAATTTATATAGCGCCAAAATCAACACATGAATCACGGCTGCTGATGGGAGAATGCAGCGCTAGCTATTCTAGTCATGCTAACATTCACAGATTAAACATATTTAATCTTAGTCTCTGTAACCTAGTGTGACCTGCACCATAAAACCGACAATGTGGTTTTTAAGAGGTGGTGTATATGAGATAACTTGGCTGCCTTCAGTTAGCTAAAGTATTATTATGGCTAGTGCGGAGAATACCAATAGGCCTGATCAGAAACTGAACAGGTCAGAGTGCTGCCCCTCTAGGTGGCTCGCCACTGTGACTGCATTGCCTCACACCATCCGCCCACTGACTGACCTTGGTGAATGGCATAACAGTACTTATAGTAGCTGCTGTAAATAATGCACCAATCCTGACTCACAAGTCAACGGTCAATCTAAAATGGCACAACTGTGATGGGTACATTTACCCTTTTTGCCCAGAGTTCAAAAATGGGAAGAGTGATTAGGATTTGATGCCAGGCTGGCTAACCGACCACTTTTAGTTTTTGACTTTCGGGCACTCTGGCACTCAGGGTTGAAGGCCAGAGTGCCGGAAAATCAAAACTAAAAAAATGGTCGGTTAGCCAGCCTGGTGTCGAATCTCTGAATTAGTGTAGATAACATACAACAGGTAGCACAGATCTAAAATGGGTTTTAAAAATTAAAACCGAAATAAAAATGATGGACGAGATTTCCCTATAGTACTGTTTGGTTGGGAGTAATTAGTCAAGTTAGCTATAAAATTCAACAGTTCAAACGATGCTAAACGACGAACTTTTAGCAGCTCTCGACAGTGCACTGTATCCATGCATATCGTGTCCACAGCTGTCAACATCAATATTGGGAAGGCGACGTAGTAGTTTCCTAACAACCAGCGCATCGCCGGCTTCTGCGGCGCTGCAAAGTCGCTGAGCAAAGCCAGCCATAACTGAGACAGTATTAAATGTTCAAGTAAATTGAGAACATTTTAAACAAAGTAGATCAGCTGTGATTTGCCCACAGATGGATTTGCCATAGCAACGGTAACATAGAAATAAATTATCTAGTAAATTATATATACCAAGAATAGTATTTACTATTCTTGATAGATACGATCTTTTAGGGACGCGCGCGTAACTATCGTGTAAACGTTTAAAATATTAAACGACGTTGTTGATTAGTTACCGAAAGCTACAGAAAGCCACCGAACGCTACGGAAATTACCCAACATGTGGTAAAACTTAATTTTCACTTTTTTAATACAATTGGAGGCAATAAATTTAAATTACAAAAATTTAATCGTCACTACAATATTACAATATATTGCACTATTAAACTTACTTACTTACTAAAAATATTCATTTGGTTCCCGAGTTGTTAATATCTGGAATAGTTTACTAGATTACGTTGTGGAGGCTGACTCTCTTAATGCATTGAAGAATCGTCTTGATAAATACTGGACTAATCAAGGTGTTGTTTATGACCATAAATCAGATCTAACAGGAACCGGCGGTCTACCTGTTTGTGCTTAATGTTATGTTATTTCAGATGCGGACAAAGAGAATTTCCTGCGCCGGTAATATCACATTGGATTGGATTTTTTGTATTAGCAGCATAGGTATGCAACAAGTAAGCAGTAATGGACGGAATATCTGAAAGAATCAAAAGGTCAAATTGGTCAAATCCGGAGTGCGATATTGGATTAGATTGGATTTTTTTTTGTATTAGCAGCATAGGTATGCAACAAGTAGGCCTAAGCACTAATGGACGAAATATCTGAAGGCATCAAAAGGTCAAATGGTCAAATCCGGAGCGCAATATTGCTCATCACTTAGTTTTAAAATAGCTTTTAGCTTCATTGGGTCGACCGTCGAAGCCCTCTCAGGGCCATCACCCCTGACCATGGGATGGCATGAGTATACAAGACTACAGGAGCCCTAAAATTCAAAAATCGGTCATATTTGCGTGGTTATGTATATAACTGTATATCAAAGATATAGCGCTATATCATCTTTGCGTATATGTCGGTGAAATTTGTATGGGCCCGTACAAGAGCACCAAGTGCAGGTGGTGTAGGTTAAAAATACCTAAAATCGGCGACATTCGACCAAAATCTCACTATATCTCAGAAACGGTGCAATATAGAGACAGATTTGTCATGGAAGGCTAATAGAAAATTGTACTTTCTATTGAATAGTGCTATTTCCAATGACCTTGAGCAAAAGTAACTACCCCAAACCACCCCATTTTCTACATTTTGTTTTGCCTTTCCTACCTTCGTAACGGGTGGAGAGAGACTTCAAATTTCGTAAATAGGTTGAACACAGCAAATTCTTGCCCAGTATTACAAAACACCCCTGTACAACTATTTACTTTTTTAGTCTGCGAAAACTAGTCTCACAGCTACGGTTTGGTTGCCTTGTAGTGAGTGAATTACCTGTGATAGGCCTATAATGAGGAAATATAGAAATGACAGTTTAATAAATGAACACAAATCGGTGAATATCAAACCACAACAATATACACATTAATACAAGTGCTGGCACTGTTTAATCTACACACTATAAAGGGGGAATGGACGGCAGGCCTGCTGTCGAACAACTTGTCGCGATTGGCAGACGTCCGTTGACCTCCGACGACTCTCGGACTGGTGTTCAGCGTACGAAAACAGTTCAATCGACGACACAACGCCTCCAGCTATTGCTGTTGTTCCGGACTTCACCTCTAGAAGGTCTCCATAATCGGACCACTTCACCAACGTTGTCGTGCAGTTGCTTCGTTGCCAACTGTGAATACACCTTAAAGAACCTGGGCTCTTTTGCGCGATGTTATAGCTATTCTGTAACTGTTGAAGAGAGATCTAATAATCGCCGATTATTGATTGAGAATAATTCTCAATCCCTAATAATAATTATTAGGGATTGAGAATTTGATATGCGGTCAAACAGCTGCATGACATGTCGAACCCGCGACGTCGATACTGTTAACGACGACTTTGTCAAGAGCAATCATCGCCTGCAGTTTTGAATGTTCTTGATATGAGCGTGTTCACCTGGCCATTTTCAGAAATGTGTAATGATTGTTAGGCCTAGTTTTTAATGTTTTACCTTCAATTTATTTTCTGCCAGTTTATTCTGACAATCATCATCTTCATCATCATGAAATCCGTCAACCCGCCCCCGGCTGGGTCAAAGTGCAGTAAAAAATTTGGCTTCCAAAATGCAACTAATGTAATGTATGACTCTGCCCGGACCCACTGGATGAGCCTAAAACATGGACAAAATCTGCATTCCGGGAAAAAGTCATAAAAATGTTGCATGGACGTTTTGTGCACGTGGATAAAACTTTTAACAGATTTGCAAATTTTGGGCTGTGAATTGCACCAAAATACGTTTGGCGGCCGGGCTCCGCCTGGACCCGCTTGAGAAGCTATAACGCTCCCCAGACCCCTAGTTGTTATTAGCGGAGGAGATGGAGGGAAGAAAAGGGTTAGAAATAGGGATGGAGT
>Ga0209780_1004835_pt1 | contig 10489 bp, 7 predicted proteins | sample WorMetexBAHAMAS2_FD_187384 | JGI IMG/M metagenome (GOLD analysis project Ga0209780, IMG submission 187384) | Marine gutless worms symbiont microbial communities from Max Planck institute for Marine Microbiology, Germany - Inanidrilus exumae... | ecosystem: Host-associated > Annelida > Digestive... | reverse complement strand
AACGTCATTTGTTAAGAGTCGACTGTCAGTCCCATACGTGGCTAATTTATTGACATTTTGTATCACCTTTCATATCTTTGTAGTCACTGGAGATAGAGAGTTCAAATTTGACAAGCCGTCATGCCGCTTTGCGGCGGGATTGCTTGTACCCGCCCGTCCGTCCTTGTAAGCCACGCCTCTGGCGTGACATCGCGATTTCGGCTTGCCTGCAGCCATCTGAGCCGTCTATTCTGGCCCGCAGCCGGTCTGCGCTTGCAGCCTGCCGACCCTCGCCCGTTTGTCCGTCCGTCCACGTAAGCCATGCACGTGATATCTTCACAATCCGATTATTATATATAGATAGGTAGGTTGATCGTAGCAAGTGCTAGCCCACGGATGACAAATCATCCCTGAAGGTCACCTTTTTTTTTTCTTTATTGCGGGAAGAGGTCCAGCCTGCTTCTGGACCTCAGCGCTGAGACTATGTAACGGTCTAGTGCGCTGGCCAAGGGAGAGGTAGGGAATTGGTAGGTGTATGCAGATATGCGTGAGTGCACGGAAGGTGGGGTTAGTAGGAGGTGAACAGCTTGTCAGGTATTTTTAGCACGCCCTCTCTAGATATAGCCTACTGTCTGGCTTAGCCCTGTGATAATATCTCGGAAATGGTGCAAGATAGAGACATGGTTGCAGTGGAAGTCTAATACAAAATCGTATGTGTCCTGTCGAATGGCACCATTGCCAATGCCATTGAATGACCTTGAAGGTCACTTTTGCTGTTTGAAAATCTTTCTAGTTCCCCATATCTTGTGAAACATAGCACAAATTTACTAACATAGTGCATCGCTCAGTCTCTCTGCAGTAGCTGAGCTTCTTGTTGTTGTATAAAGTAATACCAATCTTACGAAGTCCTTGGTGTGAATTCTCAGTACTACATGATCTTTAACTATTTACTTCCTTACTCGTTAACTTCCTGACTCATCTATCTACTTCTTCCAGAATAGGCCCTTTCCGTTTTCCAGGCCGGAGGTCGTAGGAGACGACCAAACCTGGCTTTAGTTTTTTGGGTTCATTTTATGTTGTGGTATATTTTCTGGTGGATGCATGTTTGCTTTGTTGTTTGATCTAGTTTTTTTAGTACTAAGCCAATAGATTGACTGGGAAGAACGTATCTGAAATTACCTATTTTTTTTATCCGGTGGGACGTAAAACCTTAATCAATCAGTAGTACATGATAAGTTGTCCAGTCCATAATTTCTCATCAGTTTGTTCTATGACTTCAGTGAATTTGTACTGTGGTATTGAAATTTAGTGGTTGGCGGCGGTTACAGTAAAACAAATGGACCAACAGCAAATGAACTGAGCACATCAGCTGTGTCAGTCGAGATGCAGTCTGCCTTTACACAGTAAGAATTTTGAGTCTGGTTTGTTCCACTTGCTGTAATGAGTTTTTATTAGTTTATTAGTATGACATTGTTCAAGTACTGTGTCAAAGTCACCGAACTGAAACACATGCCACTCTTTTGTTATATTACCTGTTCAGATGTCCCATTTCAATTGTTTTTATAGCCTACATGTCAGCTTCACCTCAAAAAAAGACCTATTATGGTGGTGACTTTATATTATACTGTATTTCCAAGGTATTTTAAAGTATCTGATTCATAATTTTCTTATTTGTATTTTGAGAGTAATCAAGCATTATGATGTTCTCTGGCCCAATTTTTCTAAATTCCTAGGATGATCTTAGGATAAACTTAGGATAATGACTAAAGTTATGAGGATCTTGTGATAAAATTACAATAATGTTGATTTTAAAAAATTCCTAAGATAAACTTAGGAAAAAAGTTACGATTAACTTACGATAAACTTACGATCACAGTTCAGCTATCTTAAGATGAACATTGTGAAGCATAAACACAAATAATAATTAACTAACCAGCGCGAACTGAGAAATATTACCAGTACTAGCATTACAAACAATTTCCCAAATGACAAGTTCAAGGACATAATCGAGGACAACTACTCAAGGTCGAGGAAAAATCTTCAAGGATGAGAACAAAATTTTGGCCTCGAGGGCAACATGTCCTCGATGACTTAACATTAGGGCATCGCTCATAGCGCAGTTTGTAATCTCGAGAATCGTCAATTTTTTACCTGAATCTTGCTATCTTTCTCGATCTTTTCACTGCTTTAAACAAGACAGCTGCTGTAAAGTAGCAGTATAAAGTAGCATTCTCACTGCGGCCGTCGACGGCCGTAGAACGCCTGCGATTGAACGTGTGCGAACGCGGAAAACGGTCTAAAATTCTGCATTGAAGTCGTGCTACTTACGACCGTCGACCGCTGTAACACGCATGTTACGGCTGCAGTGCCAAAATTGTGGGAATGGAGAGAGCCGCAGAGTGCATGCATGTACTCGTCACCTCGCCGCCGGTGTCCACTTATTTCCCACGCCAGACCACCCACACAGCAGACCGACACGCCGAGCGCCGAGTAATTCCCGTTTGGCGGCAGTTCAGTCGTTTGAGTGTCGCCCGCAGTGGAGAGACATGACGCGTGACAAATGAACTGTTGGTATCGGATTTCACACGCGCACTTTTCCCGCACCCCACCCCTGGTGTTTGTGTAGTGCTTCACTAGTGTCTGCCATGATCTGCAGTGAGGCGGTCTGCACAACAGGCGTTGCTTTGTAATCCTATGCTAACGCGCACGCGGAGAACTACGGCTTATCAGATCATTTTGGGTGGCGAGACGCACCAGGTGCGGCCGATCGTGAGATCCAAATTTACGTTCGATTCTCGCTCGTAGCTCGGCTGACGATTCTCGTACGAGAAGATTGTATACGAGCAATGCCCTACTTAACATCACTGCTAGTTGCCATCAGCAAGGGCATCTAGATGGTAAAACTTTGCTGTATCAAAATCCTCCAGTTCTTAGCTTGGGTAATGTTTAAGACAGTTGTCCTGTATAATAACACATAAAACTGTAGTAGTAGTAGTTATGTTTCATGTGACAGACACCAGAAGGCTTTGTCGTGATTTTAACAGGTGCACTGCCAGGACTGCTTCAGAGCTGGTGCTGCCACATTTAAATGTAAGTAGTGCTGGAGTGATTCAGATATTGCTATATTCACTATTTTTCATTATCTCTCAACCTGTATGTGGGATATCCACCGTGCTGTATATCTGCATCAAAGGTTATTTTGTTAGAAAATTTATTTTTGGCACACACGCACAGATACACAGCTGACAGATCATTCTATGCAGCCACTAAAGTGGTTGGTTAAGATGAACATTATAATGTGAGCCTCCAGAACCACACGTGCGATCTTAAACGAATTTTTTTGCGCATGTTGCCTATGGCCATGGCTCGGTCCTCTGGCGTCGTTGCGATACATTATGTACTTCCAGTTATGTGGGAGACATCATGTTTTCTACTTCAGTTTACCGTATAGAGGTATGAATTTCATTACGAAGGACCGATTTTGCTTGAATTTATTTATTTAATATAGTCTGACAGAATTCAAATTCCTGTTATTAAAGGGCATAATTTTGACTAACTATTTTGAAATTATTTGCACACTGAGGTAAAAGAGGAACAGAAATTTGACAAGTAATGGGAAGAATTATCGAAATGCACGTCGACATAGCTATTGTTACTGTGGTAACGTTTGTGGAGAAACAAATATACTTTGATGCATGGACGTAGGAAACCGAGGTTAAAGTAGTGTTAATGGGACTTTGGTTAAGGAAGTATATAGAGTTAAGGGTGTGATTGCACACTGCTTGTGAAGTCATATATATATATGATTGCATTGTGTTTGTGCTGTTTTTTTTCTGTGTATTACATGCACGATTTTGATTTTAGTAATAATGATAATTACCTGGTGATAAAAGTTACAAAAACAAATTTGATGATAGCATTCGTTCGTTTGTTCTTTGTTGGCAGGGGTCCAGCCTTCTCTGGGCCCCAGTGCTGAGACCATATAGCGGTCTAGTACGCTTGCCCGGGAGAGGAAGGGAATTGGTAGGTGTGTGCGATGTGTGTTAGCGATAGCATTGGTATTCATTATGTTCTTTACAAATATGGCTTTTCTTTATCTGCCAAGCTCGCCAGAGTTTAGATTGTGTCCCCAAGAGTTGCATGAGGAAAACTTGCATGGTTGCTGCAGTGGGATTTACAGGCTATTTGCCATTCATGTTGCTAAGTCAAAAATGTCAGTACCGAAGGATGTCTTTACAAATAAGTCTTATTTAAATCTGAGTTGTAATTGTCATGCATGCTTGCTGTAACTGTTGAGCTGCAGTGATGTGCTTGTCGTGATTAACATCTCTAATCACCATGTTTGTCATTGTAGGAATCAGATGCGTCATCCACTGATACTTCAAGTGCTGCCCAGCTGCAGCAATGCCGGACTCAGTTACACGACTATGAACAGAAGTATGCTGAACTGCAGGTGTTTGCTCTGTGGTGTTTCTGAGTTTAATTTTAATACCGTTTCTTTAAGGTACTGATTGATCAACCTTACATGTCTTGAGATGCTTCAGGTTAAGTCGCAGTCCCCAAATGAATATTTGTGAACTGCCGGAGAGGGTATCTTTTTTCTAGATGGCTTTCCTGATGCCCAGCCAACGGCATCAGAATACAGAGGCAGAAACTGCTACTTCATAAGTTCATTTCTCGTAATTTGTTTTCTACTGCATATTGTTATATACGAGGGCGGTTGGTGATTTTCTCTGGTTGGAGTCAGTGGTTTGACACTGTCGGTTGGGTGACGGGAAGGACGTGTGGTCCGTAAAAAAGCCAGTGCCACATGTCCACTAAGGTTCTCATCCACAACAGATGGAGAAAGACGACTCTTGGGGAACTGGGTAGCCCGGCTGCACGTGGACAGTGGCCGTTAAATGGAGGAGGAGGAGGGATACACTTTTGTTGAAGGCGATGTGCCAGAGAGTAATGGGACATTTTTATTGCTGTGGAGCATCCTCACTTGAAGTCAGTATTAAGCTGTCTGTTACCTTCTGTTTGTATCTCGGTAAGTATTTGTGTTCTTCTGTGCGTGAAAAGTTTCTCTGCATTGTCATGTTTGTGGTATCGTGGCATCGTGATGGGGCGTTGAACTTGTGATCACGAGGGGCCTGAGAAAAGTGGAATGCTTTCAAGTGTCATTGACTGACCATGTAGTGAATTGTTTCTGTTTGTGATGCAGAGGCTGCGCAGTGCGGAAATGCTGGAAATGCGCCAAAGGACACGTGAAGCCGTCGACTCTATTGTTCAACACTATCAGGTTGTTGCTTGTATTTGGCAAATAGTACGACAGCACATACCAGTAGTTGATAAAATTCTGTGAATGTTCTACATTCATAGTCTTGGCCATTGTTTTATTTTTCTTGCTTATTGTCTCTTTTGTTTTTAATTTCTTCTTAATTAATTTTTTGTATTGGTCTTGTATGGGAGATATGGTACAGAGTGTTGAGGAGAACTTTATCTAGTGTCTTCTCCTAATCCAAATGTACTAGTTGTCACCATCATGGGCATGCAGACACTGCCAACAGTAAAGCTTTGCTGCAACAAAATCCTCCAGTTTTTAACACAGGTTTACATGTGTAATGGCCATATGATGGTTGTTGTTGTTGTTGTTGATGTAGTCTTGACTGGGAGACAAGCTTTTACAGCTAGTGAACAATCATGAACGTTTTTGAGCACATAGTGAGTATTTATGGGTCGTGTGTAATTTCTGTTAGAAACTGTTGAGTGAGACGGTGATGCAGTGTGAGGTCACCTGCAAACAGCAGATTAAAGAAGCCATCGACAGAGAGCAGGCCTCTTTGGCAGATGTCATGCAGAAACAGGTTTTCCTGTTTTGTCCAGTTATAATAGACACTGTCTGACTGAAAGTTTGCATTCTACATGTGCAATCTAAGACTTCATTCTCTAGGATAAACCTCCGAAGTCCTTCACGTTTCCAAGATGTCATTTTATTATATAAGCAGGGTCATCCTCGTGGCTTCTGGTGTCATAGAACGGGAGTTCGTTATTCCCTGCCAAAGGTCACTTGTTTGGAACAGTGGGAGAAAGCAAAACAAAGAGGACTGGGGAACCAGTTAACCAAGCTTCAGTTGGAACGACATCTAGGTGCAAATGGAGCATGCAGTAATTTCACTGAAATCACCAGTAGTGTGTTTTATCAGAAAATGGCACTATGTTACCCTTGTAACAAATTTGCCCCCTATGCACCAACAATGCTGTAACTCGGCGACAGATAGTCATATCAACATCAAACTTATCAGCACGGGTGTCTCCCGATGCGGTAAGGTTTCTAGGCCTGTATGTCAAATAAACCGGAAGTAGAAATATGGCGGACTTTTAGCTTATCTGATGAGAAAATTGACTGAAAACGTCTTCAAATTGCCAAAATGTTAATAACTGTAAAGAAATCAGTGTCAAAAAATCAAATGCTGATGTCAGAATTTTTACCAGAAGCTCAGAAATCGCAATTTCTGTGCATGCTCAGTGAAAATGTAGCTAAAATCACCATAAATCTCCAAATTTCAATCACTTCATGCGAAATCCTGGACTCTGCTGACAATCCTGGCTATAGATTTTGGAATATATTCATGGGTCTTGTGATTTTGCGCATGCACAGACAACTGCACGACCTTTAGATTATCAAAACTTAGATAGCTAAATTAATAAAACAACAGATATTAATGTCAAAAAATTCACAGTTTAAAGTGGTTTGTAAGGATGACATTGCCTACGTCGAACAACTAAAACAGCAAAAATCAAAAGGGTGATATTACTTGTTAGCACATTAACTATATGGCGATGTGCTGCTAAGTAATATCACCTATTTGATTTCAACATTTATCCCATATATGAATAACCACATATTTTGTTTTGTAGAAAGAGGCAATGAATACGCTAATGAAGGAACGCAGCTGTGCATTGGAGGTTCGCTTTGACCAGTGTCTTGCTGAACAGCACATAAAGCAGCAGGTTCTTACTCTATGAGTGTCTGAAATTTTGTGCTATCATTTTTTTCTCCTTTATCACATCATTCTTTGGGTTTTTTATTGCCTAGTTTGGTGGAATTACTCTGGCTTAGCCTGGTCTTCCAGTAAAGAAATTCTGGAGCACCTTTGGCCCACGTTAAAAACATCTATGTTGTCAAGAAGCTGTTCTGATAATTCCTGATATGTTGAGAAAAGTCTTGAAAGTCACTGCATACATCACAGTGTATATTACATAGTTGCCCTACCAAGCAGTTATCTAAATGGTGAGTCAGAAAATGGCCAAAATTACTTTTGTGATAACCATTCCAAATATTAGGCAGCTACTGTGAAAATAATCTTGGCTTGCATTTTTTCAGTAGCATAGCCAAGAAAGGAACACTTTGTCAAAGATATGAGGTGTCTTAAAGCATGTTATGATGCAGAAAGATAATAGCCACCCGCAGAAAATGGATTATCCCCTATATAGCTTATTTTTGTGCTGTAATGGGACGTTAATCTCCCAACCAACCACCAACCCAGAAAATGGAAAATAGTTTTCGTTGCAACATGACTTTTTAGTTCATAGAGATACATTGTCATGAGAAATTGCCATGAGCCATTTACTCGTCCCTGAAGCAAGTTATAAAATAGTACATTTTAGTTATTAACAATCACAGGTATTAGCGGCATTCGACTGAAATGTGATGTGATTTGCCTAACATAATAACTGTGTTAAGCCTGAAGTAACTCGGAAAGACATCCAGTTATACAGAAACTAAGTGTAATGGTATTGTGTTAAGGGCTTGGTGTTTTACAGTGTATCTGAGTGTGGTGACCGCTTTGCTGCCTGTGAGTTTGTGTGAACCGTGACATGCGACACTGATGTGTAGGAAATTCACGAGGAATTGCGGCGGGAAGAGCGGCGTCAGACAGAAGAACATATCAACACTCTCCTTCAGGTGAACATGGCTTAGTAATAATGTAATAATAATAATAGTAATAACATCGGTGACTGATCTTTCTGTGTGATGGCTGCTCGTGCATGGCACAGTCTTTCAACTGGTGTCACTACAGCTACTTACCTGGCTTCCTTCAAAAGACAGTTAAAAACATTTCTTTTCACAAAGTCGTTCCTGGAATGTTAGTTTGTGCACCGTGTCCTAGAAGCACTTTTGCTCATGCCACGTTAATCTGTACGTTTCTAACAACTAATTAACAGCATTTATAGAGCACCGTGGTGTACAAAGATTCATGTTACTGCATGTCACTCGGACACGTCTCATGCATGATGTGTCATTCTGACATGACTCATTCTGACATGACTCTGTTGTTTTTACTAACAGTGTCGATGTCTTCCCTGCGTATATGCCTTTTGTACTGCTTTGGCTATAACTGCTTGGTGCATATAAATGTTTCTACTTATGTTGGTGGCGGTTGTTCTGTACTAAGCTAAGAGATTGGCTGGGACAAACGTCTCCAAAATGACATATTTTGTGTTGGGTGGGACATACAACCTTAACAGTGTTGGCATTTTAAATAACTGTTTATAAATAGACCAGCATGCAGCACAGCAGCTTTCCGATTTATTATGTTTTAATTCATGTCTGCATATCCTTAGGCATGTTATGAAATATTATAATAACTGTTTGTGAAAGGAGAAAGATAATGCCATCGAAAAAGCTGTCGTGGAAGCAATTCAGCTGGAACGAGAACGGGCAAAACAAACCACAGATGATGAACGTGTAAGTAGTATTTTGTTTTATTTTGTTTGCCATTTCTATTGAGTGTGCATTTTCGTCTTTGATTATTTTATTCATAGGTGATCTATTTCTCGTTGCAGTACTCTTTAATAACGACTTAGCAGCATATACGTTAGTGTACACAGATGCCTTTAATGTTGTTTTCTCCCCTGCTTGATGGCTGTGTAAAGTGTGACTTCTGCTTCACAGCTTTGCCCACAAGCCCTTCTGAATGACAGCATTATACAGAAACTGTGTATGCCTGTCACAAGCACTGATACAAACACTGTACCCGGTATGTTTGATGTCAAAAGTCTATATTGCAAAGGACTTGTGACATTGAAGCAGAAAAGCCTTGAGAAAGAGTGCATGTTCAGGTTTATAAATTATTTTGACACAAGACACATTGTTACTGCAGGAACAGCTGTTACAGTTGGTTCATGAAGAACGCGAACGTTCACAGAAAGCAGTTGATGAATTGATAGCAGACGAAAGAATCAAGCTTCAGGTTTTACTGAGGCTTTTTTTGTTAAACATGCACTAGACATATTTAGCAATAATTATTGAGCATTTGGTACTTGTTTGAAAATTGGCTGTATAAGAATATGGGAGTAATTACATGTTTGGTGTGTTGACTTTGTTGGAGAACTAATTGGGTAAAATTGCCATATCGAGTCAGTTTTACTTAGCCACAGAATTGATCATGAAAAGGACAAACTAGTCACTATGCAGCATCGGTAGATATGATTAACAAACGATATTGTTTAAGTTATTAATGTTCCACATAGTAAACAAGGTGTGTTTTGCACGGGAACTCATTACCTTTGCCGCATTTTGAGCCAAGAAGGGTTAAACCCAATTAAGTTGGTATGTAATCCATGTCACTGGGATAGCCGGCTCAGTTGACAGTGAGCAACTGACAAAGCCAGTGAAAGCAGCTTACTGTTATGTAGATCTTGCTGTTTTTTGTCCACGCCGACGGCAGTCGCATGGGTAGGGTTTTCACAGCTGCCTGTTTTTCCGGACGATATCGCAAAAACCTATGCAGCTATGATCATCAAACTTGGCGTAACATATGTTTCACGATGGGTTCTGGAAACCTGTTTATTTCGGGGTCAAAAGGTCAAGGTCACAACATTTGTGTCAGTCTTCAGGTAATGCAATATTGTTTAAGTTTTCCCTGCTGTAATACCTCACGATACAAGAAATACTAGTGACACCAGGTTTTCCCTGCATCACTTCCCCGTGTCCACTTGCCACTGGACATTGGTTTTTTTCCCGGCGTGAGTTTTTGTAGTCTTTGTGAGTGCCGGCTTCTTCGAGTTACCCTTGCTGCATTTTGATCCAGTAACGATTAAACCCAATTACGTTGGCATGTAATCCATGACATTGGGATAGCCGGCTCAGTTGCTAATGAGCAACTGACAAGACCAGTGTGCCAATCATGCCGAAAGCAGCCTACTGTTATGCAGAACTTGCTGTTTTTTCCCTGGCGATGGCTATTATGACTGTTGCCAGTCTACCTATGCAGCGATGACCAGACATGTTGGCTGGTTAAAATACGAAGATGTTACTAATTCTGGAATGGGGTTTGTGGTAATATTGTGGTTAATTTGGTTGGAACTTTCTGGGTCAGTAATATCAGTATTTTTTAATCTCATCTGATTTTTGAAGCACTATGTTTTCAGTAATACACGAGTTGCATGCATTGTCTACGAGCTGTGAGTGTTGCTCTGCTCATGCATTGTGGACACTTTTCTAGTACCGGTAGAATGACGA
>Ga0209780_1004834_pt1 | contig 10489 bp, 9 predicted proteins | sample WorMetexBAHAMAS2_FD_187384 | JGI IMG/M metagenome (GOLD analysis project Ga0209780, IMG submission 187384) | Marine gutless worms symbiont microbial communities from Max Planck institute for Marine Microbiology, Germany - Inanidrilus exumae... | ecosystem: Host-associated > Annelida > Digestive... | reverse complement strand
GAGATATGGCGATTTTTTAATTTTTCAAGATGGCGGCCGCCGCCATCTTGGATTTTGAAATTTGAAATTTTTAACGGTCGGGACGCTCAAAAGGGTTGAACTGCACCATCGTACCAAATTTTGTCGAAATCGCTCAAACCGCGGCTGAGATATGACGCCGCACATAAGACATGTCTTCTCCATGGATGTCTTCTTAAAGAACTTGAAATCTTTTCTTCTTTTTTCACTAGCATTCTAACTGTTGTGTTCTTGTGTGTGTGTGTGTTTCTTTGCTTTATGTTTTGATTCTCCTGTTCGGCGCCCTTGTTATGTTTTTGTCCCATTTACGGCGCCTTAATCTTGACTTTGTTGATTGATTGATTGGTCGGTGCGACCTCCATTGAGGGTTTTTCTAGTGAGACATTGAACTGTATAAAGTGAGGGAGCATACATAGTAAATGTATTCGCCTCCAGCGGCAGTGGGCGTTGAAAGCTCTTTAACCGCAGGGATACGCGGCGATGTGTACGGATTAACTTAGAGCCAGAGGTCGTTAATGGACGTCTTTCTGTCTCTCCTCTGAACAATTTATTGCCGGCTGTATCGCAGGAATAGCAGTTACTTAGACCCGCCGGAAATTTGGAGTTTTACGGGCGCCATTTCCTCAAAAAATTAGACTCTTGCTCGAAAAAGACACGCACGAACACGAGCTAATTCTGAACGCGATCGGCTTCCGCTCACGTGCTATGTCTAAGTAAGTAAGTAGCCTTTTATTTCAATATAACATTCGCACACTGTTACAACGAAGAACAGAAACAAAATATTTGTGAAATATAAAACACAAAGCACAAAGTGTGCGGAAAAAACTAACTAAAAACTAAGCTGACACAGCGTGACGTGACTATACTGAAAGGTTATACACCGTGTCCGAGAAAAAAATGTGCCACTTTATTTTTTTGCCACTGACTTTGCCAAATGCGGACCGATTTTCGAACTTTTTTCACCGACAGACTTAGCAGTAAATGTGCAGTAAAGCGATAATAAAATATTCCACCACCCCTCAAATGCGTCGCTACACTACCTTGTGAAATGTCTGTGCTCAAAAATGGCCATGCTCCAAAGCTGAGTGGAGCGAACTGCCATGCAAAACTCCGACATTCGAAACAATTGCTGAAAAATATTCATCAAATTTTTAGCATAATTTTGTTAACTGACGAAAAGATATTTACAGCGGTCACACCGAATACCCAAAAGAATCATCGATGTACGCATCTGCAGCAACTAAGAAGAAAGACGTCACGACAAGACGCTTACGTACACGATCAACGTTCAGACAATCACTAGTGGCATCAGGCGGCGAGTCACAAGTTTTCGACCAAACACCAGTTTGATACTTGTCGATCACGGAGTCAAGATTATTGAGAACTGTTATCGTAAAGTGATGCTGTTATAGCAGTTACTGCCCGTCATACATTAGATCTCAAGCAAGTTTTCGTCTTTCAGCAGGACAGTGCCCGGTGCACATAGCGCTTGAGGCAGTCAACCTTCTTACTCATAACATCGCCAGATATCGACTGATTTTAAAAAAATATTTCAAAGCAGACTCAGCAGTAAATTTGTAATAAATTGTTAGTAAAATATCCCACAATTCCCAAATTACGTCGCTACGCTACCTTTTGATTCATCATTAATCACCGTATGTTTCAGGTTGTTGCTATTTTTCTGACATTAATATTTCACAAAGTGCAGCGACGCGTTTGAGGGATGGTGGATATTTTATTATCACTTTACTACAAATTTACTTCTAAGTCTGTGGGTGAAAGAATTTTGAAAATCGGCCATTATTTGGCAACGTTAGAGGCAAAAATATAGTAGCACCTTTTTTGGACACAGTGTGCATATTTAAATAAACGACGATTTTTAAACTGCGAATATAGAACAGTGGGAAGGAGATATGGATGTTGCCTCTTACAGAGCTGGTAAGGTCTTTATGTAGAGATTTTAGGGGGAGAAAATGGCGCAGACTGTGACCTGGCTGAGTGGTCTGCCAAAAGAGTTTGCGATCTGACTTGTCAATAAGAGCGTCTATGTCGAACGCGGTAAATGTAAGTCCACGGCGCATGGCCTTTCTTGGTATCATCATCATCTGCGTTTATTTCGGACCGTAGTCCATAGAAACTGTAAAAAAAAGCTAAAAACAACAGACATACTAAGGTACAATAAGGTATAAGGTATAGCATTTATCCTGTTTTGGTCATCGGCAGTGAATTTACCAGCGTAGAGCATACGTAAGTTTATTAATTACTAGAACATTGAAACATTAGTAATTTAGCAAATAAGCACTGTTGTTTCTTTAACACTGTTTGTGTTAGTATCATAAATTTGTTAAACTGCCCATAGCTGTTTTTACTTTTGATTTATCACTGGCTGCCATTGTGATAACTTGTATGGCTGTCTTCTCCGTATGTCCATCTGTCCGTTGAGTTTTGTCACAACAGTTTAACGTCGTTGTTTTGGAATAAATAAGTTGTATGCCATGCATTGTCTTACAGCACTCATGTGTATAATCAAGCTATTTTATGTGTTTGAAATAATAAGTTTACTTACTCACTACGCCAAATGATGTCAGTCATCATCACATTTTGTACAAACTACAAACGTTTCTGACCTCAATTCCTCTATTTCTGGTACCAGTTCCTCTATTTCCGACTCTCCTATTCCTTCATCTATCATTTCTTCCCATTTTGATTCACAACTGTGCAACGCTGTTACCACATTAATTAACCAACTGTAGCTTACTGTTTCGCAAATAGCTACATTAATTCGGGGATTCAACGGCTGACTGACCATTTTAGGTTTTGACTTTCGGGCATTCTGGCGCTCAGGGTTAATCGCCAGGCTCAGGGTTGAGCGCCAGAGTGCCCGAAAGTCAAAAACTAAAATTGGTCGTTTAGCCAGCCTGGCACTGAATCCCTTAGTCATCCCCATTTTGGAACTCTGGTACAAAATTGGGTTAAGGAAACAGATATTCTGTTTTCATGGACTTTTGTTTTCTTTTCTATACCGTAGCCACAAAGAATCGGGAACGTTCTCTAGCTAATTAGTTAGCGAACAACAACTACAAGATGACCGTGTTTGACCGCAGACCTACAGACGCCATCAAGATGGAAAGGGATGATAACGGCCTACTGAAAAGTAATTCAGAACTCCGTCGGACAGTTTGATCACAGTCGATGCGACGGAATTCGCGGGAAGCAATGACGCACACGTCCGCATTCTGCTGTGTGTAATGAGATGTCATTTCTTGCGTGACAGATTTGCTTCTGTCCATATCAATAATGACACATATCATACTGTCGGCAAATTCGAATACTTAGTCAGTGTAGTACGGAATAGAAGCACCGGGAGAAGTAGTACTGGAATTTCCTACCAACCGACGTTGTTGATTTTAGTTCATTGTGTCATTTCCGGCAAACTATCACCCGGGTCGATTTCTCAGAATTTCTTGTTATTGATTAGTCTACCATCTTGAAAAATTGAAAAATCGCCATATCTCAGCCGCGTTTTGCGCGATTTCGCCAAAATTTGGCATGCGGACGCAGTTCGACCCTGTTGAGCGTCCCAATCGTTAAAAATTTGAAATTTCCAAAATCCAAGATGGCGATGGAGATAGCTTTTACATTTATGAAAGGCCGCTGACTGAAATAAATGTGATCGCTAGCTTCTGTGCTTAGAATTTGCGGATAAAATTTTGATATTTGCTGTTTTAGAACGGCGGCTTTTACAATGAAGAGAAACTGAAGCCATTTTTTGTTTTTATAATGCTGTAGTATTGGCGATAGACGTACACTGTCGTGTGCATGCGGACGTTTTACCTTCATTTTAGTGTTTCTGTGCGATGTGCTGTTAATTTATTCTCTCTGTCTATCTACTTTCATGGGCCACGTAGCCTGAAATAATAATAATAATAATGATTTTTATTATCGTTATAGCTGCTGCTGATGTTGCTTTGCTATAGTTATTATGCCGCATCGCCGGCACGCAGATCATAGATGCGGCCTATTGCTGCAGATGTCGCACGTAGCGTGATCTGTGTGTATGTGTGTGTGTTGGGCACACGGGTGAGAAGGATGCAGTTTGTGGGGACTGACTCTTGTCGGTCTAAGAAACCATATTTTAGATGGGGTCAGAGTCGGACGAATCCATTCGCAGCCGCCAGGGGTGACAAGTCGGCGATGCGGCCTTTTGCCAAATTACTTTGGACACTCGTTACTAAGGCTTAAGCCAAAGCTACAAGATTTTGTCTTCCGAGGCTAAAGCTATTAACTTTAATCACGAACTACTTAACGAATGCTGTACGTGTAAGTTGTATAAGTTGTAACCACAACACACAACGAAAAGAAATGGTTAGAAATGTAGCTAATAAAAAGCTGGGAACTTAGCTCAATATACACGACGCTACTGTAAGATGTAATTTAGTGATGAAGGGACATGTTGAAGTAATTAAGTAAGTAAGTAAGTAAACATAACATTGTAAAGTGGCCTAAATAACAATGTTACTACAAGAACCACTATAACGATGCCTGATAAGCAGTCAGAGAATCAGGTTTGGATACGACAGTTGAAAAAGATGAATCTTTAGTTGACGCCGGAAGGACTGCAGTGATGACGATGAGATGACGGCCTCTGGCAGACCGTTCCGAACTTGAGCTGCAGCAACCGGAAAGGCATGGCTGCCAACAGTAGACAGTTTGATGGGCGGTGTGACCAAGCGGCTGGTACTTGTTGACCGCAAAACACGACGACCAGTCGGAAACACGTAGTCACGAGTTTTCTGGTGTGACGTCCTACATACAAGTTTATAACTACTACGTTAGTGACCCAAAAGCCTTGCGAATGGAAATGCTGGGAAGTGTGAATGCAGCCACCGTTGTATGCAGCTAATGGCTGGCGCGAGCCACGAGGCCGTCTACTTCTAAATCAATCAGTCAATTACAACAAGCAAAAGGACCCGAATGCCACAAACATCGCAAGATAAACAAGAACTCATCAGAAGATGAGATAGCGAACGTGAACTTTTTACGATGACATCGTACATGTAGATGCCAGGGGCCTACGCCCATTAAACTGAATTCCGAATTTCTACTATAACTACGTGTCAATGGTATCTTACATTACATGACTAAAGCAAGAGTTATAACGGTCAAAATTTATCTAAATTTACACTACGCAATCCGTTAAAAACAATGACGGATGGTGGACACTGTAGTCTAGCTCGGTAGTCTAGCGGTTAGGGCGTCAGACTCATCCACGTCCAACTCATCCTCCTACCCTCTGCGGAAAGGGGAATAAGTACTGGCAAAAGTGTAGTGATGCTTTGCGGCTAGGAGTAAAGGCAGGATGGCTTATTCCATTCGTGGATAAACGCGTGGGTGGCAGGTAAAACTATGTGATTCCTCGTTAACACGTGACATTCTGAGCGCTTTAGAGATGAGCTTCATAATTAAGCGCCATAGAAATATACGCTTTTACCTTTTGTAGTAGTAGATCTATATAAGAAACTAACTGAGCTACGAGCCATGACAACAAAAACGCATAAATAATGATGTCTTGAAGAAACGCTCGAGTATATACTTCAATGTACCGCTTGTCAGCTGCGTTAATTCATTATCTTATCGTTGCAGACACATGGGAGACATCAGTAAATGTCTGTACGGTAGCGAAAAAGTCACCGCTCCACTGTGCGAAGCTTACGACGACAATAAACAGGCTGTACTCTACGGCAGGGAACTGGCGCTCGATTTTATCTGCGTTGATGGATATTCAGGTATTATAAGCCGTCTTTTATGCTCTGCTTATTCAACCTTTCCTCACATGCATATATTCTACTTAACTGCAGTCACGAAGATCCTGAGTGTTGTATGCTATTGCTAACAATATAAAGTATCATGACTTGTACATTACACTGTGTCTGGAAAATGTCAGTAATTACTTCGCCGTCGCAGGAATACGAATTATTACCATCAACGTATCTGTATGTATGTCTGTTTGTATGTCTGTCCGCTCGCATATATCGAAAACCGCATGTCCAAACTTCACTAAATTTTGCACATATTACATGTAGACGTGGCTCTGTTTTCCTTTGACGACGATGCAACACGTTATGTACTTCCGGTTTTGTGTATGACGTCATGTTTTCACATAATGGGTCATATGGGCAAAATCAAAGATGGCATTATGTTTGGTCGAGTTCGCCAGGTGGCGGCACCAGTCGGCGGCCGCGTCGTGCGTACCGGGGGCGAAATGCGCTATTCCCGATTGCCTTGTTTGTCTTACTGCAACTTTGACAGACCTGAACCAATTTCGATCATTTGGCAGATCGTACTAAGAACCTATGCCGTGAAAAGATGCTTTACTTTCATACATCGCTTTCCTTGTCTTTCTTTCTTTGGTTTCTTCGTCACGCAGACAGGTCGCACCGATTTTGACAACCTGGATGTGACTTTTAGTTTTCATTGATATCACTTCCAGTTTATGGTGGCCAAACCTCTCCAAAAATCCCGAAAAGGGGGTGTGATTGGGCATTTCAAGCCAAACTGGCGAAATTTTAAAGTCGCTACAATTTCAAGTCGGTAAATAAGATTCCGCGACTTTTGGATACTGATTATAGAAATATAGGTCATTAAACAGTCTTCGTGGGTAATTTAGTAGAGACGGATTCAGCCATATTGTCTGTCTTCCATAAAGTGAGAAAAATTAAGAAGGTGGCCAGGCCAGGAATTTCTGATCGTCTTCCAAATCTAGGAAATTATATATTTATTAAGCAAACTATGTACCAGAAAAAAAACTCACTGAAAGTGCTGACCGCATTTCAGAAGCCGGTAGAAGACGACCCGAATCTGCCGTGTTTAGTGTCAGCAGTACACATACCAAGACGACGTAGGGCCGCTGTAAGGTAAAGCGAAAAAAAAACAACTCGGTAGCTCAGAAATGGTTAGAGATATTTGAACCAAATTTCGACAGCAAATAAACGAAGTCATCCGAGACCAGTTTATATTGGTAACTTGTTCGGATAGCTATCAGTTTCGTAGAAACCTTTCGCTTTGATCTGCGCTTAGTATGTACATATATCAAACGACATATCCGTTATATAACTGATCTACATAATTATGTCGGTCAATGCCAAAACGATGCACGCTGCTGTTTGCAGTCTACCGTACTGAGCGCAGTTGTCTGTCATCCGCTAACCTGACAACTGACAGCAGCAAATGCCTTGTTGAGTATCACCGACGTTTGACATTAATCGCCAGCAACAGAAAACAGCATCGTCTGCACGGCTCCGCCTGCCTTATCCTGTTTGTTTATACTGCTTTTTGTTTAATAATAATAACATAAGTCTCCGCTGCCGCTGACAGACCCGCGCGACGCTGAGGCTCAGCGCATGCTAAATATTCCGTATCGTATCATATGGTAATCAAACCATTTCTTCTACTCGGCCTAGCGCTGAATACAGATCTCGACGGTGGGTGTGATCAACATTTGTCCGACGCGACGACCATCAGACGTTTATGACACTCACCGGCGAACTAAGTTAACAGCGGCTGAGACGATCACCCGTTCCAGAGATATGGTTGGTGCCCATCAAAATTTAAATGGTTCACGTGACCTAACCACGACCCTTTCAAGGATGATTTGCCATTCGCACACCGTCAACATACCTACCGAATTGGAAGCCTCTTACTCCACTCACTACAAAGATATGAAAGGCGATATAAAGTGTCCAAAATGGGGTTGTTTGGGGTAGTTAGGGTCACCCAAGGTCACTGAAAATAGCACCAATCGATAGAGTACATGCAATTTCCGATTAGCGTTTCATAGTAACTATGTCCCTATCTTGCACCGTTTCTGAGATATAGCGAGATATTGGTCGAAGATCGCCGATTGTAACCTACCTCACCTCTATTTGGTGCCCTCGTTGGGGTGACCCCGTTAGAATTTCGCCTAGATTTTTGGCGTCAGAAAACCAAAGTCCCTGGGCTATCGTATGGCGTTATTAGCATGATCCTAGGTTTAACCGTTTTGGTACAATACTGGGTGTGACAGACGGACAGACGGACGGATGGACGGACAACCGGACATACGACGACAGCGTATACCGCGCTAGCATAGCGTCGCGCGGTAATAATACTAACAAGTGTCCTAAGTAATTCGGCAAAAGGCCGCATCGCCGACTTGTTACCCCTCGCGGCTACAAACTGATTTGTCCGATTTTGACTCCCATCTAATACATGGTTCCTTGGACCAACAAGAGTCAGCATCCCAAACGGCATCTCGATCGATTCATCCGTCTTTGCACAGTTCACCCGCTTGCCCAACACACAGACACACAGACCACGCTATGTGCGACATCTGTCACAATAGGCCGCATCTCTGCTATGTAAGCGATGCAGCGTAATAATAATAATAATAATGAGACTAGGTGGTCATCTCTGTCCGGCTCGATCCGCCCTGCCGACGAAGAACAGCATATCCAGAAGGCATGGGATAAATCACCAAGCCCTGGTATTCTCAAGAGCGGCTGGTGACGTTGACAAAGCCAGGCTGCTGCATCCCCCCACTCTGGAGATTGGCTACATGCGCCACCCATAGCTTCAGTATAGGTAGCAGGCTGTCTGATGACGCAGTAAGGGTTGCCGTTGCCCATAGACTGGGGTGCAAAGCCTGTTAACCGCACATCTGCCCATGTGGCAAAGCAGTGGATATCCGTGGACTTCATGGTCTTTGCTGGCGGAGTAGCCCCAGGCCCCAGCGTCATCATCAGATAAATGACATTATCTGGAGAGCGATCAAACGGGCGCAGACACCAGCAGCCGAAGAGCCCGTCAGTCTCATGCAGCAGGATGGCACCAAACTGCTACCTTGGACACGAGACAAGCCCATGGCATGGGACGTCACAGTTTCCGACACCTATGCCGAGTCTCACATAGACCAGACAGCCAAAGAAGCGTGCTCGGCTGCTAACAAGGCAGCAGGGAACAAAATTGTACAGTATGGTGCGCTGTCTGCCTGTCACATTTTTTCCAGTGGCAGTTGAGACTGCTGGCACCTGGAACCAGTCCGCCATTGAGCTGATCCAGGAAATTGGTAGACACATCACTGCAGCCACAGAAGACACAAGAGAGACGGTGTTCATGTTCCAGAGACTGTCCATAGCTCTCCAAAGGGGGGATGCGGTCGCCTTCCTGGCTACATTTGACGCCGTGTGATACTCCGTCGTGGTCGTTGTTTTTGCTTACTTTAATTTTCATGCTGCGGCTTTGTGCTGGTAGGCCTACAAATAAAATTTACAAAATGAAAAATAATAATAATAATAATAATAATAATAATTTTATAGTTGTATCAAACGTTCGAAATGTACTGAACATTACAATGAAAACGCTTTTTAACGTTTTGCATTCTTAGAACATTGTTCGTTTTTCGATTTTCGGAACTTTTCGTTTCTGCAACCAATGGAAGTCTATGAATATATTATTTCATGTGTATAAGGCGACAACAACATTCAGTTAAGTGAATCGAATCCACTAGCTTTGAGCCGAATAATAATACTTGAACAGACGAAAGGCAGAAATTATAAGACTTATAACACAATGCCTTGAGTTAATTAATGAAATAGAAACTGAAGCAACAAACTCACGCAAACTTGAAAATACTATTAAATTATGTCGGGGAAATATTTGCAAAGCCGTTCACCTCCCGTCACTTAATTTTTGTTTTTTTAAAGCCAAGATTCGAACCCGCGATCTCTATCAAAGCAAACGAACGCGTAACCCGTTTGGCCATCCATCGAACCATCAAATTTTATGAGACATAAAAAGAGTTCTTTTCGTCGCTGTCGTTTTCTTTAGCACACAGAATAACTATTCATAAAATTCTTTTCGCTAACGTATATGTTTGGTACTGCTGCAGAAGCCTTGAAATGCTGGTGATATGCTTCACAGACGTCACTAATGCGTCATGCGGTGACAAAGCGGCGAAATGGGTTTTCACCTATAAGTCGCGGATGCTCAATCCGTCCAAGTGGAAAATCCTTGACTCGCTGTCAAGTAAGTATGCTTTGCCTAGAAGCTAACGAGACATACGTAAGACATTAGCGAGCACAAAAACTGAGAATACACGATACCCACGCCTACGGCAGTGGCGGGGGTAGGGTTTTCACTGCCGTTTGTTGTGTGTCTGTTTTTCCGAACGATATCTCAAAAACCGATGCGGCTAGGATTACCGAACGTTACATAGAAATGTTCCACGATGAGTCCTGGAAAAACATTTATTTTGGGGTCAAATGATCAAAGGTCAAGGTCACGGGTCACAACACAGTGCTCTATGCACTCTTGCGAGTACTGGCGTCTTCTAGTTTTAATTTTGCACCTGTAAGTCAATGTACAATGAGCCATACTACGAACCATGAATCTAACGATTAGGTTCTAACTAAAAAAAACATTAAAGTTTACAAGC
>Ga0209780_1004833_pt1 | contig 10491 bp, 7 predicted proteins | sample WorMetexBAHAMAS2_FD_187384 | JGI IMG/M metagenome (GOLD analysis project Ga0209780, IMG submission 187384) | Marine gutless worms symbiont microbial communities from Max Planck institute for Marine Microbiology, Germany - Inanidrilus exumae... | ecosystem: Host-associated > Annelida > Digestive... | reverse complement strand
ATAGTTAATCACGTAAACTTAAAAAAATAAAATTAGTATATTTTGACTGGGTGTATGATTGAAGATGTTTTTCACGTCAGTAAAGGAATAGTATTGATGTCGTGTTCGACCATATGAACAAAGTAATTTGTATCTGCTTGATTAGTCAGGTCCAGATTACGGTGTAGGCATCATAGGCAAATGCCAAGGCCTACAATGTCAAAGGGGCCTATGATAGATCGCTGTAAAATATTTTGAACACACGTTAGACAATCAACCACTAATGTCTTGTGCAATATATGCACTAAACTCTTTTTAACTTTTGCACTAAAACAATAATTTCACTGTGTAGTCAGCACAGAGGGGGAGAGGTGAGTGCGGGAGGGACCTACGGTTGTGCAGTGCCTCTAGGACCTATGCCAACCTTAATCCAGGCCTGTTATTCGTCACCCACATAACTGAACAGCCAGTCCAGCCAAGTGCAAATTTCACATAACGAAAACGGCAATCACCAAGTCATTTGTCACCAGGTTGAAACTTGAGTCTATTCGGCATTCATAATATTATAATGACACCTACAAAGCACCCACGGCAGTGCAGAAAACGACATCCTGTCACTTTGTCCATACAACCTGCTCTGGTACAGATGGCATGTATACATCACTTACAATTTTTAACAATAATACATATCATATGGCTCTGCACTAAATACAAATATGTAACGTTGTCTTAGATCGCCAAAACCCAGCAGTAACCCACGTTAATGCTTTGCTAAGTATTATCCCCGGTAAGCAGTGCAACTTAAATACAAATAGCTGCGAAGACATAGAAGCAATAGCAAAAAAATTCAAGCACTATCAACACAACAAATTAGTTTATGCATGAACACTACGTTTGTAAGACACCGGAAACAATGTAGAACCATTGCTTACTGCCAGTATGTCAATTAACCAGAAAGTTACCTGTGCAATAATGCACAGAAAAAGAACATGATGGTTGCTGATTCTAGCGTAAAGTTGGACGACTTTTTAACGACAGTAAACAAACAAACATACATTCATACGTGTAACGATTCTGGCACAGACATGCTTTCAACAATTAACTACACGACAAAATGTAATAAAACGCTGATCAGAAGTCAAAATAACAGCATGAACAGCATGTGCCAGTCTGCCAGAGCAGTACAATCATAGACACAATCTACTAATAAACGCACAGTGGCTAACGGTTTAATTTTGTTATATAAAAAAATCAATCTTAGTGTTCTGAAGACTGTACAAAACCGATCGATGCCGAAGCACCGAGCTGGTTGTCGTTCTTGACGCGAGAACGAACAGAAAGGCAATTCATTCGACATAATCTGATGCCACTCACAGTATCATGCACCCCTTTTTGCGCTGAGGTTTCGGCTTCGGGCAGAGTACGGCACGGATGGCCTCGTCAAACACTGTCTTCAGACCTTTCTGTGTCAGTGCCGAGCACTCCAAGTATTTCACAGCCCCGATCTCCTTTGCCATCGCTAAGCCCTGACACCAACAGACTTACAATTACACGTTATATTATGGCGATCGTGAAACTGTGTAGCTAGACTATTAGACAGATTCTCACTACAGTCGTGGTTTTGTGTTGTGAGATTTTGTAAAACAATATTTGCTTGTAACATGCTATAAATTCTGCAGAATATCACTCGCCAGTTCAGAACACATTTGGTCAAAGATACGACCGGCATCCTTGTCTCGTATTACACATGTGGTCTGGAGTCTCAAAAAGATGGGACAGCAATGACTGAAATTAAGTATCACCAACAACCTCCAACTCCACTTTAGCAGTAGTTTTCAAGGTCCACCCGGGTTAGAAAGTTTGCCGCTTTGGTTTACTCCTCCACTCGTTCCAGTTGCAAAAATTTTGGGAACAAATTGTTTTGTGAGGTTTTTTATGGGCCAAATGCATGTCACACCACCCACAGTGTCACAACACTGAAGCCAAGTGAAGACCCACAGTGTCACAACACCGAAGTGAAGCCACTGATCAGAAGAACCTCCCACTGGCCTTAGCCTTCTTCGTCCACTGCCGGACACCTGACGAAAGGGGAGTAACGTTCAGAATAAAAACACAGTCTTATTAGCGAGAAATTCGAAAACATTACTTTGGAAATTATACCAATTTCACTTCTCTCCATATGTAAGTTTAAGTGTGTTCCCATAAGTTGATAAGAAACAAATTCAAGGACATATTCCCAGTGTTTTCAAGAACCTATTTATACAGTGTTGGGCATTTAAGGCACTTTTAAATGGTCAGTGATAAACAAAGTACAGTAACCGCAGGTCCCCATTTTTCATGCTGAATACAGGGCAGATGCACAACTTGTGACAATGTGTTACCTAATGTATTTTGACTACAGAGTATCGAGATTAGTCATGCCAATGACGCAAGCATGCCTTCTGTACTTTGACACTGTAAGCTTCATGTCAAGACCAGAATCTAATTGGAACAGTGAAAGTCGGATTCTAGCACTACTAAATAATAATAATAATAATAATACACAAATTTCTATACCGCCATAAGGTCATTGCACTTAAAGACCAATGGATAACAATAAACTGACCCAAGCAAATCTATCAAATGGCCATAAAACACATTAGTTTTTATTTTATTTTTGTAAAAAAGCCTGCAGAAAAACATACTATCAACTTGCTGACAGAACTAAAATGTCGTTCCATCTCAGCCATCGAATGAACAGAGCTAAACCAGAAAGCCCCCATTTAATGCTGCACCAACCACTTGAACAACATTTTATCTGCTATTACTTATTTACAGTTTTAAATTCAGGTTTGCTTTTCTACACTAAATGTTTTTGGCTCTCATTGAGCCACAGTCGGTCATCCCAGCAGTTGCTTAGCCCATTTCATCCTGTAACTTTGAACTCTGACCTATGACCTTCAAACCTGACCTACATACTGTCAAGTTGAACCAGCATGCTATATATCTAAATCAAAAGTTGTTTCGTTTAAACGTTACTGTCCAGGTGTGCACAGACACAGCTGTTCTACCTGTACCACTAAAATCATTGACATTAACCATCAACAATGGATGCACATCAAGGATGCACATCAAACGCTGTGTTTGGGATTTATTCTGTATGTGTGTATTTTAAGATTTTGTGTTGTGTTTTTATGTTTATGGTGTATAGGCATCTGCGTATGTATTTGTGTTCTTTTTTGCTTTTTACTGCTGCACTTGTGCGTATTAAATAAATAAATGTTCACAGGGTGCAACCTGTGGATAAGTTATCGGCGACAGCTTCTTGTCTCGAAGTCTGTCGATGGTCTCCTTGTCTTCACGCAGATCCAACTTGGTGCCAACAAGAACGATCGGAGTCGAAGGGCAGTGGTGACTCACCTCCGGAAACCACTGCTCACCACACACACGCGGTATTTGACAATAACATTCTACATTACAGAGTCTTCGAAATATAACATACGCCACAATCCTGTTATGCTGACATATCACTGCTTAATGTATTGCTTTTGGTATAGCTAACCTAAGTACTATATTCCAGAGTCACTCCACGAGGTTTGGCATATACTGTTTCACAGGTGAATAAATGTCATGTTACAGTGACTTATATCTGCAAGTCACTGTTTTCAGGATAGTGCACGCATGAGTCACACTTGAACGTACATTTCAAATTACCGAAATACACATGTAAGCGTGGGTGCCTTCGCGACCTCGATGGCCTGCTATGACCTTCACCTTCAGAATCTAATCAGGTTATCAGTAGGGGCTTTTGAATATTCACCGTAAGTTTTATCGAGACCACTCAAGCCGTTCATGAGCGATCGTGGTAACAAGATCTGTCCAGATAAATGTTTGCGACGGACGGACAGCCTGGACATGATGGACAAACAGCCCAAAAACATACGGACTTTGCCAACACTAAAAATAATTTTAAAAAATAAAAAATAATGCAACATCAACTGTTTTTCACCTTTGCGCGGACATTCTCAAACGATGCTGGACTAATCAATGAGAAGCAGATCAAAAACACGTCCTAATAAAAAACACATCAACAAAATTTAAATTAGTACAAAAGTGCACAGGTAATTAAAAGTGCTAACAATAGTAATCATTAAACCAACAGCTGTGATGTTATGGAATGGTGGACAATAAGGATATTATATTTATGTGACACCTGACACACAAGTCCATGTGATCAACCTATGTGAACAATGCTACAATGCTGCTTCAAGGAGAAAGACGTGTAACCAGCAACACATTACAATCTCAGAAGTGGAAAGCAGTTAACCCGGTAACTGGCATCAACTGCTTGTATCACAATGCAATATGTGGCCATACCTGGTCTGCACACACCACTGGACATAGAGTGCAGCATGTACTGCCCTTGTAAGCCGAACTTGCCTTCGCCACATAACTTACAATACACTATGTAAGCCGCTATCAACTATTCCATACAAAACAGCAGACTGAGTTGGTCTAAGCACACAGTGCTTATAGCAAGCTGTATAAGTGAGATGAAATTAATCAACATCTGCCTTCTCAGACTATACGACACTCCATGTACTAGAGCTCTGCATGGGCCAACCCGAGGGGCCAAGCATACTATTTCACTTATCAGAATGGGCTGGGCCGGGTCCAATGTTTGATGGACTCAAAGCTTAAGCCTGCCCAAACAGTCGATGTCTAATTTACACTATTAGATTAAAGGAATAAACCTACAACTGCAAATAATAAACCATCATTCAGATCATTCGTTCTACAGTCTACATTATATTTTGTAACTGTACTACAAATGTTGCTTGCAGTGGCATCCCCTTACTATTCCTCTGCACTGCATCTCTCTAGCTGACATTTCCTTTTACGCATATTGCATAGGCACCTACTGGTAATGGAACTGTGGCTAGCCTCATCTAAGGCGGGCCTAAAATGGGCTGGGCTTTAAGATTTTTACAGCAAATGGGCCTGATGGGCTACAAGACAGGCCTAAGAATTTCACCCGTGCAGACCTCTACAATGTATGCTCCATTGCCTCCATTTTAACAGCTGGTTCCCTGTTGGTTTTTTGCTCCACTTTTTCTATAGGAAAAAATCGGTGGAGACAAGTGGAATGGCATTTTGTTGCGGGCCAAAAGCCTTTCCCGTCACTAACCAACATTGTTTAACCACCAAAGAAACACAAAGCACCAACCGAAATACGTGGTCGGCCATCACCCTTTCTTTTTCCACCACCAGAACCCTAATGCAAGGAGCACTGATGCCCTTATGCAGGCTCTATAATGCCACACTTTTATGTATGTATGCTTCTATTGCATAATTGTGATCATCGTCAACACCGCAACACAACCCGCTTTAACTCACCGTCTGTGGATATGAGAGAGGCCGAAGCCGATCGTAGTCCTCCTGTCCTGCTGTGTCCCAGAGCCCAAGGTTAATGGGCCGACCATCGACCATAACATTTGCCGAGTAATTATCAAATCTGTCACATCAATACACAGTTGTGTGAATCATCTACTGCAGAATGGAGTAAAATGACAGCATCAGAACATGGAAATGGGAAAAGTATCATTTACACAAAAACAGCGAGTATTTTTAATTTAATACAGGGTGCTACTAGACCACAGATGGAGACTGCATCACAGACATCAGTCAAATATTCTAGATTCACGATGTTCAATTGTAACTGCAGAAGAATGCGTTGCCACAGATCGCCAACAAAATGGGGACCAACAAATATGGCCGCAAAGCTCATCTATTTTTAACACCGTCAACAAAGCATTATGGGATTTGTTCTAGTTGACCCACCACCAATCGCAGATCGCAAACTGTGCTTAGGTAATTTGCGTGGTTGCATATTGACATATCAAAACAACATTAAGGGAACTGGTTGGTTATGTCACAGCAACAACTTTGTCAACATTAGGCAATTCCCATAACTTTAATCGACGTAACATTGTAATTTCCCTCGAAAACAATTTACATGACCAGTTATTAGTTGTATACATGTCGAAAATTTACACTAACGATAAGATAACTCGGCATCATCTTCAGTGGCGTACAATAGCTAGAATTTAGAACAAAAAACCTTTGCCCATTATACTAGCCTGCGGTATAACAATTTACACATTTAACGGCGGCCATCTTCGTTGGCCTCCTATCGATGGCAAAGCACTGGTTGGCTAGTGCTGGCCCTGTGGCTGCGAAGGCCTGCTTGCCCATGCCACGCTACTAAGATCATCTCCTGTGCCACCGTCTGTTCACTGTGCATCATTTCTGGCAAAATGTGGCAAGAGTAAGTGAGGTTTTACATCCTATTCGACACAAAATCTATAGGTCATTTCAGAAACATCGGACTGTGGTAGTGATAATGCAAAGATCAGCTTGTTTATATTCGTTCCAGTATACTGCACATACTGACAGGTTTGGGAGCAACTAGCCTCTGTTCCCATATGCACATCAGACTGCCATCTGGCACCATCAACAAACAGCAAGCTGTTAAATGTTCGCTATTATTGATTACATGACCGATGACAGTCAAGATGGTCAATGAAGAAAGACCGGTGCAACAATTCAAAACTGATTATCTAAGTTCAGAACTGGTTTCTGATTCCACAAACGGTAACTGGTAACTGTTTAACATATCACAACTCTTACATCATATGCTTAAAGTGATCATTCGGAAACAACAGGCAGTATAACTTACACTGTTGGGATATATTCACCCGGAAAAGCATTGGTCGTGTAGCTAATCAGCAGACATGTTTTACCTACAGCTCTAACACATACAACAAAAACTACTGTTACAGTACACAAGCTGAAACAATCAGCATTAAACATCACTGTCACATAAGTTGAAACTTTGTACACTATATGCTATATAGTGTACAAAGTTTGAAATCCTGTAGGCTGACTATATGATATATATTCAGACTAGTGTGGCTGCTGCAGCATTAGAGCAGCCCAATTATCATTATAAAACTTTTTGCATTAGTGCATGTTTTTAGAGTGTGTGTTTTATATATGTGTTGTCTTTTCTTGTGCCATGTCTTATTCAGTGCTCACGTTTGATGAGTCATAATAAAGATTTACTTACTTATATGCAATATATTAATCACATCAATGAGACTTTGATCATACGTTAATGCTGCAATAAATATAAAAATAGTACAAATGCTAATTAAGTCACTTAATGGCATCATACATGCAAACATTGAGAAATAAAAAGCAGGAATCCCTTCCCTTTCCTTCCGCTCCGCTCTCCTCCCCTTCTCCTTCTCCTCCCTTCCCCTTAGTAGTAGCCCTACTCAAATCCAGCAATAGGGTCTGGTGAGCGCTGTAAGCTCCGCCGGTGGGGTAAAACTAACGCCAGGTTTGGTCGCCTCCTACAACGTCCGGCTTGGAAATGGAACGGGTCTATTCTGGAAGCAGACAGATAAGTCAGGACTCAGGAAGTAAAACAGTAAGGAAGTAAATAAGTAAGAAAGAAAGCATAAGAAAAAAATAAGGAAGAAACTGAGGAAGGAAGTTAAGTAAACACACAAACAATTTATATAGTGTCAAAATCAACACATGAATCACGGCGCATTAGGAAAAAGAAAAGGAAAGGAAGCGTATTTATATAGCGCCTTTTATATACTATGTATATCTCAAAGTGCTCAGGCATGGATCACACAGTTTTACCTGCAAATACACCATGCCTGCATTAAATTTAAATTAATTTTTTGTGTATGTGTTTTCTTGTATAGGCCATTATTGTATATGTACTGTATGTCTGTCTCTTTTTATTTTTATTTTTTACTGTACTTTTACTACCTTCATGGTAAATAAACGTATACATTACCATGTATAGGGCAGATGACAACTGTGCGTTTGTCATCACCTTGCATACGTGAATTGCACGTGATACAGGTGAGTAAACTGTGGAAGTAATTGGACAACTCGCAGATATGCCAACTCGGGGATTGCCAAATCTTGGACTAGTCAACTCGCAGACTGGACAAGTCGTGGACTAGATGACTTACGAACTGGACAACTTGCGGATATCAGTAGTACAGTAGTAGTTGTAGTTTCAATTAAATGTTGATTGTGAATGCATTAAAAACTGATGAACCTTATCTTGCATGAATTTTATTGTTTGCTACGTATATTTGTTCCTGTATCAGTATCAAAGTAATGCTATTTATGCCGAAGAAAATGAATAAAATGTAGGAATATATTTTGTAGTTTGCTTCCACTTTAAAGGCAGATTATTCTCGGTGCACGAAATAAGGCTGCAGATGTTCAATAGGTCTACATAAGCACTATAATATACATAATCTGGCTTTTTTTCGGAAATCGATAATGTAAACTGGTCACAAAACTGCAGTTACAGTGGCCTACCTTAATGAACTCATAACAAGTCTCAATATAGAAATCATTGACTGTGGATAACAATAACGCCGTTATTGTAAGAAATTGTTGGCCTACGCAAAATAGTTCCTAAGGTTCGTTCATATCGGATGTATTGTGTGCATTGTGGTGCTGCGTCTTGAGGTATGTTGCAGCGAAAACGACACAACATTCCGCACGCCACCCCAACATAACATAACATAAATAAATGTGAATGAACCTGCAAAGTCGACTGAAAACTGCATACGTAGACCTAATAGGAAACATGCATTCGGCAACTTCTGTTCAATGTTCGTCAGTTTATAATGTCCACGATCAACATTTGATTGAAACTACAACTACTACTGGCACCGGTATCTGCGAGTTGTCTAGCCCATGATTTGACTAGTCCTCGAGTTCACTAGTTCACGACGTCTCCAGTCTCCGAGTTGTCCAGTCCGCGAGTTGTCAAGTCAGCGACTTGTCCAGTCTGCGAGTTGACTAGTCCGTGAGTAGTCCAGTCTGCGACCTGTCCAGTCCGTGATTTGGCAATCTGTGAGTTGGCATGTCCGCAAGTCGTACAGTAACCACTGCGGGCCTCACGCACACTTCTGCCCCGCATTTTACCTGTTGCGATCCCTGCATCCCACATTTGACCAAGTGTAACATCTGTGTTACATTTAACCCATACTTAATAACATACACAGCCAGCATACCACAGCTACAGCACCTTTTCAAATTGTTGACTCTAACTCAAGCCACGGGAGCAGTGTTTGACCGCAAGCAGACCACGACCAAACTTGGGCTTGCGGTTTGGAACTGGCAAACCGCAATTGCAAATCAAGCGTGTAATTACCTGAACATTGGCTGAACATAAGGTATGTGTTCTTCAATAATTGTTACATACGCTCGGCTGTTAGCAATGGACGACCGATGTTCAGGTAATTAGACGAACAACTGGCATCTGCTGTCTCGCCAGGTCCAGACCGCCAGCTGACTGCAAGCCCAAGTTTCGTTGCGGTCTGCTTGTGATCTTAAGGTCAGGTTTTAGTGAGACCGCTGTTTAGCAATACCCTCTTTTTACGGTATTGCTAAACACCGAACACAACCGAAAACTTTTCGGCAGTGTTCGGTGTTTTCATTCAATTTAGTTTGACTGATTAGCGTCACTGTGTCGGTTAGGGCTAGTGTTACAGTTAGGGTCAGTTTAATGTAACTTGTTAGCTTGTTTTTGGTTGGCAGTTTTCGGTTGTTTTCTATAGTTTTAGGTTGTTTTCGGTATTTAGCACTATCCCTCTTTTTACATTTGTTAAGTAAGTAATCCTTTTAATTCTTGACAGTCAAACGCCATCAAGTAGCACAGAAAAACAGCATACAGTAAATATAACAATTTTACATTTGTTGACAGGCGTTTATCGACAACAATATGAAAAAAATTCGTCCTAAACGGCTCTCAGCAGATATTTCCACACACGGTGTCTCGCATTTGTATAACGAACGTGTTCAGTATGCTAACATCTTCACACAGGTAAAAGGGCCTACAAGGATATGGCGGAAAAACTTACCCGTCGCCTACAACAACACACTTTATGGCCTGCATCGTATTACTACTGGAGTTATCTTGTCGCCGGACGACCTTCTGGGACTTGTACCACAATTGTGAATATTCTCGAGACACCTGTATTAACTACACTTTTTAATAAACTTCGTTTAATCAGAAACTAATGGCCGACAACATCGACAACAACTTCCGTCTTGATGAATGTCGCCCACGGAATATGGAACACCGTGTATTTATAATAGTAGACATTTGTTACTAAAAATAAACTCACTGTTAACACAGGCTGGAGGGAGCAGTGTCCACATTAAATTTTTTTATTTGGTCTTTTTTACTCTTAGCATCCCACTATCCACATGACAACAATATTTGTTATTAGATTAATTATGGTCATGCATAAACTTGCTGAGTTTGCTTGAGGAAGTCAAGAATTAATAGAAACAAGAAATACGTTCTGTGGAACATGGTATCTGCCCCATAGCCGAGTTCACAAGTCCATACTGAATTGTGCGCATAGTAACAGAATACCGTATCCTCTTTTCTGTTGATGTTGTGATGTACATGTATTGCTT
>Ga0209780_1004832_pt1 | contig 10491 bp, 4 predicted proteins | sample WorMetexBAHAMAS2_FD_187384 | JGI IMG/M metagenome (GOLD analysis project Ga0209780, IMG submission 187384) | Marine gutless worms symbiont microbial communities from Max Planck institute for Marine Microbiology, Germany - Inanidrilus exumae... | ecosystem: Host-associated > Annelida > Digestive... | reverse complement strand
GCTTTAGTGAACAATTTGTCATCATAATCTTGCAGTAGCTGTTCAAGCTTGATAACAGATTTGACATATCCATACTTGAAAGCACGCTTGAAAAGACTATTTATTTGCAAAACATGACTTTTATTTAGGAAACCATACCATGCTGAGATAGCATACGTAATTTTATTGACAAATATAGCATGAAACACACAATATAACAAAGCATTGTAAATGGTAACAAGTCTCCGCTGCTGCTGACAGACCAGCGCGACACAGTGCCTCGCGCCCACCGTGCTATACTCATGTCGACGGCCAGTGTGATAAACTGTGACCGATGACGGTGATCAGTTTACAACACTGATCGTCCACCTAAGTTAACAGCACCGTCACGCGAGACGATCAGCTGTTCCAGAGATATGGTTGCTGCCCAACAAAATTAAAATGGTTCACTTGACCTAACCAGGCTCCTTTCATGGATAGTTTGCCATATGTGTGGGCTAGCACTTGCTACCTAAGTTCAACCTACCTACTAACTTTGAAGTCTCGGTAAAACTGGTAGATAAATAGACAGGAGCCGCCTAACTTGATGCTAAAAGGGTACTTGTATCTTTTTGTTATTATTTGTATGCTACCATGTCATGATGGTGAAATAAAGTTGTGTATAGTCGTATGAAATCTGTCAACTCAAAACTGATTCGAGACAGTAGCCTGTACTAGCCCTGTAGGCCCATTTTGTGTCACGTGCGGGCGGTGCGGCACTTCTTTTGATCTTTTTGCACGATGGCGTTATCTGGAGCGTCCTATCTAGCGGAGGCCGGTCACGCGGCCCGCAGCACCGGCTGGATGACTGCCAGCACGCGTGCCTGGCTAGGCTCGCCGGCTCAACACGCGCACGCAATGACGTCATGGTCTAAGCATGCGCAGATACGCCCAGCCACTACGAACAACGGCGCCTAGGGTCATATGGCTTGCCTTGTCGTTGCACATTGATAACCTTTATTCGCCATGCAGGCAACCAACAACAGAACTAGACAAACTACACCATAAGAGCAGAAGAAAACAATCAGACTACACAATTATCAGACAGACTGACAGACAAGCAAACAGAGCAGTGTTTTATCCAGGGACCTTTGGGGGGAATCCACTTCCCCCAAACATCGAAACTTCCCCCCAAGAATTTTTAGCCACGCCTGCCGTGAAGCTAAAAATAATGTCAATACTGGACTGACATATCTTACTAAATGTCTCATGTTTTTGATTAAATAAATGGGCCAACTACTTCAGTCTTTTAAGCCTAAGCGTCCGACAGGAGTTTGACGAAATGCGGATTACTTACTTTTTGCCCAATCGTTGTTGAATTAGATACAGACTCGGTATTATTGTTAGTAGAGTTATTCAGGATTGTTCTTTGAGTTGGCCATAATTTTCTCTGCAGGTAGCATATCTGGCTAAGTGCAAAAAAGCAGCTGCGAAGTGTTCGGTCAGCACTCAGTTTCTTTAGAATAATTTTAGTTTTGAGTCAAAACCGAAATTATTTTAAAGTAACGTCGTGCCGTCATCACACTCATTTCAATTCACTTGTATACTTACTGTGTTCCACACGTGACGACGGCACGACGTTCATATGCATGGGATCGTGTTAATCTCAACGTTTAACCAAATTGTATTTCATGAACAGTAACTAATTATTGCATATACAATACAAAAGCTACAGTTCCACAATACCTTTGAGTATAGACAAAAATAAGCTACTTATGCAGCAAAAAGCTTCCAGCTTCGCCACCAGACCCCCCGACCAGGGGCTCTGCCCCTGGATTCCGCTGGGGGCACAGCCCCAGACCCCCAACATCTTCCCCCCAATGCTGGCTATTTTTCCCAAACCAAGGGTGTCTGGATAAAACACTGCAGACAGAGTTAAAACATCGCGACAATTATAACACACACACACACACACACACATACACACACTAACATACTAAAGGGTCAAAGAGCTCACAAACTCATTAAAACAGTAATGCGCCGTTTGTGCCTAAAACACATCAATTTACCGAATTGTTTACTATTGCAATAAAACTCAACTGTGTGCAAAAGCACGTAGTATCATATAAAACAGATAAACAATCATTATTTTTTCTGACGGATATCAACAATGAAGTTCCACCTTAGAATGTAATAAAGAAATTTAATGGGCATCTCACCACAATAGTACTGCAGCTCATTGAAAGCGATGTTGAGCGATACGCGTTAAGATATACTGGGCATGCCTATTTCACACAAAATAAGCAACAACAACTGACATGTTTACAACTGTTCGCTAGACAAAAAAAGGGGCAGCAGTGACAACAGAATACGACGTGGTTATGCACGCCGCACGCTAGTAGGGTTTGAATAATTGTGGGAGGGAGGGGGAAGGCGGAGCGCCGTAGGCACGAGGAGACCAAGACGCCGAGGACGTGCAGGGGATAGGGTATGGGGAGGGTTGTCCCCTCCCCATTCGACTGGGGGCTAAAAGAGCGTCGTACGCTTTTCAGCGGGGTTCGGGGCGGAGACTCGGCCGGAAGCGGCTTCGTCATTTTTTCATGCATGAGATAACACGACTGTCAGTTCAGTCTTTTCACATACCTATTTAGGCATGCTAATATGCGTGCCTTACATGGACAAAAAGTGGTTAGGCTCGAGCATTGCGTGGCTAATAGTTACGTTGTCTGTGGCAAGCAGTGAGACAACATATTTATATTTGAACAGCCGTAACTGAGGAAACTGAACAACTTCAGCACTGTTTAACCTGTGAAGCAAGCCAGATAACAGATCTATTACATTTACAGAAACGGTGTAAAAATGTCCACAAAACAACATTAAATCCTGACATAAGCTTGACCACTTTCGAGGAATACATATAGGCATACTGCCTAAAACCACCCCCACCCGCAGACTATCATGCAGCAGCGAACCCGTCTCAGATCGTCATCCTAACATGCAGAAGGTACAGTGTACATAACTGGAAACATGTGCTAGAAAGATACACATTCTTGGCTTGCTCACAGACCCCCTGCTAGCCGTCTGCGGATCCCCAAGGGTCCGCGGAAAACGGGTGGAAAATCCTTACAATAGAGGCACTTTAATGTTTAGAAATAAGGGTTACATTTAGTTTCTTTTTTGGTCCGGTCCACGTCTAGCCTTCAGGCATGACATATTGCCATTTTATGTTTTTTTTTTGTTTTGTACAGTTTTACACTGTATTATGCATTAATACGCAGCAAATTGCACAGTCTGGTTATATAAGGTTGTGAAATGTATAAACATATAAAAAACCAACGTCAAAAACCTGTGCGTAACTGCGTACGGTATTGGACAAATGTGTGCAATGTGTCATTTAGGCCTACTACTAGTATGATAATCATAAATCAGAACCTCGCTTCAAAATTTTGTTGTAAACCTCAGTTCTTCCATAGGCCTAGGCCCTATTGCCATTAACTATTCAATAAATTCCAGTTCATATACCTCAAACAAATTAATATCACGTGATGCATAATTATTTCCTTAACCAGGACACCATAGGCTTATTGCTGTTAATAGAATGTAGTTTTTGCCTTACACACGAGTGGCATTTGCAGGGGGGTTCTGGAAATTTTCATATGGGTAGGCCAGTCAAAGGGCCGAGCAAATTTTTGGTAGGTCAACAGGAGTGGTGTAAGCCTACGTGGGGCAGAATTTCGTTTGGGTAGGCCAGGCACGATGGCCACGGCCTTCCCGGCCTAATAGCTAGAACCGCCTGTGGGCATTTGATTTATTATCTTGATGGTTTTTGCGGCTTTATTTTGAGGTGCATATAAGCAGTCTTAATATAGCCTACGTAGGTGTCACTTCGGCTGTTATTGCTAGGCTTATGCAGCACAGTTCAACAGTTGTTTACGCCATGTGTATAATAAGGTCTGCTGCGCGACCTGAGCATTATATTTTCTAATTATAGCATCCACAAGCACGTAAACACCTTTTATCCGGATCAAGCATCGCCTGGCATTTGCGTTCATAAAACATCAGCTCCGTGCGTCACGTACTTGTGACGGCACATTATACAACTGAACGGAACAGCATACCATATATGGCAAGTTGTTAGTCAATGAAGTCTGACGTCAATGGGTTGGCCTGGCAACACGGCAGGGGTTTCCGGTTCTTGTAAATACACAGCGCTTATATGCTCGATTTACGTAAAATTATTTGACATCGTATAACAGAAAACATGTCTAATAATGTGCTACGCAATTTGATACAAAAAATAAAATTTATTTAGCGCCGCTTCGTATTGGCAATCTGCGACTTGTTTATCTTCCGTTGACGTCACTCGGAGGAACCCGTCGCTGATTGGTTCTGTATATGGCAACTGCGACGGGCCTATATAAGCCAGCCGCCCATTCATAGAATCAGTTAGTTGAAGTGTGCCGACGGAGTGGTTGCGGCAACGTTGAACGAGTGAACGTAAACAGCTAACGGCCACTTAACCGTAACAATCGTAAATCGAAATATGATACTGGAAATGATGCAGAGTGATCCGTCGTCAGCCAATTTTGCGGATTCGATGGCATTCAGCTTCGAAGTGGATGAACTACCGTTGGATACGCCTACCGTTCTGGGAGAGCTGGCGGCCGCAGACGGAGTGCTCAACACACCCGTCAACCGCGACGTAGTCCGGTTTAACTTCGTGAAACCGTATTCTGAAGTCAGCAGCATTGAACAAACGAAAGCCGCTTTGTCTGGTGAGTAGTGCTTATTGGTACCGGTAGTATAGGCCTACCGATCACGAACTTAGTGCGTGTTTACTATATCACCACTGTCGGGCTGTACAACTTGGTAGTCTTCCATTCATTTAATGTATGCCGGGCTTTTATTTGGCCGATTTGATCACTTTTTTTCTCTGTTTTACGCTGCTCGTGCTGGAGTGCATGGAATGTTGTTCTAGTAGCCAAGCCCCGCCCACTGACTCAGTGAGCGTGATTCCGGCGATTCATTGACGTCATCATCTATTTATAGAAAGAACAGTATTCCTCCGCGACGACAAATAATCTTACATTTTATAGCTTTAAGCTTTCCAGTAAAGAACATTCCAGTGGAAAAATGCCAACTCTAGTATACATGTGGTTCGATATTTGCTGGCAATTTTAGCACTTTGCTGCTAGTGTTGATTCGGGAGCCTATGTACGTAAGCTCATTATTATGCAGACGAGTGACGTCATAGCAACCACTAGCCCCTTGGCCTATGTTACGCCCCAGGATACACTCGCATTGTGGGCATTCCCGTTTTGACGTGTTGTTTTGTGTCTGTCGCAACGAATGATTTGTGAATGAAAACATGAAGTTAGGACCCTTGACAACTAATAGAGCGTTGGTATTTGACTCCGGATGCTGAGATACTTTACAAATACTACACTTAATCTTGTGCCAACTTGCATCATTGTTAAGTGGACTTGATTAACTTTTCGAGCAAACTAGCAACTTTCAAAACTTATAACGAAAGAGGGTCACGGTCTTAGTTTGTCACTAGGTCGTAGATTAATTTAGATAAAAAATTACCACTTATTGGTATAAGTGGTGATTTTTTATCTAAATTAATCTATGACCTAGTGACAAACTAAGACCGTGACCCTCTTTCGTTATAAGTTTTGAAAGTTGCTACGTTAAATTGTAATATTTAATTAACATAATTGAAAGAAGGCATGAAGTAGGTTCTTCGGTGATCACCAACCACCACGGGTTGAGTCGTTAGGCTATAGTCCTAGAATTGATTAGCTGTAAAAATCAAATGGCCATCTGAGGGTTATCTGTAGGCCTAAGTGTGCTTGTGCGTATGAGCATGTAGGCCTATGTTTGATACTTTTTGCAGTGCTGTTTGCAGTTGTTAAGACATTTAAGAAAGGACGATGTTATTGTGGTATGTTAGATGCTGACAGCGAAGATAAGAAGTCGATGTTTGAAGAACTTTGCGGTCATGACAGCCCGCTGCAGATGGTGCCAAATGAGGCAGTTCAGAGTTGTGGAGAGACACCGGACTCCAGCGTGATGGAGGCGGTGGCGTCGGCGTCCAGCGACCTGCTGCCATTGCTCACGGCACTTCAGTCGGAGGCCGGAGCTGCGACGACCGCCATGGACGCCGCCAATGGGCTGAACATACCGAAGGAGGAGGAGGAACTGCTTGTGACGCTGCTTATTAACAGCCTGGAACAGGCCAAGTCCAACATCGAGGTTGCTGCTGCGAAGTCAAGCAGTGCGTGGTCCATGCCGTGTGAAGTATACCCGATGTGTTCTCAGACGAGCAGCTGTGGTCAAACACTGGATGCAGGTGCCAGAACGTCACTAACAACATCAGGCGCTCAGTACTTCTCTCCAGTCAGCGGCAACCAGGCAGTATTACAACATCCGAACTACACGACGCTGGCGGATGGGACACTTCGTTCATCGTGTTCACTGGAATTCAGTTCAGCTGAAGCAGTCTATTCACTGCCGCTGACACACGATGGTAGACAGCCTCCGAGTTATACGAGTCACTGCAGCGGTCAGCCGCACACGACGCCGGTGTCGACCGACAGCTGGGCCGACGGATACGACGTCCCACGGCGTCATTACGGCGTGGAAACGTCGACGAAAACGTCTCCGGGACGGACGATTGACATGTCGATCGTGAAGGAAGAACCGGCGGAAGTGAGTACGACGTCTGCGGCGACAACGGGCGTCCGGTCGAGTCCGGCGGAGCTGGTGAAGTCGAAGGCGGACAGTACGAAGGGGCACCGTGCTGCCGACATGCGGGCGTACATGCGCTGTCTCCAGCAACACCTCGGCACCGGCACCACCCTGATGCCGATGAAGCCGCGCAAGTACCCGGGCCGGGCGTGCCGCACGCCGGTCGCCGACCGCCCGTTCCCGTGCCCGGCCGAGTCGTGCGATCGCCGGTTCTCGCGCAGTGACGAGCTGTCGCGGCACCTGCGTATCCATACCGGTCAGCGGCCGTTTCCGTGCACCATCTGTCGGCGGGCGTTCAGCCGCAGCGACCACCTGACAACGCACATGAGGACGCACACCGGCGAGAAACCGTTCGCCTGCGAGGTCTGCGGCCGTCGCTTCTCACGCAGCGACGAACGCACGCGTCATATGAGAGTCCACAGCAAGCACCTGTCGCAGAAGCCGGCCGCCAACCCGCACGCCAAGTCCGACACCGTTCCTCCGGCCTACCATTCGTGGACCAGCCCAGCAATGACGCCATCCGGTTACCAGTATCGTCAACAATTTCCTTCCGCCTCCGTGCCGCTACCGTTTGTTCCAAGCGTTGTCGGCTTTTAGATAGTATCCCCGCAATCTTCATGTCGTTAATTTATCGTGTGCAATGTTCGAAATATTAGAAAGTTATGGGATAGACTGCACGTTGTGTAAGTTTGAGACAGAAATGTTGGAAGTATATAAGACTGTTTGCATTGTAAAAAAGAGTAAATGACATTTTCTTTGCTGCCAAAGCTAATCGCTGGCATGTCATGGTGGCTTGGCGTTCAATGGTCAGTCACGAGTAAACTGTGACATTTTTAATTTTTAGAGGGGAGGAATGGTAGGAAGGTCCCTTTTCGAAATCAAATGCGCCATTGATGCTAAGAAAGAACTATTCTAATGCTACTGCCTGGAAAACCAATACCGTATCGATGAGTAATTATGTATTACAATTAGATGCCATCTCTTCGACCTCAAAGATTGTTTAGCAGTGACTTGTAAAGGTCTTACAATGGCAAAAATGTGATATTTATGACGGAAATCACGCTGGCGTGGGAATGTATATAACAACGTGACTTTCTGACGTAGACTGCCTGCAGTTCAAACATAACATGACGTTGCTGAGTTTTTGTTGCATAATTTGCGATTTGCTGAAATCCAAACTGCATATTGTATTGCACGCTGTCCAGCGGGCTGGAGAAGGTGTTACTTATTTAACTGAATTTGTGCTCATTCGCGGCTGAGCATTCGAGCTGGTCTCATGATCGGCCACGTATTCCGTGAGCAAATTGTTACTGGTTTTGTGAAATGACAACAAACCAAGATGATGGTTCGTCGGATTTCTTTGCTTTGCCAGTCGAATTTAATTATAAGTGTAGTTCTTCGATTTGGTAGACTTGATGTATCGACGCGTAATTGTTTATAAATGCTTGATTACTTCTGTTTTCAGGATTGTTGTTGTTGTTGTTGTTCACATGTTGTTAGAATGGACGAATGTCCCGAGTGCATCTCTGTATACATACAGTTGATCAAAAGTGTATTATAGATTATTATTATTATTCATTGTAAAATAAGTTAATTTTTGTTGTAACTCGTGATTGTGATGACACGTTGCTGACATTAATTATTCACTGTTAAAAATAGTGAATTTATTTTCATATATTTTTGTACTATGATGGCAGATATTTGCTTTTAAACACGATTGTAGGAAAACGATATCTGTTGATAATTTTATTTGGTAACAGTCAATTTAAGTTCTATTTAGATGTTGTCAGTCAATAGTGCATTTAACTTGCCGTTGTGTGAGCGACGTGTTTTTATCTTCAATCGTTATGCGGTGTAATGGTAATCGTGAAGTAAACGTGATGAGTTGGTAGTTTTGCTCAAATACTGACTGGCAAATGGCAGTGTCGTGCTCGTATCAGTAAATCTTTGAATAAATCTTGTTACTCGAATTCTCTCATTTTACTTTTGCACGTCACAGTAGCCGTAATACACTGGTACCGGTAGTTGAAACATTTGTGATATCCTTAGTACATAATAACTAATTTGTCCACTTTTTTCACATCTTGCAGCGACGGTTTCCCTGTACACGACGAGGCAACAAGGCTCATACCATCTAGTAACTAAATATAAAATAAAACTAAAAAATTGTCCTCGATCGAGGATCGAGGTCAGACCGACCGCGTTACTGCGTTACCACACTCATACACGCTAGACATTGACCTTTGACCTTGATATGTGACCTTGACTTCAACCTTGACTTTGCGCCTCTGAAGTTACGACCATATGGCGCTATACAAATGTGTATATTATTATTATATATTATTATCCCAGGCGAGCTGTGGTCAAGACCCCCACATAGGCAAACTTTCAAAGGTCATTCGGTTGGAAACGGGCAGAAAGGACGTTACCTATTAATTACGTTCCCAGCTAACGCGCTCGGTAATTGAGAATTGAGAGTAACTACAAATTGACCCTACAACAACGATGAAGCGTCAACTGAAAATGATAATACTGCCCAAACACAATGCATACTGACAGAATGTACAACTTTCCTGACACAAATACTATTGTCGCGTTAATATCACTGAACTCTTTTTAATCAGTCAACTTGTAGAACTATAAATTTTATCAAAAGTCAATTTGTATGACAAAATAAACATAGCCTTGAAGCATGGGCCCGTACTGTAGTTTTCTTGGTGAAATATATTTGGCGTTCAAGGCGGTCGATGGCCTCGCGCCACCTTAAGCCCGGGGTCCACACCAGTAACATTGTCGAAGCAACATTGTCGAATGCTACAAGTCGAACGATTCTTTGGAATGTTGCTTCGACATTGTTGCTGATGTGAACAGGGCTTAAGACTGCGTTCTGTGGCTCGGGGCGACCTCGTCAATACTTTCTCCTCGGACTTTGGACAGCGTCCATTCTCTGTCGCGGACCCGACGGCCTGGTGTGAAGTGCTGGATGGACCTGTTGCGTAACGTCGAGACAGTCGATGCATTCAGGAGTGCATTGAAAATATTTCTCTTTAGATAGATGTAGACGTATACTGTGTCACCCAAGGTCATCGGCAACATAACGATTCGATAAAACGCATACGACTTCCTATTCGAATTTAATAGAAACTACGAGGCTATCTCGTACCGGTTTCGAGATATTATCACTTATTTTTCAAAAATTAAAGAGGCCACGTGACAGTGACCACGCCTCTTTTAGGGACAATTTGTCGTCCGAAGGCTGGGACTTGCTATGATCAACATGTACACTAAATTTGAAGTCTCTAGCTTAAGCCGTTCCAGATAAGGGGACTAAAAGTTTAAAATGGGTTACGTGACGTGGCAACGCCCATTTCAGGGACATTTTGTTATCCGCAGGCTACGATATACCTGCAACGAAGAAATGAAGGGCAACGCCAAATGTAAAAATTTTCGGTTTTGAGCCACCCTTTGGGGAACTTAGGGGTAACGTACATGGTTCATCTATGGCTCGATGGAAAGCGCGTGGTCGACTTCCTATTGGTGCTAATTGAATTTTTCTCGCTAGCTCTCATGGCTGCGACACTATTTAGCGAAATCTGTCGAAATCGGCGTTTTCCAACGGGGGTGGGTCGTTTGTTCGTTCGTTCGTTATTGCGAGCAGGGGTCCAGCCTACTCTGGACCCCAGCGCTGAGACCTTTATGTCGGTCCAATGCGCCAGCCCAGGGAGAGGAGGGGAATTGGTAGGTGTGTGCGGTGTATGTGCGAGTTGTGTAGGGTGGAGG
>Ga0209780_1004831_pt1 | contig 10492 bp, 7 predicted proteins | sample WorMetexBAHAMAS2_FD_187384 | JGI IMG/M metagenome (GOLD analysis project Ga0209780, IMG submission 187384) | Marine gutless worms symbiont microbial communities from Max Planck institute for Marine Microbiology, Germany - Inanidrilus exumae... | ecosystem: Host-associated > Annelida > Digestive... | reverse complement strand
ATCTTCTACACTACACAATCGCTATGTCAAAGGTGGTCATTGTCATGCCAGAGCCACGCCATTGGTCAATCCGAGGCCACGCCAGTCTTTACAGTGGCCACACGACGGCGGAGCTAGGGGGACGACGACTAGCAGTGACGGTACAGTAACAATTTAACTAAAAACACAGTTTTGTATTCGTAAGCCATCTCCACTCATCTGGTTAGTAATGCTGCAATCAATGTCAATGTCTCATTGTTTTATCTTCATTTTTGGATAATAATAATTTCTCATAAAATAGGAAAACTGCTTCATAACAACACAAGAAGTGTTATGTTATGCAGAATTATCAGCTGTTTACTATGATGTGAAACATACATCCATTAATGTGCAGTGCAATACGATACGATACGGTAGATTAACGTGCGCTCAAAAGCTGACGAGATGGCCAGCGCACGACTAGCGCACGGCCCAGAAACGAAAAATAAGGAAAAAAATCAAATCAAATCAAAAACCCGAGTAGCTCAGAAGAAACGGTGCAGGCAAAAGTCCGTGGAGGCAGTCCGTGAGGAAGAAGTGAAACTATGGGGGGTAGGATTTGTGAAAGAGGTAGGTTTTAAGCTGGGAGTGAAAGAGAGATGGAGTTATAGATGTACAAAGTGGTAAGTCAGAAAAGGAAGAAGTGATGGGTGAAGGTATAGGTGAGTAGGAAATGGAGGAACTGGTGCCAGAATGAGGTTTACGAACAGACAAAGGGAGCTGATTCCAGAGACAAGGTGAAGCATAACAGAAGGAGCGATCAGTTGTTTTTAGAGAGGATGATGAAGGTGGCCGAGCAAGAGTAACAACGCATGACGAGCGAGTACTGCGAGGACCTCGAGTGGAGATGAGCTTATGAAGGTACGGAGGTTGGGTAGTTGTGAGAACTGTGTAGGTGAGAGCAGCTTGTATTCGATGCGTTCAGTGATCCTGAGCCAGTGAAGAGAGCGTAGGATAGGAGTGATATGACATGACTTGGGAGCTTTCATGACAGTACGAGCAAGAGAGTAATGACTGAGTGTGATTTATTTGTAAACTTTTTGGCCACACAGCATGTACTGAACGACAGAGCTGCTGAGCTGTATGTAGTCAATTGTTGAATTTCCTATGCGCACAGTGCACGTCTGTAGTGCGCAATTGGCGGTGATCAGAAGTGTTCGTTGACGTTGTACTTCATTGCAAAGTCAAAGTCTTTGAAGCTGACACGACCGTCGCCATCTCGATCAAGCTCACTAACAGATACAGACATCACACAATCTGCATGTACAGGGTGCGCCAAACAAGTGAACCCCATCTTTTTACTCTTATAATATTGTTGTGTTCTTTAGCCGTCCTCGATCCGAGGGTTGGCCACACCATGGATGAACTTTCTCCGTTTATCTCTGTCCTCTATCATTTCGATTGACTCTTCCACGGGGAGTCCTGTCCATGTATTGATGTTGTTCATCCAGGCCATGTGTGATCTTCCTCGCCTGCGTGCACCTGGCACTGTTCCTTGCATTATCTCTTTCTCCAGGCAACTCCCTTGTTTCCTCATGGTGTGAACATAGTATACTAGCTTGCTTGCTTTGAGTGTCTAACAGTCCCCTCTTTACTCCAGCTTTGTTGGGAACCCATTAGTTTTCTTTGCTGTCCACGAAAGCCGCAGTATCTTTCTCAGCCTTTTCATCTCAAACATGTTTCTTCATTTTTTCTGAGTGTCGTACGTTGCTACCGGCCACACCATAGCACTTTCGTTAGTCGTATCTTCCTTAAAATCAGTAGGCTGTGATTTTTCCATATTTTCTGCAGTGAAATCCCAATCGCCTGCCCCGTTTAACCTGGTACGGAATTCACTTGTACACTCACCATCTTCTGTAATCAGGGACCCAACGTACGGGAATATATCCACCTGCTCCAATTGCTGATTCTGAATGAGTATGCGGCACGCTATGCCACGCTATGCCATCGCTCGCCATTGTCTTGGTCTTGTCGATGTTGATGAGTAGGCTGTATTTATGGTTGACTCAGTCTAGGCAATCCACCAGCTCCTGTAGTTCTGCCTCCGAAGTGGCCAACAGGATGATGTCATCAGCATAGAGAACGTTTTATTATGGCCAATTGCTTTCCTATTTGTAGTCCACCTTCAAATCCACCGAGGGTCATACCAAATATACAAGAAAAAGTAGATTTATGGGTACTTTTACATATTCATAAACAATCAAATTGTAATCAAACTGTTTTACTGTTACTGTTAAATATTCTACGGTACACTAGCAGAAACAGGGATGGGTCATTGTCAACTACTACAGTGTGCAGAATGACTAGACTTTAAAAACTCTGACTGTTATTTGTAAAGACACTGAAGTCCACTCCTATACCAATGTTTAGCAGAAAATTACTTTAACATATTCTTAGTACCACACTCTTTTCTCTTCTCACATAGTTTTGTTATCTTTGCTCATTTACCAGTGTTTCATTTGGGCATAAGTATAACAAGTGGTGAAACAATATTGACAAAGGCCATAATGCAGGTGGGCACATCTCTTTAACATATATCATGCTGATCAGTAAAACCATTGACAAGATATGGCCATTTTTGTCATCTTTCAACATGGCAGCCGTCCGCCATCTTGGATTTTCAGGAAACTGCAATTTTAATCGAGGATATGTTTCCAATGGTCAATATGCACCATCATGCTAAATTTCGTGTCGATAGGTGATGCCTTTTCGATTTTTCAAGACAGTGGATGGCCGCCATCTTGGATTTGATATACGCGTGTTTTGACCACCACCCACAAAGAGTATTTGCTGGTCCTTGTCTATGTGCCAAATGTGGTTGGATTCAGTGCAGCAGTTTTGACAATATACAAGTTTCAATATTTTTCGTGTTAGGCTTGAAATGCCTATTCACGCCCCCAATATGGGGAGCATTATCAACATGACCCCAAAACGCACTTTGTTGTGTGGAAACATGTCATATAACATATGGATCATGAAAATCCATTCACTGATGTGGGTAGGGCACGATAAACAACGAGTCCCTATGGGGTGGACAACCCCAATAATTGCCCATTCCCCTTGGGGTCTGCATCACCATATAATACATAGTACTTCTGTTGAACCACCCAACTCGGCCTCTCAAATGAAAATGGCATCTCGATTGGTCAAGCCATTTTTGTAGGGTTCACAAACATTCACAAACATGACAAAAAGACAGACACACAGACAGACCGATCACACTACTCCGTATGTAGCAATAGGCTGCTATCGCTAGCTAATGCTGCGATGCGGCCTAATAATAATAATATGACACCACACTAAGAATATCTAACCAAAAGTCAAATTCCCAGTGTTCAAGTAGTTACCGGAATGCAGTTTCAATGCCATGCTGTGGCATTCGTGGAGCTGCTAGTGCAAAAACCTTCTTTAGATCATCACAAGTCACAAATCCACGACCTTCGGTGACAACAAACAAGTGTTTATGTAACGATAAATAACTACCTCCATTTTGTCAGTATTTTAATGAAGGTATGATCCACAATCACTTCACAAGCATAAACAAATGAAGGCTTCCCAGTCACGCTCCTACGTGACACTCATCTGCCTTCTAAGGTCATTCAGATCACAGGTGGATATGTCACAGAGTCTGTGAGGCAAGGCCGTTGCAATACCAGACCTACAGTGACCTTCCCAGTCAAACAGCACTGGTAGTGTCCCATGGCTGGTACTCAGCTCCCATCCCACAGAGGGTAGGAGGCTGAGTTGGCCTGCGTGACTGGTCATATACCAAGAAGGTACACCCACAACTGGTCACAGATCTGAGTAATAATCTGGCTGGACTTGAGAGTATTCAGCGTGATCACAAAGCCAAACTGCCACTTGAAACCAGCCATTAACCACTGTCAGGCAAAAAAGACGCCATTTACACTTGTATGTAAGTTCACAAAATGCTGACAGACTTTCAACATTTAGTTGCAGAGCATGATACTCAGTGGTAAGTCATCATTATAAGTCATCAGTACAGATCCCATCACACCTGACACATGTAACTACACCACCTTGTAAAATATACGACACCATTCAACCTGTGTATATTTTCTACAATGTCTGGAATGGACTGCACTAGTTGGACATACCACGATGGTAATAAGTGGTCAATGTAATTTGATCAGAGGCCGCATCACCCCCGCACACAAATCCACCGCATGAATTGACAACAGCATTGGATATTAGTGGGAGTGTCGACACCTGAAAATCAGACACAAAATTGCACACTTCCTGTCCATTTGGAAATCACAACATTGCTAACGTCAATATCAATAGTAGATTTGTATAGTGCATAACTGCAAAGGTCCTAATGCTCTGTGTACATTAGTAGAATGACAAAAGAAAAGTTTTCAAGTCACGACAAAAACTGTCATCGCGGCATTGCTAACGTACCAATTACCCACAACGCGTTGCATCGTTCGACAGTCTGACCTTCGGCCCATGCCTGTGCTGACTGTGTGTCTTGGCATCTGGCCAAATTGTCCTGCCGTAATTTCACGCTAATTACGTCACGCTATAGCATGCAGCAAGAACTGTAAAATTCATAGATTTCAATAGCTGATTTCTCGTAATGCAAGACAAACAGACCAACATGCAGGCCGCCAAAAAGACCAACCACACAACATATTCCATGTGTAGAAATAGGCCGCTATTGCTGCAATGCAGTCTAAAAGTCAGTTATATACTGCCTTAAGTCTTTGACTCTGTCGATTTAGTGCCAGCAAAAACAAATGGCCTGCAAAAACACAGCTACAGCAGTCACAAAAGATTTCATTGTAAACTCATGGTGCATCTGTGATCTGTTAAATGACCATGAAAACAGTTGTATGTTATTCTACAAATAAAACATCGTAAATGATTAATTACTAGCGAGAGTGCCATGGTAACAACAGTCAGCTGATACATACACTGCATGTCGAATGCAAGGAACATTTGTCTGATATGTTCATCTTCATCTTGTGCGAACATCTTTTCCGACATTATCTTCATAAACCGATCGACCATCAAACCTACGCAAGTAAACGTGGATGTCTGACACTGCTGTTCATACATCATCATGCTCTTGAAATACATGACACTCTAACAGCTTTTGTCAATAACATTAATAAATAATGCGCATTAGTCGCATTAATTGCACGATTAGTTATTTTTAGTGTGTGTTAATCGTGGTGGTGTGACCTTACCTATTGAGAAACAAGCATATCTGTACTGTGCATTACACAGCAGGATAGGTTAATATTCTTAATCTTGCCTACTTTTTAAACAGTTCAAATACTATAACTTATCACTACAAAACTGCTGCATGAGCATAGATAGCAATAAAGTTGATAAAGTATGATGTGCATAAACGTAAAGGACATTTCTAACAATTATACTTAAATATATGCTTCAAATATTCATGTATATTGTAAACATTTTGTAGTTATGTTTACACTCTACAATTTGCGATATAAAAACAATTGTAGACAAAGGCAAAATAATTAGCTTCGTCACCTTTACAAACATAGCCGTTTGTAATGACAATATCTTCAAGCCATCGATCAACTTCAAGCTGTTGAAAAATACAAGCAAGATAATCAAAACAGCACTACATTGTCACTTGAGCGGACATTTTATGCACCACGATTTCAGCTAACAATTTGTAGTACCGTAATGAGACCACAGCTAATGACTGATAATTATCCTTTCAGTGCTATATAGTTGTGTGATAATAAGGGCACTAAGGACCACAAATCCCACGTTTTGCCCATGGAACACCTGCAGTAACTAACCACTGTTGTGGAAAACTAGGCAGATAAAACTATAGAATAAAGAAGTAGCAGTAACAGAAGTAGTCTGTAATTACAACAAAAGTTTTTGATCCTCACAGCAACTTTTTTACTGTAGCAGTGTGCAAGGTGACATACAACATGATACAAGCGATAAAAAAACCTGTGTGACACATTGCCAGAAAACTAGCAGTTTTGCTTTGCTTACTCAGGCCTTTTTCATTTTTCAAATGGGAAGCTGTTTGGTTACTGATCAGTTTCTGACTGCAGATTAGATACTGTAAAAATACAATGTGCAAAATGTCCAAACCCATAATAAATTTTTTAAATGCTAAACAATAGAAAATGAACTAGCACATCACACCTTGGATGGTTTATAACCAAACAATGCAAGAACTGCTGTCTTTACATCCTGCCGACAGAGATAGCCTTTGTGTCCTGAATCATTCTGATAGAATGTCTGCAGAGCACACAATGCATATATCAGCTTCATTAAAAAATGTAACTGTATCAATCAATACATGCCACCCAGTGAACAACATAATTGTTTGGCTATTATTAAAATTAGCCCCATACCGGACTGACAGTCGACCCCTACTTACTGTTAACTTCAAAGTCACGTAACACCAAAGTCGAACAAAAATTAAAAATCCGGCCCCGATAAGCTTTGGGTATTGCCCCCTAATTTAAGAATCTGTGGTCATTTTCCAGCCCCATTACAAATGGGGGAGGAGATAGCCTTTGAAAATGGCCGATTTTCAACTTTCAAGGGCTCATGACCTTGACCGACCTTGGATCGGGTCATATTGCATAACGTCATGCATCACTCGTCGACCTCTAACTACATACCAAATTTCATTGAAATCGAAGTAACTTTTTGTGGACGGACGTACGCACGGAGGGCGGGCGGACAGACATTTGAGACCCACTTTATTAGGTCGACTCGGAGGAGTCGACCTAAAAATGCATTTTTTTCTAAAGGGATAAGGGAAAGAGCAGTACTGCATGATCAGTAAGCATTTTCATAGTGTTGTCAGCAAAGATGTTAAACAATGTCAAATGACCCAGGCCAAGTCCAATGCCAAACCCTTGAGGCCAACGCTGGAAGGTCAAGGCCAAGGCCAAAATTTTATGCCAAAGCTGAGGCCAAAGAGTGGCATATCAAAATTTCACTATGTGTCGTTCAGCTAGCATTAATTTTAACCACAAACGGTACATTCTGTACTGTTACCAGTTCATCAAAAACACCAGTTACTGTCAGAAAAATCTCAGTCTAAATTCTGAAAGACCTGACAAAATTCACGTTTCTGGGTTTCCCAAGCACAACCCTACAGTGCCACGGGTGCACATGGTTCCTCTAACAGCTTTGCAAAATCTCCCAAAAGGCTGTGGCAACACGTTGGGAACCTGATACAAAATACCAATCATTCCTATCCCAACCCTACCACTAAAACTAAACTTAACCATAACCCTTACAGTAACTCTAATCCTACTAACACTAACCTTAGAAGCAACAGGACAAAAACTCGTCTTTCTTCGAGGAGTAAGTGCACAACACGTTCACAATGACGCCATGTTTCCAGACACAGTGGGTCACTTCACTTTGTGGGTTAGTCTTTCGCTGAGAACAAACTTCGGACTAAGACCAAACAATCCAAAAAATGAAGTGACCCACTGTATGTCCGGGGCTAGGCACTAGGCGTGACTCATTTCCCGATGTGGTGTGACTTAAATTCATGTTGGGTTCCCAACGTCTAGACACAGGCCTCTTGAGTACTGTTATAGGTGACCATTTCGTTTCGCAGGCATACCGTCTAGGGTATGTAATCAGACCAACCCAGCCTCACACCCTCAGTGGAATGGGAAATGAGTACCGTCCATAGCTCTGCAGCTGAGAAGCAAAGGCATGTAGGCCTATAGACAATAATATATTACAAGCGACAACAAACTAACTCAGAACAGTTCACACATACGGATAAAAGAGCACTTTTATCTTCTTCAGTTAAAGTGCAATTTCTCGTTGAATTATGCAGTCGAACACGGTTCATTACACCGACGTCACACTACAATAAATAACAACCAAGCCATGCAACTCACTCCCGCGCCATGTTAATTTAGTGGACATGCCGCCACCTGGTGATCCGGGGCAATGTTTGTAGCCTCCATGTCAACTTTGAGGTAAGTGAGAGGAACTTGCATTAGATGTGTTCAGTGATTCTGAGCCAGTGGAAAGAGCATAGGATGGGGTAATATGACAGGACTTAGGGCCTGGTTTTTCCACCGCATATTCTTCTCCCATTAACGTTGACGGGAGAAAAAAATGGCCCTAAATAGCTTTAACGACAGTTAAGAGCAAGAGAGTTCTGGATCTGCTGGAAATGGGACAATTGAGACTTAGGGAGTTTACAGTAGCGAGAATTACAGTAATCAAGTTTGGCGGGAATGACAGTAACTGTCTCTCATTGATCCTAGGCCTAGGCTAGTTATGAATGAAAGTCACTTAGCTACTTTGAATAGAAACAAAACATTAACATAAATGTTAACATAAACATAGCCCACCTTAGCCTACCTTAAGCCATAGCTAGTGGCCTTAGCCGTTGACAATGGATACTACTAGATACCACCTTCGCCCCCAGGCTGTATCAACCCCGAGGCCTGAAGGGTCTTTAATGCCAGCACAGTCCGCGACTGAGCCGGCCAGGTTCACTCCTCCTATGACGGGTAGCGGTATTGAGACTAGGTATGTGCAGTCGGCGGCCACCCTGAGTGCTACGGCAGGAAATGAAGGAGAAGACCTGCAGTAGTTAGCATCCAATGTGGACACGACGCGCGGTCGGCAGTGGTGGCAAAACGTTAAAAATACTGGGGGTCAGATAGCATGGGCTGGGACAGGGAATGTGCGCCCTGGAGAATTTTTGGTCAAAATCCTGCATCTTGAATTGGTGACGCCCTTGCTCAAAGCAATAATTAATCCAGAGTCTTCTCAGGCCAGCCATGCCGTCAAGCTTCCACGAGCCACTGGCCTACAATTACCTTCACTACTATAGAAGTAGCATTTGCTACTGGATTTCTACATTCAAAAAGTGAAAATTAATATTGCATTACAGAACCTCGATAGTAAGGCATGACTTGCATGAAGAACTGTTGTGAAAATCAACTTAAGACATACAGGCTTAGTGCTAGTATTAGACATGCATAATGCTTGTTTACAATAAAAAGCAATAACAATAATGTAATATTCACTGACAATAATGACAAGTGACAGATGCATGTTGCAACAAGTGCTTGTGGCAACTACTAATAACAAGTATTGTTCTAGATTCACTTGTGCTGCACTGCTCTTGCAAACCATTAAATTCTGTCAAGTCACTCGACAGACTAGACAGAGAGTGCAGTTTGCAACAATGACGGGACGCTGGCCCTGCATCACATCAATGCAATATACAGAAATCGGTTTTTTGGCAATACACAAAAACACGTAACAAAATAACAGTCTTACCAGTTCATATATGCACCATAGAAGAATTTTTGTAAAGTTTCAGCAACATTGATAGTAGCACAGCATCATTCTAAAATATCAGACACATGCACATGTGTGTAATCATTTATTAAATATTGGCAAAAGATCGGTAATATCAGTCCTGCAGGACACGCTCTACCATTTGATTTATCCTACAAGTAAAAAATAAACATGATATGTAACAGTATGTTAAATGATGAAGATTTGAACACCGAAACCGCGTTTTTTCTCTCAGAACCTACCGAAATCAAGACATCAACCCACAAAAAATACACAAGTATCAACATTAAATACAACTACATTACATGCACGAGCTGTTATAACTGTAAATGACACATAGTTATAACTGTGTGTTACTGAGCTAACATTTAAGTGAAAGCTGAGAGAACAGAGCTGTTTTTCACCATCAGTCGAGGTCTAGTCAGTTAACTAGGCACTGCCTACATTAGAACCATTTTTTCATGCACAACTAAAGGTGCACCGTTCATGGTGGCGCTGGCTGCCTCTAGACTAACAGCAACCAATCCTGAAGAACACATGTGACCCATTGGTTGTTCATATAAAATGCTGCCAATGTGGATGTAGGCAGTTTAAACATCCTGGTTGACAACCGTGTTGTTACCGAGGGTTTCAAAATTTCTGTTGTCGGTCAATTTCGGTAGGTTCTTAGAAAAAGAACGCCATTTCTTTTTCTTGATAAAGCGTCAAACTTCCAGTGTTTGTCATCACCAGACGTCGCCGCCGCCAAACTAGAAATACTGAGCCCTCGGAACATTTCAGTCAGATGCGCGCCAGCTGCCTTTACGACCGAGCTGCGTGGTGGTCGGCAGTGTGGGTGGTCGTCCGGCGGACGGCATCAGGCAGTCAGCGACGATGCTCGGTGAAGGGGGATAGGGACCTGGTAGACGTGAAGGAACATTCAGTCAGATACGTGCATTCACGGGTCCCCTGTAAGTGCTATACCCACCTCCACGGCGACCCAGCCCGTGCAGGCCTCTAGCGCCGACGATCAAGCGCATCCAGCAAGAATCATCCAGGTACATCGTAACGCCGGCACGGCACGTGCAACTGAGTCGTGAAGGTGTATTGTGATATTAAAAGCTACATCGTCCTGCGCACTGGTAACGCCCCTGACTCGTTCGGAACCACCCTGTCT
>Ga0209780_1004830_pt1 | contig 10492 bp, 2 predicted proteins | sample WorMetexBAHAMAS2_FD_187384 | JGI IMG/M metagenome (GOLD analysis project Ga0209780, IMG submission 187384) | Marine gutless worms symbiont microbial communities from Max Planck institute for Marine Microbiology, Germany - Inanidrilus exumae... | ecosystem: Host-associated > Annelida > Digestive... | reverse complement strand
GAATTTAACATAGATGAACACCTGACTGACAGCCGGTGTTCCTATTCAGTAAGCCAAGTGTGAGCATTCTTGTTTATTGTTCATACATCGAATTGTCACTGTCAAAACTGCACAAGACGGGCGATCTACAGGTTGGGAATTGACACGTTAATTGCCAACATTCTAGTTAAGGTGTAATTTGGCAATTTTTGAAAGTTCAGTCATTTCCTCCATCGCTGATAGTAATTTTTATGCTTTTTCCACCCGACACTGTCAGCAAAGGCATCATGTAGTCGGGCTGTTCGTCTGCGGCATTCATTTGTTCGTCTGGACAGATATTGTTACCATGATATCTCATGAATGCTTGAACAATTTTGATGAACCTGACGGAATATTCACTAGCCCCTACTAATGACCTGATTAGATTCTGAAGGTCAGAGGTGAAGGTCACAGGAGGCCGTCAAGGTGGTGAAGACATCTAATGTCGATACAGAGATGTCGAAGTTCATCTTCTAGATATGCTCTAGCATGTATTACTCTTTCTTTTTGACAGTTTGGAGTTTAAATTCATGAAATGATGCAGAATCCATGAAAGCAGAAAAGAAGTGGAAAGAACTCACATAATTTTTTTTGTGTGAAAATGAAATGGAAATAAGTCAAGTGAAGTCACTTGTCAATTAATTAGCAGTGTGATAATGTGATTGTAGAGCTGGGCCGATGGATAGATAATTCATTTTACTCAGCTAGCAGATATGCACTGTGAAAAATATTAACTTGTATGGTGAACTATAACCCTGAAGGCGCAATATAAACCTGTGAATCCTAGCCAACCAGTTAAGAAGGTATAGATGTAAATGATCATTGTTATTCTGTGTTGCTTGCATGTCTAGTGCCAACTCTGAAGACTCTGTGTATGCTCTCTGTACTTGATGCTGGCCTGGATCCAAGCTGTTTGCCACAAGATGTCCGGTAAGTATGCTTATTATTACGCTGCACTGTTTTGTAATCTCTTGGTCTGGTTTGTGACCAACATAACTCGATTTTCAAGATTGCACTGATATTTGGTTCATGTGTTAGGTTAGACATCTTCCCCTAGTCAGGTTTTAGAAAATGTTGCTGTACAGCTGATAAAACAGCAAAAGCAGATATGAACAGCCATACCAGAGATAATTAGTTTCACTAACCCCCCTCCCCTTAATAAAGTATCAAGATGCATACTTAATGATATGCTATTGTTTTCAGTTGCCACTTTCAGTTTGTGTTGTGCATGCCACGTGATGTGCATTATTTTTGTGCTGCCCACAGAAATGCAGATTTTTCAATGTACTGCTATGGCATTGTGTCCTCTGACACTGCTGTTGATTGAACAGTATTAAGCATACGTACATGCATACATACATTTATAACATCTCACAAGTCTAGCACTAAGGCCTGAATCTGAGGCATGCGCATTCACTAGGTGGCAAAGGGACAGTACATGTTAACACCAAGTAAACACATAGGTGGTTTGGCACAATTTGAAGACATCGAAAATATGTAGAGATCTGATCTGGTGGGAGACTTACCCTTAGTAAGTCATTCCATACTAAACTTGTGGATAGCTGAAGATGCACATGCCAAACGTGGACATTGTTGAAGGCAGAGTCAGCAAATTCAGGGGCCCGATTTACAAAAAAAATCTTAGGAAAAATCGTAAGTTTATCATAAGTTTATCATAAGTTCTAACTTTAAGATTTTCATAGATTTTTACATGTAATTTACTAAAGCAATCTTATAACTTACTAAGTTCTTCCTATATATATGCGGACAATTCTGTGAAGAAATGTTAAGTTATTTTTGAGAAATTGCTTTTATCTTATTAAGTCGATCTTAAGTTTTGCATAAGTTCATCCTAAGTTCATCCTAAGTTTATCTTAAGATTATCCTAAGTCACACTTTATCCTAAGTTTGTCATAAGATTTTTTGTAAATCGGGCCCCTGGTCACCTGAACAAAGTGACCAAACTGGTTGGTACTGCTGAAGTAACAAACGCAAAGGTGGTTGTGTGAAGTAATCTGTAACTGATGGTTGCAAGTTTATATTTGATGTAAGGAGTAACCGGTATCCAGTGTGAGCGACTTAGGAGAAAGGGAACAGGAGTGGAGCGAAGATTTGGTAGAAAATTTGTGCCAGAATGAAGTTACTTTGTTGAGGACTCACTTTCTACAGGCATTTAATTTAATAAGTCATTAATCGATAATAGTTGCCATTCATTCCACATTTTTGCACAGCTGACACATCAGTGTTTAAAGTGACTGATTATTGATCCAGGATGCTGTTGTACATTGATTACACTCTTACATTTAGTGTTTTCATACATTATGTTTTTTGTATTTACCGTTTTGATGGTCTAGTTTTGCATGTGTTTATATGTGATATGCGTCTAATGAAAGGCAACTTACTTACTTTATGTGATTGTAGAATGGAGCTGATAGCAATGACAACCAACAGCAACATCAGTCGCACATTGAACATGTCCGGATAAATACACTGCCCACTGCACCGATTGTTGCAGTTATATGGATTTCTGCAACTAATTTGCTTAATCACGATGGAGCATAGGCTGTTTGTTGCTTAGCAGGCATCATGCTTATTTCTATCGTCAAAAATGACGTGTTTATCAGAAGTATACTGTAAAACACTATGTTTTCGCTGCGTCTTAATTTCGCGATTTTCTTACGTAGACAATTTGCTCCATTTTAATTTAGCGTATTTTCCAGGTGTCGATATTCTATGCAGATAAAGTTATGGTAATGGGCAAATTCTAGAAATTTGCGGGTATTTAATTTCGCGATTCTACTCAAATCGCAAAAATTTGATGCACGCGAAAATATAGTGTTTTACAGTATCCATACGTGTGTTATTTTTATTTCAACGTTGTTAATTTATGATAAATCCTGCAGGATATTGGAAAATGGTAGGCTGTGTGACTTGCTTTGCAGAGGAGTTATTTTTGCTCATGTACCTCCTGTTGCCGCAGTGAAGCTTGCATGACATTTCAGCAGAGTTTCTGGATCGTGAATTATCATATATCACTTTCAGCCAAAACTTCAATCCTAAGGGTTTTAAGACAGATTCAGTAGTTCACAAAATACACAATCAGTTGGTCCTGTCATGCATATGGTTCTCATTTGTGGCAATAAGTTAGTTTGTTTTAACTTAAATGTCTGGCTTCGTCATCAAGCTGAATGCAGGTATTGTAAAACACCTATATTTTGCATGCATCAATTTTGCGCGATTAGAGTAGGAAATTAAACACAAACGAATTTCTGGAATTTGCCCATAACCATAACATAGAATATCAACGTCTATAAAATGTGCCAAATTAAAATGTAGCAAATTTTCTACGTTAAGAAATTTGCAAAATTAAGATATAACAAAAAGATGGTGTTTTACAGTATTCTTGTCAGAGCGCAAACAGAAGGGTGCAACATGCCTTCTCTTAGGAGTCAGAGGAACAAGAAAGGAGGCTAATGGTGATTTTCCTTGTTTGGAGTCAAGTGCTTCGAGTGACCTTCAGTGCTTCAACGCTCTTCCTTGGGCTTCTGCTCGTAAGAAACCTGCTACAATTATCTGTGGTTTTTCTTCTGGAAAAAGTTCAGTAAGAAAATCCAAAGTAAATGGTCAACCCAGGTTTTTGCCGTTATTACCACGTGTGTGTATATATATATATTTGAAAGTAAATGGTAACAAAGATAAGCTAATTGTGTATAATAACGGTCTTTGAGACATAGTATGAACATAGCAGTATTTACAGTCGTTAATATTTTGTCCTCGTGATGTGATAAATTTCTGTTATGCTAGTATGTTGTCTTTCACGCATGTGATCTGTACCTGCTGCATGTGTTACAGATGCATCTGATAGATAATTTCTAAACTAGTAGTCATTTCATTGGTCTTTTAATGCAACGTGAAGAGTGATGTCAGCAAGCGTCGTTAGCATGCCACCATAACTTGCTCTTGGCTTGCATTTGAGAATGCATTTTATTTTCTATTCATGTTACTGACTCTGCATTCTCGTGGTGTTTGATTATTGTGTTATCAGCATCTAAACAATGTGATTTAAAAAATATTGCAAGTTTGCACAAACTCCCCACTGTTTCGAGGGGTCTTTAGTGCTGCACCGTTGAGGCCATTGCTGTCTGTAATTGTGATGAAGGCCATTACAAAAGAACTGCTCTACCCTGCAAGCTGTTTAATTTTTCCTGATCTCATGACAGAGATTGTGGAACGTTTGTGGAAGAGTACTGTGATGTGGAAACTGTTTATTAATTAAAGGTCTAAAGGTGTACTCAGTGAAAATGAAAGCAGTCGTAACAAAGGATAATGTCGTTCTAGTATTTGTAAGAAATGAGGTTTGAATAAATTGGATTTCATTCACAAGCTGCCTGAAATGTATCCAGGACCATAAGCGACAGTGGTGAGCAGAATTGTACAGTAACATGATACTCCAAAGCAGTTGTTTATTTGTAATGAAGTAATGTTTTGTCTATTACTTTTATTTCTATTACTAAATAAAGTGAGGAATTGAAAAAATGTAAACATTCAATTCAAGAATTTGTACAAATTTTATCGTTATGATTTGTTAGATGTAATCATCAACCATTAAGTTTGTCTCTTGTTTAAGTTACCATATTCTACTGTTTTAAGTATGCAAATTCACATATTCCAAACAAAACTACACCTGTTGTGCTAAATATCTGCTACTTTTGCTTAACTTTTCAGATGGTTAATTCTTGGGTTACTTTTAGTCCTACTGTGTCACTCATCACAGACTTGCTATTTATGATCATGCGTTACCTACTGTGTTCTTCACCTGCATTACTAATCACCCAACCAACCAATTAGCACTTTAATCAGCTCCATTGCTTAATACAATTCACAAATATAGACATCCAAAAAATATAGACATCAACTTCAATTTTACCATTAAACAGTTACAGCACATAGAGTCCACTTTAGTGTCATAACAGCAAAAAATGGATCAGTCCTGCATTAAGCAAAGAAAAACACTATCAGATATACGGTGTACATACACTGTGTTTCAAGAGGTCGCACAATCTAGTAAGTCAATCTCAGGACACGCTAGGCCAAAAAACAACAATATCGAGTGCACAAACAATAACATCATTGCAACGTGCTGACAGTTACACACTTTACAATAGTCATACGAACAGAAATAAAATGCCCATGAACTAAGTTGAATTACTTGGTGCTTTTTTTGCAAACAACAAGGTGCCAGTAAGCGTGTATAATACTAGCAACGAGGCTACCTTAAGGTGACTGTGTAGAAATCCAATGACACGTGCTATTTTCCATAAGTTGTTATATGCAAAAAACAATCATCCAGTGCATACAATACGACACGACAGATTAATCATCATAGCTCAAAAGCTGATGAGATGGCCAGCTTAATCTAGCACATGGCACAGAAACGAAAAATAAGTTAAGAATAAAAACAAAAACCGAGTAGCTCAGAAAGAACGATCCAGGCAATAGTCCGTGCATGCTGACTTCAATCTAGATGCGGATATGGTTTAGGCTAAAATTCGGTATGGCCCAAATAACTAAATGCAGTCTAGTGGAAGGTGAAGTCAGCCAGTCTTGTGCCAAGATATGACTAAAGTGCTTAAATTACTGCCCATTTTGAAAAATATGCCTGCAGCGCAAAAAGGCTGCAGATATGCCGTACCAGTGCATACCGTCAAAAAATCACTGGAACTGCATAGTAAGTAGTTCATACAAGTTACTGTAGACAAACAAAACTGCCCATAAATAACTGACACTCTAATAAAAATGCAATGCAAATCATCCGTACACCAAAACAGAATAGCTGTATATATTGCAACACTGGAGTGGAATGTATAAACGTAATGAGCGTAAGCCACTCCAGACAGTGTTGTAACCTACTTATTTCATGACCTACATACTTATACTTAGGGTTACCATATTGTCAGAGTCAAAAAGGGGACACTTTTTCGCACACTTGTAAGAAGGCAAAAATAACCAGTCTAGGGTCTGTTGAAACAATGCATAATCACTAAGTCATCAGAGATGTGTGCATCGCTTACTTTTGATCAGTAAACATGTACTCGAAGCTTGTACAAGTATTGCATTTTGAGACGTTACTGACATCTTGTATTGAAAACTAACGAGCTTTCTTTGTCTTGTGCCCTCGTATGCCTTTGCAATTGGCAACATTCGAATATACTGGCAGATTGGGCCAAAAACCTGGACAAACCGCTGATTTTCGAAAACCCGCCCGGACTGAGGCTGAAAAGAGGACGTGTCGGGGGAAACCCGGACGTATGGTAACCCTGTACAATACATACTAGGTCTCTGAGATGCACGCACATTGACTGTAGGCCGATTGCCGGACCAATGTGTAATAAACTGTTTAAGCCTCCTACAGACTAACTGCAGTGTCAGTTTAGTATGAGACTACAGAGGTTGAAACTTATGCAGTAGTGAAAGCTAATTTTAATGTAAATTGTAATGTTTATTTGGACATTTTAGATGCAGACTTTCGAAAATAGATTTTTTTGCAGTTATCAGTGCAGTGTGACGTTTAGTCAGAGATGGAAGTGTCTGGAGTGGAATAACTGGTTGCACCTGGCCGCATGCAGACAACTCTGACAAGTACTGTTGCAAACATGTTCACTCATGACGGCCGGCCAGTTGTACGAGTTGCTAAATAGTTACAAATTGCAAATTAAAAGCAATCCAAAATAGCATGCTGTCACCGGTATAACATACTGTAAACATAGCTGACCATAGACAAAACTACTGCATAAGCAATTGCAAGGCATACGTGGTGAACTAACATTATGAGCAATTACACTGATGTAACACACTGCAATTGGTGGTAATGGTTTCATGACAGTACCGGTTCATCATCGGATGAATTATCATACATTGAAGTATTCAGTGGCCTGGTATCATCTGATCTAACATCATCCGATCTTATACTCATATAGTGATAAGAGCCATAAGACTTACTACGCTTTCGGGCATAGATGGTTACAGCAACAGCAGCTCCAATTACACCGCATATAACAGCAATGGCAACGATCACTGTTCCAGCTTTTGGCTGTTCACCATGCTGCAGCTTTGCTTTAGCTGACAGCTCAGCCAATGAATCGGTACCCTGACACACCTCCAACAGATTGATCCTCGGAGCATCCTGTGGAAAATAGCCACCCTTACATTTGTCACCTGGAATTTTATGATAGCCAACTGCCACTATGTTATCCTCGTGGTTACGTCGACAGATATGAATCTGCTTATCCTTTAAAGACGGGTCTACGACACATTTGTCAACGTTCTCTTGGCGCATATAGCCAAAGTCACAATCAAAATCATCAACTGTGCACGGACAGCACTTTCCAGTTTTAGGCACAACATACGCCCTGCCATTGTAACACCACGACTCTGGTCTTAATCGTCTGAAGGTTTCATTATAGCCGAGCAAACAACCACCTGCGTGATGACTATGTGCAACCCATTCCTCATAGTCACCATCTCCGCAGCGTCTGTCAATCAGTGTGGTAAAGTTGATAAAGTATGTATGCCATATGTGCTGCTGTGTGTATCCCCAGATAGCGACCATCATTGCCTTATTACCAGGCTCAATCAGAAGTCCAGTGAACCAAATAGGCTCTCTGTGTTCAGTAAAGTTATAGCTAATCCAGCAACGACCTTCATCAGTTGAAAACTTGACCACAGATGGAGTGGGTGTGTCAGCCGGTACGGCAACGAGTAACCCACCGTGATCACCAATCACATAGTGATGAGGTCCCTTCAGAGCAAGTCTCCAGTTGTATCCACCGTCACTGGATACAAACACATCGGGATCCGAAGTTTGCAAAGCATTGGCAATATGACCGTGCACAAGAATAAGGCCAACAGCATTTGGTACGCTCAGCGGGGGATTTGCTCGAATATTTCGTACTCTGCTGTATTCGTTGTGAATGTGAAGAGAACATTCTCGAGTTTCATCTTCGCATGATACATTCTTTGGTCGTTCTACTGTCTGCCAATCCCCTCCACGATTATAGGAGACAACGGTGCGAATGCTGTTGTCTGGCGCCAGCTGATTAGCAATATAAACACCACGCATTGACTTTACTGGATAGAAGTCTGTCAAGTGTTGATAATTTGGGTAAAGATGGTTTTCTAGGGATTTTGTGAACTCAACTCCAGTTGCATCTGACAAGTACAACGTTCCTTTACCAGTATCACCAGGCTCATCCACATGCAGAAAGATCTGACCTTCGCTTGCATCAAGAATTGCAAAGAAGCGATCAGGAGTGACAGTTGGCAAAAGTGTGTGATCCCAGCTCACGCCATCATCGGTAGAAACAATCAGCCGTCGTTCATTAGAATCTGGAGACACGTAAACAGATGCATAAAGGAACTTTCCACCAATTCCAAAACCATGAACGCTCTTGTATAGTGTGGTCCAAGTGCTACCGAAGTCTGTGGATTTCTCCAGGACATTCGACTTAGAATCAGAAAATATATAATTTTCTCCAGTAACGACAAATATGTTCGATGAATTTGGTACTGTACTCCACCTGAAATTGATGATATTTGACTTAATTTTTGACCATGTAGCCCCACTATTCTTGCTCAAGTAAAGCTCATGTCTTCGTCTATCATCCACCAGAATAAGCTTAGAATCACTCTGGTGAAAAACAAGACTGCCTGACACCAAAAATGACAATGCAACTTTGTTGAATGTGTTTCCAGCATCATTAGAAATATACAACGAGGACGAGCCAGACAAAGGATTAGCCACAATATACACAGTTTCAGAAACAAGAGGGTGTTTCTGTAATGACAACCGATAGTTAGCTGTAGCCTCCCATAAACGAGAGCTAATGTTATCAAATTTCTTGCTCGTGTCGTCACTCAAATAAACAGTTGACATGCCACCGTCCGACGTAACGACAATTATTCTCTCAGTATCCCTACCAGTCCATGACATCTGCAAAGTGAATTTGTTGTCTCCGGTAAACTCTACCTCATCCGCAAATAACTTCCGGGTAACATTGCTCATGCTTCTGACACGATCATCGACCATTTTCTGCTCATTGCGGCAAATTGCCGGATTTCCAGTGCTTGCACGTTTCCATCTTCTGAGCACATGCGTACTCCAGTGAAAACTGTTCACATCACCATGAGCATTTACCTGCATCTTCAAAGCACTCAACAGCAGAGGCAAGCACACAGTCAAAATGGCAAGAACATTAAAGCCAATGATGAGATGCATTTTTCAATGTTTCACAGTACTGGAATGTAATGCCTGCAACATACAGACAGCAACAATGCACATCAGTACATCACCCAGGATGGCAAGCTTCATTTCTATACTTTATGTACGCCAAACAAATTAAGAATCCTGCATCGGGTTAGGGAAGACAGGGGACCCCGAGGAGGTGGGTAGGAAAGTTATGGGAACATAACTGTTGCAGCTAAGGTAAAAGGCAAAATTCGGGGAACGGGGCAAGCCACGAAAACGTGGTCTCACCAGTTGCCTTGCTTGACCCCCCAGGAAGTAAATGACTCTGCATGTACTCTGCTCTATGACCTACGTTTACATCCACACTGTATAAGACAAGACACAAATAATTGCGTTAAATTGCATAACTAGATTCATGCCTAGCAAAGTCACCAGTCACTATACACTGAGCCGACTTTTGGTTAGACTGACTCAGATGACTCTGGGTGCAAGGCAGTTGCGGGAGTCATTATGGGGAAGGGTCGGAGGGGGAGAATGTGGTGGCAGGTCGGGGCAGCATGGCAATTGTAGGGGAGAATGTCTAACCTCATGCAGGCCTCTAAAACAAATACATGCAAACGAGAAAACATAGGCAGTCAGATCGACATGCAGACCCACACCGGCAATGGCCGCATGTAGCACAGTGGCGTACAGGTGTACGGAATCCCACACATGGTCACTAGCAACCATGTGACCGTGACAGTTTTTGTAACAATGTGACCATGACCTTGTGATCTCTGGGTCAATGCATGCTGAGTGACTGTTTTACAGTATACGTGTACCCAAGTTTGGTGTCAACAGCTCAAGTCTTTTCCTTTTAGAGCGCAGACAAACAGACAGACAGACACAACTGACAGAGTCGGCGGCTATGCCTGGTACGCCGGCGTGAGTAATAATGTAGATTGAGGGGTTATGTTCATGCCTAACTCTAGCAGCATTAACTGATTACAAAGCAATCAAAATGCGAGCTAAAATCATGCCTAAGGGAATTGCAATTCCATTAGGCGTGATTTTAGCTTCTTAGTTATGATTAAACAGTGCAAACTGACTGCAAATGCTGTTATATATTATTATTATTATTATTTCCAGTTGCAAAATATTAAGATGTGGTGTTTCAACATTATAATTGCGATGGTTGGTTGGTTGGTTGGGAGATTAATGTCCGTTTCAGCATAAAAATAGGCTATATCA
>Ga0209780_1004829_pt1 | contig 10492 bp, 7 predicted proteins | sample WorMetexBAHAMAS2_FD_187384 | JGI IMG/M metagenome (GOLD analysis project Ga0209780, IMG submission 187384) | Marine gutless worms symbiont microbial communities from Max Planck institute for Marine Microbiology, Germany - Inanidrilus exumae... | ecosystem: Host-associated > Annelida > Digestive... | reverse complement strand
GTAATAACTACAGACTTGCATAGAATGTAAAATGCTGTATCACATATCGCACATAGATGCATTGTTTCATTGGCAGTTTTCCTAGTTGAACCTACTTCAGCTAATTTTCTCTTTCATTTTCTTTCTTCACTTGTTTCAGATTGTACATTTTTGTTCACTTGAGTGCATTGCTTTGTCTAGTTTTTGTGCCTCCATCATTGTACAGCATTTGATTTGGTCAATGCATCATTTTATTTTTCGCTAAAACTAAAGACTAAAACCTTAGTCTAAAACCAAAGCTTAATCCGAGCGGCTAAAACCTGGTTTTAGACCGAGTTCAGATTAAGCGAAAGTCTTAACTCTAAGAGATTAGTGACAAATTGCCTATCTATATATTGCCTATCCTATATTGCCTAATGTATTTAGATACATTAGGATGGTTTGGTTTAAGACCGGATTGCTCAGATTGAGTTTGGTTTAAGATCAAACTTTGGTCTTAAACTCTGGTTTAAGCTGTAAGTTTGGTTTTAGACTTTGGTCTCAGACCAGACTTTAGTGTCACTTCACGTTTTGCATTAATTAGGTCTTAAACCGGACTTTTAGTCTTAGACTAAGGTTTTAGACTTTGGTTTTAGCGAAAGATAAAGTGACCCATGTCATCTTTACATTCGTCTGGAATAGAAGACCAGTTACACATAAGCTGAAAGCTTTGTAAATGACAGGTTTATGCACATGTTTATGTTGTTGTTGTTGTTGTTGTTGTTGTTGACGACTGTGTAGGCAAGTTGTGGCAGTTGTCAGCTATCATGACTGACTTGCAGGCTGCTCGCCAGCGTGCAGTCATACTCTCTCAGACAAGTCGCATGCTTGATCTTCTGGAGTCATTCATGGACTGTCAGCATGTTCGATATCTTCGCCTTGATTCTCACCACAGCGTATGTGATGTCACTTGGATAAGTAGTATTAGCTGTAAGTGACTTGAGATAAAGATTACTTTAAGTCTATGCTGATGTCTGTGAACGCATTGTGAAGTTACTGCCATCATCAAGCAAGAAGCTAATTAATATGAAGTCACGAAGCAAGGAGTTGACGTTGACGTTTTGTCAGTATTTATATATTTAGGTTGAATCCTCCGAGTAGACCTAATAAAGTGGGTCTCAAATGTTCGTCCATCTGTACGTACGTCCAACCGTCCATTTATCCACAAAAAGTTTCTTCGATTTCAATGAAATTTGGTATGTAGGTAGAGGGCGACGAGTGGTGCATGATGGTATGCAGTACGACCCGATCCAAGGTCAAGGTCACAAGCCCTTGAAATTTGGAAATTTGGCCATTTTCAAAGGCTATCTCATCCCCCATTTACAATGGGAGCTGGCAAATGACCACGGATTCTTAAAATATGCACAATACCTAAAGCTTGTCGGGGCCGGATTTTTTATTTTTGTCCTAGTTTTTATGTCACGTGACTTTGAAGTTGGCAGTAAGTAGGAGTCCACCAGTCCTTTACGGGGCTAATTTTATTTTTTGTTAGCATTACTACCCTCTGTTGACAGCCACTCGGTAGAACCTTAGTAGACGTTTTGGCTAATCATGGGAAGATCAATTTGCCAGAAAAATACATTTAAATTGACTTGCATCGCAGAATCGAGTGGTTACTTTTCGATTTGACACCATCAGTTATTGAATTGACAAATACCAAAACTTAGTTAACTTGCCATTTCATTTGAGTTTCTTATTCAATTTTTGTTCTTGCAGTTTCACTCATTTTTCCACTTCTGGCAAAATAACAAGACTTGCAGCATCATACAAACCCACAGTACTCTACAGAATCAAGACAGCCATTGCCACATTACAGGCTTCACATTTGAAATGAGCTCAGTCAAATTACACTTACCATTCAGTATGGTTGTACCGAGTCAAATCGTTTTCTGCTTCAAATCTAATAACATTGAATTGTTTTCTTTTGTGGTAAATCGCTCACCATTAATTCGTTCTCTTAATTGCTTTCCAATGTCAATATATTGCTTGCATTTGTGTTTAATTGTTAACTTGAGTGTTAGGCACTGATAAGGCACCAGAGTTACTGTGAGTACTCATTATGATGCACTACAAAGCGTGCAGAATGTTGGCCAGTTTTTGCACTATAAACCTACATTCTGAACATCCAGAAGATTTAGTTAGCACACTGTCGTTTATTTTTATGGCAGTTTTCGTGATTAATATTTAGGCCTGTGTGCCCCATTTCTGTTGTTAAAAGGAATAAGTCATGAACTGTCTGCGAGTTGTATTTTATGGCTAGTAGCTATTCTTTCATTCAAGTAGTAGCCGTGAAGCAGGCTGACGGGTAGAGTTGACGTGTGGACTTGCAGTGTGACAAGCGTCGCAGTGTAATGCATCATTTCAACAGCGACAGTCGTATCAGAAGCCTGTTGATGTCAACACGCACTCCGTTCATTGGCGTCGATCTTCCTGACATCACCGTCATCATTTTCTATGACGTCGACTTACGTCCTGACATGTCTGACCATGTGGACAGTTTCTGTCGTCGCTTGGCGCTCACGCGAGACCTCCGCATCGTCAGGTTTTACTCTTAACTTCATTCAGCTGCCGCATGTTTGACTCTGTGTCATGTGTAAATTAAGTTGTAAGTAATGACAGAGGTGACATCTTTTGCATTATGTATATATCAAAATAAGTATCAAATCCGTTGCATGTTTCACACCTTGTTTTTCTTGTTGCCATGACACTGATTTGGCATGTTTGTTGAACTGGCATTTAGACCCCGTTTTGTTAATTGAAGCGTTTCAAACCTATTCTGTTTTTCTTATTTTTTATTAATGTGTATGGTACTTGGTGTATGTACGTTCTCTTTCTCTTTGTCTTGTTTGCTGCGAGCAAACCCTGTGTAGGTTCTGGGCTGTGAGTAATTTGGTAAGTGTCTAAGTAAGTGATAAATTTATGAAGTGCCGAAACCAGATAGGCCCTCTCTGATTCCCGGCCGGATGTTGTAGTAGGCGACTAAACCTGGCTTTAGTTGTTGGGGTTAATTTTATGTTGCAGTATATTTGTTACGGATCCGTGTTTGCTTTTGTTTTATTTGTTTCAGTTTTTCAGTACTAAGCCAAGCGATTGGCTGGGAAGAACGTCTCCAAAATGACCTATTTTATATCGAGTGGGACTTGAAACTACAACTCAATCAGTATTTTATTTTAATTCTTATAATCTAGGAATTTTTAAAGGCACGATATGACCTGAATTGTGTTGAAAGTGCCATTAAACTCCAACCAACCAACCTTGCTGCGAGCAAGCTGCCACAAAGCTTGGTTGAATGTGGAAAATGTCAGACAACTTATGTGACTGTTTTCATATCATACACCTGTTGTATTACTGTGCTTATGGCAGTGTGACGTGATAAATACTTGACACAGTTGTCATATCAATGGTCACACCACTTTATTCTGCTTTAAGCTATGCTTCGGCCAAGTATTGGATTTACTCTACGGGGCAATTTGGCGGTGTTCACGCGTTTGGCTATAATTCTGCCAAAAGTGAACCGATGTCAATGAAATCTTGGGCACTCTGAGTACATTGTTGAGGGTTGGTCCTGTCAGATTGTGGATGTGATCTGTGCAGTAGCGAGAGTTTGAGACTCAGGCGAAATTTTGTTTCTTTTTATCTGGTAAATAATGCACGATTTCATCGATTTTCAGTCGGCAACAACAGTGGTCTTGGTTTTGGTCTTGAAGGATTGGTTTGGTCTCGGCTGTTTTTGAGACCGATCAGTGATTTGTTTGCATGTATGCATCGCTAAATTATAGTCCTTTTTTGCAAGTTAATAACAAAGATTGCAATTTTTTATAAGGATAGTGCTAACGGTAGATCGGCGATCTATCGTTAACGGGTCCAAAATTGCTAACGGTAGATCGGCTTACACCAGATGACAGTATCATACAGACATTGACAAATAATATCATTGATCGTGCACTCATCTGTCTAAACTAAAGAAAAGGGTTTATTTTGGGGGTAGTATAAGAAAAGAGGGGTATAGTCTTTTGGTAAGTAAAAAGTAATAGATTTATGGAAAATAACTAGATTAAGGAAGTAGTGTCTGTTTAAGGTTTTTAAATTTAAATAAATTAAAATAGTAAGAAATACGTCTGAAATAATTACTGGACCATAAATAATGCGAGATCGCCGATCTACCGCTAGAATTATCGTTTTTATAAACTTCACCAATTGTGTTTCAGGACCAAGACTGCTCAGACAGCATTGATAAAGTAACTGTTATTATTGGCATTGTGTATTTGTCTTGTTTCATTTACCAGTCTTGGTCAAAAAAGGTAAAGGTCGGATTCTTTTATAGCGCTACTTACAGTGGCAATGCGACCAGCCGTGCTGTACAATTGTAGGAAGTGGCAGTTGATTGATTGGCAAGAGCCAATGGTGCTGCAGCGTAAATTGCGGCCATCCATTGCACGCGTTAACGTACAATTGGACCCGCGGCATGCAGCTAGCAAACACACCACCGCCCATGACTACAAGACTGTTGTGCAGCAACCGATTGTGACAAGAACTGCAGTGAAGTGATTGATGGTAGCAGTGAATGATTTGCTATGTGTTGACAGCCTGGTGAGCTCACAGACAGTGGATGAGGTGCTGGTTAAAGCTGGCTCCAGTTGCTGCATACTGCCCGGCATCGTCCCTCATTCATCTGATCCAGATTCAGCAACATTAGCACAGGTAGTCAAACAGTCACCGTTTTGTGTTTGTTTGGTAGTATTTCCAATGTGTGATGTTTGAGGAATATTGATTAAGAAGATCTGCAGTTTTGAGCAAGCATCTTCTCTGAGCCTTATTTATTTCAGTCATAACAGAACACAACAAAGAGATTATAGCAGTGGCTGACAGTTAGTAGTCTGTGTTTATGGTATGCACAGAGAGATAATCTGTTATTCCTAGTACTTACTAAGTGATTGCGTTTTCTCTGATAATGAAAATGTGGCATTGACTGCCGTAGGGTGTGTTGAATGAGCTATTATCAGTCAGTGATGCTGACATTGATTCCGTATCTGCCACCCAACAAGCTCTGTCTGCTGATGATTGGTTGCTGCGGAAGCAGGCACTTGTCCAGGTACGAGTTGTTCGACATGTTTCTTGTATACATATAGTGCTGTGTTGTCATGTTTTCCTGCAATAAATTGTCACAGGAGTGTAAAGCAATAATGCATTATGCTGATAAGTGTCTAACGTACAGAGGGAAAATTTCCATTTTTCTTCATCACTGAGTGTAGACAGATAGGTAGTATAATCATAGGGCCCACAGTTTTCCGCGAGCCGCGGAATTTCGAGCCGAGCCGCGGAATTTCCGTGTTTCCGCGGAATTTCACGGAATTCCGCGTAAACACGGAAATTCCTAAGCAACGGCCAAATTCCGTAAGTCTGTATTGCTGTTGTAATTGTGACACGCAGTCCCTTCGGACAGCTTCACAGGCCTGTTGATTTCAGTGACGCGTTTTCACGTTCAGTTTGCTTACTTACTTAATTTTTTACTTACCAGACCTTTGTAGATGAAGATGGCCGGTGATTAGCACGATCGACTGATGAGTGATGACTATATGACTGATATGATAATATCATATCATATCACTGATATCACTCAGTGGCTGATATGACTGATTACATCCAAATTTGAAACCTTCAACTTTGATTTAATGATTGATTTTACCGTTAACAGTTGAATTAAAATTGAACATTTTTCATTTTTATATCACGTGATGGTTGAGAGAGTTTTTGCTCACTTTTGTCATCAGAATTACCGTTTTTTGTGAAGTAACGTGAGAAATTAATTCCAATAATATTGTATATTTATGCAGCAGTAGACTCGTGCAATGCTACCTTTTATTATTTAAAATTATAAGTATATATAACTGGTCCAAAGTCGGCACAGTGTACTCTAAAATGGGCGCCGCGGTGAGCCGCAGAATTCCAAGAATTTGCCGCGGTGAGCCGCGGAATTTGGCAAACGGCGCCGCGGAATTTGGCAAAATTTACCGCGGAAAACTGTGGGCCCTAATAATCATAGTACATATGTTTGCAGAGCTTAGACAGTATTGAAGATGTTGCTGACGTAAAAGCGGCCGTATGTGTTCTAACTGAACTTGCTATTCTGACGGATGTCTCCGGTCACTCTGAAGTGAAAAAATTGCCACCGCCGAGACAGCACGTTCACAGGACGTCGCCCAGTATTAGCTTGTCTCAGGTTAGTGAATTATTATGGCAGTCGGCTGTTACATTCTCTGTCTACTACCATTATTGCTGATAGCACAAAGATAATATAATGTAGTAGAAAGTAGAACCAAACTGACAGACAGAAAACATTAAACTGCATCACAGTGTAGCACTGTTGAAAGGGCGACCGGCTATTCCTATGGAGAATGGCAAAATTGGGGTATCAGTACTCTGAAACCCCTGAACCGATTGTTACAAAATTTGATTTCGGTAATTACGTCAGCGATTTGACACCGCACGCCAAAATTCAAATTGATTGCTCCAGTGGGGGTGTCCCGGCAAATGGGTGAAATATCACTCTCGCATGGTTTTCAATTTTTTTAGTTATCTTTTTTGTGACCCCAGTTTTTACTTGCGTCCAGAGACTAAACTGCAGCAGCAATTTTGATGCGGTTTGATGCGCAGTATGTCAGTCCCGGGTTATTGCATTCATAGCGGGATAAAACTGCAAAAAGATTTTGATTTCCCCCATTTTTACCCCAAGAACTCCCGCAAAGGGGCGTGAATAGGCATTTTCAAGATTAACAATCAAAATATTACAACTTGCGTGTTATTGAAACTACTGCACTGATTCCAGCCAAATTTTGCGCAGTGACAAAGACCACCAAATACTATTTGTGGATGGTCCAAACAGGCGTATAACAAATCCAAGGTTGCGGATGCAAGAGCTTGACCGATCTGCACAAAATTTGGCACAATGACGCATACTGGCCCTCCTAAGGATATGGGCAGTTAAAATTTCGAACTGTAGAAAATTCAAGGTGTAGGACGGCCGCCATCTTCAAAAATCATAAAATTGCCATATCTCAGCAACGGTTTGACAATTCAGTGCGAAATTTCGGTGGTGACACGCTGGACGTCTGAACCACACTGGAAGTTAAAATTTGGAACTTTTAAAAATCCAAGAGGCCGCCATCTTGAAAAAACGGTCATATCTTGGCCGCCAATATATGTCCGTTTTTTGGCGACTGCTTGACTGATCTCCACAAAATTTGAATTTGGCACATTGATGCATTTTGGCCCTCCTAAGGGTATGGGTGGATACGTTCCCGTACCATGGGTCCCTGATTACAGAAGATGGTGAGTGTATGACGGAATTCCATACTAGGTTAAACAGAGAGCAGGCGATCGGGGCATCACTGCAGAAAACATGGAAAAGATTCTGCGGTTTTAGTGGACAGCAAAGTAAACAAATGAGTGGGTTCTTAACAAAGCTGGAGTAAAGAGGGAACTGTTAGACACTGTCAAAGCAAGGAAGCTAGCGTACTATGGTCACACCATGAGGAAACAAGGGAGTTGCCTGGAGAAAGATAATGCAAAGAACAATGCCAGGTGCATGCAGGCGGGGAAGACCACGCACGGCCTGGAATGGGCAATATCAATATGTGGACAGGACTCCCTGTGGAAGAGTCACAGTCAGAATGACAGAGGACAGAGATAAATAGAGAAAGTACATGCATGATGTGGCCAACCCACAGATCGAAGATGGCTAAAGAACAGAAGGCAGTTAGAGTTTCAGACTTTTTAAAATTCAAGATGGTGGACGGCCGCCATCTTGAAAAATGAAAAAACAGCCATATCTGAGCAACAGTTTGACCGATCAGCATGAAATGTGGCATGGTGACACACATTGGCCCTCCGAACCATACTGGCATTTAAAATTTCCAACTTTTAAAAATCAAAATTGCCGGACGTCCGCCATCTTGAAAAATCGAAAAACGGCCATTTCTTAGCAATGGCTTGACCGTTTCGTGCAAAATATGGCAATGTGATTCATATTTACCCTGAAAACTATATCGACAGTAAAAAATTTGAATGCCTAAAAATCCAATATGGCAGACTGTCTCCATTTTGATAACAGTTAAATTGCTATATCTCAGCGACAGTTTGACCTGTCGCCACGAAATTTGGTATGATGATACATGTTGACAATCCTATCGGCCGTTAAAATTTTGAGTGCTTAGAAATCCAAGATGGCGAACGTCCGTTATTTTAAAATGCAAAAATCGCGATATCTTTGCAATGTCTCTCTGACCCTTTCAAAATTTAAAAATCTTTTGATCAGACATTTGAAATTATATTTTAGTAATAAAACAGCAAATATAAATGGTAAAAACTGGCCAGTTTACAACCAGTAGAGCACAGACCCGTCAACTGCCACATGACTTTGCTGGTATGGGGGTGCTTAGCATTCTAGGTGGAGTCCTACCAAAGTGATAATTGCCGCTTTTGAGCTATGACTGTGTCGCCTTTATACTTGGTTGTAAAATGGCCAGTTTTGACCGTTTATAAGAATAACATTGTGATTCCAACAGTTAGTTGGAGTTTAACGTCCCATTTCAGCACAAATATGGCTATGTCAGAGACAAAAGTTCAAGGGTGGAGAGCTATTCCTACCCAGTGAAGGAAGGCCAGCGATATATTAACCTCAACCCTGGCCGCCTTTTTGTTCAGCAGCCACCCCAAAGGGAAAGGGATCGAGAGGCTCATTTAAATTATTACGCCAGCGCCTGCAACAGGGAAAGACAACTATCACACCGCAAGACTAAACTAAACCAAATACAACTAAATACCAGAATAAATCTTAACTAAGCAATACAGATAACACAATAATAAAACAAAACAAACTAAACCATGTGTTACGTCCCACCCGACTCAAAATAGGTCATTTCAGAGACGTTCTTCCCAGCCAATCTCTTGGCTTAGTAATGAAAAACTAAATCAAACACAACAAAAGCAAACATGCATCCATAACAAAATTTATTACAACATAAAATGAACGCAAAAAACTAAAGCCAGGTTCGGTCGCCTTTTATGACCTCCGGCCTGGAAACGGAACGAGCCTATTCTGACAGAAGTAGATAGATAAGTCAGAAGTAAACAAATAAAGAAGTAAATAAGTAAGGAAAAAAGTACAAGATAAGAAGAAAGTAAGGAAGGAAGAAACTAAGGAAGGAAGGAAGGAAGTAAGTAAGAAAAGTAAACAAACAAATAATTTATATAGCGCCAAAAAATCAACAAAAGAATAAGGGCGCATTACTGCCGCGGGGCCCATATGGGGCAAATTAAAATGAAGCATCAAACATAAAAATAACAAACAACATGCAAAGTATGGCACCTGGTCAGCATCAAATGGATACAGCAGCGGCAACTCATCATCATCATCACCATCATCATCAGTGTTGTCATAGACACGCTTCAGCCTGTTCTCTGCTGACATCATCTGCAGCTCCCTCTTCACTGCCATCTTCACTGTGTCATCTTTCTGCTGAATACAGCATACAACATTAACAGCAATACACAGATACAGTGGCCTGTGTGGCTTAACAGTAGAGCGCTCGCCATCCAAAAGGTCGCGGGTTTGAGTCTCGGCCGGTCCGCTTCCAGGTAACAGCCTTGGGTAAGCTGCTCACACGCATGTGCCTCTGTCACCAAGCACTATAATTTGGTACTGGCCGATGGGCGTCGACGCTCCTCGGCTGGGAAGGTAAACACAGGCCTGGTGGAAAGTAATGGCAGCCTACTGCTGGGTGGATGGCTTCAAGTCACCTGCGGGCTGACTGCCTGTACACCGGGATTAGTTCCGGGGCCCAACTATCGGTAACAAGTATGAAAGAACTTTACCTTATAACTTTTTACATGTACATCATTTTCATACTATCCATTTCAACTAACTCTGAACGAATAAAAATGTCAAAACCTGTTCAGTATCACAGGCACTGAGTGCAAAAGGTGGCTCCATCTGGTGTTGTACAAATTCAACTGCATACTGCTCAATCTGTTAACATACACCCATCCACAGAGATAAGCAACATTGTGTTTGATATGCTTTACAGTGACACAGGTCTCTTATTCAACCGTGGCTTGATTATTTCCATTCAATAATGTTTATCTGTACTGTATTTGTTGGAATCACAAACCCCGCGTGGGCCCGGGGTACCCCCTTTCCGCCTTTGCTCCTCCCTTGTCCATTCACTTCCTCATCTTTTGCTCTTTATTACCTTTCCCCTTTTTCCTTTTCTCATCCACTTTACTTATTTTCTTCTATTGTCCATTCGATCCCTTTCTACCAGAATAGTCCCACTCCGTTTCCAGGCGTAAGGTCGTAGGAGGCGACCGAACCTGGGTTTAGTTTGTTTTGTTTTATGATTGTGTTATCTGTATTGCTTAGTTAAGATTTATTCTGGTATTTTGTTGTATTTGGTTTAGTTTAGTCTTGCGGTGT
>Ga0209780_1004828_pt1 | contig 10492 bp, 5 predicted proteins | sample WorMetexBAHAMAS2_FD_187384 | JGI IMG/M metagenome (GOLD analysis project Ga0209780, IMG submission 187384) | Marine gutless worms symbiont microbial communities from Max Planck institute for Marine Microbiology, Germany - Inanidrilus exumae... | ecosystem: Host-associated > Annelida > Digestive... | reverse complement strand
TATAACTAACCCTGGCTTATCCCAATCCGCATTATTACTTATGAGTTATGACCCTAAGCCGAACTTATATGTTTTTGGCCATTTTTACTTGCAGAAGTACAGAAGTATAAGTAAAGTATACGTCTGTTTGATATAGCGCATTACGCAAAGCGCCTCTAATGCGCTCAGACATGGATCACACAGTTTTACCTGCAAATTACACCATGCCTGCCTTTACTCCCCAGCCGTGGAGCATCACCGCCCTTTGGCTGGTACTCATTTTACCGTCCCACGGAGGGTAGAAGGCTGAGTCGACCTGGGTGGTTGGTTACATACCGAAATAAAGTGCCGCCTCCGGGAGTCGAACCCGGACACGGTTACCCATCCCAGTACTAACCGGGCTCAGCGTAGGTTAACCTCGTTGATCTAGAACAACGACGCTACCACTACGCCACGCCGCCACCTAGCAATTAGCAATCTCTAATGCTTACTGTTGTTGTTGATGTCTCATACAGCCCATACGTGCCAAGTATCTCCTGAAGTGAAAACATCAGTGTAGAAACATACGAATGTAAACACTTCTCAGTTGTAACCATCAATGTGGAAACAACAAAGTGCAGCGTAGCAACCTTAGTGAAGACGTCCTTGTAGACACAGACAAATGTAGATACTTCTCAGTAGCAGACGTTGATCTTGAAACAACAACCAGTTAAAGATGGTGATTAACATTGGATGGAAAGAAATTGAAACAGAATCTCTTTGATATGACTATTGTCTTTTTTTGGTGTAGCACACACTGTCACTGTAAGAAGCCAACAGCATACTTTCTATTTAGAATTAATCCATATATCATTCAATGTATCAAACATACTGTAGTCCATTAATGAGGGATAACATTTCACCCGGCCGGGCCGGGCTGTACTTTAGGCCAGATCGTTGATGTCGATATTTTAGTTTTAAAGAGTATGTTTTTCGGTAGCTGTTAACCCAGTTGTCACTTCCATCCTGATATTTGTGTGCATTCGAATTGGAGAAATTTAATTGCATCACTGGATAATTAACGTTGATTTTATGCTCCCATAAGGGTAGCAGAACAGCTCCAGTCCTGAGGCAGGTCCCACCCCGAGCTGAGAGAGAAAGAAACAACCTTACCAGGGAGTGAAGCTGGTTAACAGCACCCGTACCAAGTTAGCAACTGGAAATGTTGGCACAGAGATCAGCTTAGGCCAGGGTTTGAAAGCCCCAAAGCAGGAGGGTGAATGGAATGGAATGGCAAGATTGTGGGCACGGTCACCCTGAACATCTCAAACTCCCCATACTGTAACTGATTGCTGGAAAAATCACTGAAAGTTGGGCGTGTAAATAAACTGTGATTATTATCTTTTTCAGCTTCATGCAAATAAATATAGACAATAATAAGAGTTCAACAAGAAAATAATATAACTGAATTAAGTGATGCGTGAAATAATGCAATAAAATAATAAGATATTTAAGTAGTTATAATTGCTTAATAATTAAGTAATAATTAAAATAAATTGTTAGTAATTAATTTATAATTATTACTTTGGAAAGCACACATGACTCAATTGTCTTATGGAAAATGAAGGACTTCTCAAAGTCACGCAACAGTCAGTTACACTGTAAATGTGGTAGTAGAGACAGTGCAAGATGAAGTCATTGATTCTACAGACCACTAATAGCTAGTAATGTCTAGCCTGTCAAATAGTCGCAATTCAGATGACCTAGAATGACCTTCAGGGTCATTCAGCTACTGCAAGTTTATCCGAATGTGATTTTTTGTACAGCTGTGCAGCAGTCAACAAGATTTCAACTGATAAAGTGAGTCGTGCGGTCCCTCTACGATAGCTGAGAGATATGTGAGCAGACAGACAGACAGACATACATACATGCACTCTGATCACAATACTTTGCATCACTACCAGGAGTGAAGTAAAAAATGGAAATTTTTCTTGAGCCACTGTTGCAGTTCTGAATATTAGATTATTGACACAGTAGCACTCATTTTATGCCATTTATTTACACCATTCAATTCATTAAATTCATAAAGTTTGGCTTCTGACACTGCTGAGTTGTTGTGTTGATGACAGATAAGTTTTTGTACCGTATAGAAGGTTATTTTTTCACGTCTTGAATTTAGCTTAAAAGTATATACTATGGCTGTGAGGTCTGTGTTATGCAAGTGGTCTGTCGCCTGTCTGGCTGTACTTGTTTACCTGATGCTAAAGGACCGAACACTCTGTAGTTTTGTACATAGTTACCAAGTGAACAGTGTCTGTGTAGATGGTGTAAGGAGATTGAGTCTAACCAAACTGTTAGCGGTGACAAACTCAAAGGTCCAGTTTGATCCGAATGAACCAGATAGTCCGTCAGTTAAGACAGCCGTTCCTGGTCCAAAGTCTTTGCAGCGACTTGCAGACCTATCTCGTATACAGGTGAACGCTTTTGGTCTTATGTCTATTAACTTTAATAAGCTCTTTGCATTTAGTGCTGTGAATACACACATGTTTGCCAATATAAACATTTCTGTAAACCACAACTTGTTGCCCACCTGCTATAATTTCTGTTTTTTTTAAAGTAAGTGTTTATTTCAAAACATATATTTATGAACGTTTTTCCAGTCAGCTGGTCCCACTATGAGTTCCCTTCGTACACATGTTGCAGAAGGTAACCTGTGGGCGTAGGTTTTTGTATACTGCTGACAATCACAGAACGCATCGAACAAAACAAGCTCCGATCACTTACCTACATGGTCTTTTAAATTTTCAGTCTCAGTTTGTGGGTCTTAGTTTGTATGCATGCACAGTGAGTATTATATTATTGTCCTGTTTATGTGTCAGAACGTCGTTTTTTTCTGCATTGTTTTGTTTAGTGTAAGTCTAAGTCAAACTGTTTAATAGCTTTTGGAATAGTAAACTTAATTAGTACAAAGTTCACGCATCTAACCAACCTCTATACCTTCATAACCCGATCTCTGTTAACGTCCTCGCAGTACTCGCTCTTCATTCATCATTACTCTTGCTTGGTCACCGACATCATTCTCTCGAATAATAACTGATCACTCCTTTTGTTATGCTTCACCATGTCTCTGGAACCAACTACTTTTATCTCTTCATCAACCTCATTCTGGTACCAGTTCCTCCATTTCCGACTCATTGAGAAGTTCTTGGTAATCATACGACAAATGTTCTGGTAGCTTGCTCACTCTCGTGTCGTTGAGAAGTGCCTCGTAGCCACCAACACGAGGATGTCTATGAATCAACGCCGCACCCAACATGACCGCGCCTGGCTTCACTTTCGATGCTTTTTGGCAATAGCAGCAACAAAACCTGCTGATAAATTCACGTTCATCTGCTTATTAAGATCCATATTTATGTCTTTCGTATGCAGATTGACGTCAATTCCTGCTTCATGTTTATTCATGTATCATGTAGGCCTATCAGACATCACGTGCTGCATATTATCACGTGATGTACCGTATGAACAATTGCACTACAATGTTTGACAAGTCTAGTGCTACAAAAGCGTGACAGTATCGCTTGTCGGCAACAACATTGTAGAACCAACAGGCAGCTTTATAGAGCTGGACTTGTCAAACTGCTATAAAGTTGCCTGTTGCTTTGACTATGTTGCCAGTGTGGACGGGCCTTTAAAGTGAATTTCTGTGTGCAGAATACTAAGGCCGTCCAGCTGTTTGTTGACTATGAGAAGAGTCGAGGCAACTATCTTGTCGATGCCGACGACAACGTCTTTATTGATGTTTACACACAGATTTCTTCAAGTCCACTTGGTCAGTCATCTAGCAGTGCGTTGAGTGTCTGTGCTACATGCACCATTAACAGTTACTGCTAACCCTATCCAGTGACTTGGCTTCATCTTTTTTTTAATCTATATCCACGTCTGTTTCCTCATATCTACTGAAACCTTAGCATAAGCCTATATTCAGCAAATTTTACACGTAATACTGATGTGTATTTTGTCACGTCCTTGCAACAGAAATATTTGCGTTCTTTTATACACGTGCCTGTTTATTGCCCTTACACTGTGCCTTAAACTGACAGGTTTTCTTAATTTATATTTGCCGTTTAATTTCCAATGCTTTCTGTTCAAATTGTAGAATTCCGTTGTGATGTCTTTAACAGACGCAGAGATATGACGATTTATTGACTTTTTAAAAAGAGCGGCCCCTGACATCTTTGATTTGTTATGTTTCTGTGTGTGTGTGTGTCTGTTGTTCAGGTTACAACTGTCGACGACTAATCGACGTGCTTCAAGACCCAAAGAACATGGTGAGTTGTTGGCTGAGAGAATTATTTATTTCACTCACCGAACTTGCAGCGATTGTTTGCTGCGGGTATTGCACACTCTGGCTTTATCAACAAGATGCTGTCAGAAACGACAGACTTTGCCCCTAATGCCGCCACCTGGCATACTGGACGAAACATGTGCATCGTCTTTGATTCTGGCCCATTTGCTCCATTATGTGAAAACATGATGTAATCCACAAAACCGGAAGTATATAATCTATTGCATTGCCGTCAGTGCAGGACTGAGCCACGGACACAGTGTATAGAAAAGTTGGTGGAATTTGGATGGTGATTTTTAAGTATGCAAACGGACAGACAGATAGACAGACAGACAGACATGCTGATTGCAATGCTTTGCACCTGTATTAGGATGAAGTAAGCAATTAGTCTGCAATTTGCTCAGGTGTGCATCATTAAGTGTACAATAGTGTAGAATGAGCAGGTGTGCATACAGAGGAAGACAACAAATACGAGTGCTTGAATTTTAGTCTGCGGTGCATGAAAATAACACTTGACTTGCTAGTAATAATTTCTCACTGCATGTGATGGGTACGTTTCACTGGTTTGACTGTTGAGTTGTAAATTTTGAGTGACGAGTCCAGAATGTGTTGATGATGTCCACTGTTTATCATTACAATGTTGATGGCTATCATATCAGTTTGTTGTTTCAGTGACTGCATTGAGTGAATGTTACGATGAAGTTTGTATTTGATGCTGATAATTTTGATATTTGGAAAACAACTGGGATGCATGAAAGACCTTCAGTAGTCCTCGATTTTTAAACATTTCTGCTGCCGTATGAATTCTGATGAGGATTCGGCTTATGTAAAATAATACTCGGTGTTACGTTGATCCGTGTTACCTGCTGGTCTGGCTGCGAGTGGTGAACTGTATGCTGTACGTGGCAGGCACACCTGGTAAACAGACCGGCTCTTGGTAATCTGCCATCAGTTGATTGGCCTGAGAGACTCAACAATGCTCTGATGTCGGTATGTTGACACACGCGCTAGTGATATTTACTTCGGCGAAACATTGGACTCAGTGTGATTTTCATCTATGATAGCGTTTTGATTGAACCGGCATTGTTCGCCGGTGTTACTGCAGGTGGCGCTACTGTGCTGTGACGACCGCTTCTGGTGGAGAGTGATGAGTTCTTGTGTAGCTTTATAATTATGCCTTTGCCACGTGACAGAGGGAATACTCCCTACTGATGACTTGATTAGATTCTGGACTCTGGAGATCAAAGGTCAAGGTCACATCAGGCAGTCGAGTAGGTATGGTCTCCATCTTCTACTTACCTCCCCCACCGAAGGAAACAGGAGTCCTTGACATAGGCCTTCAGTGGTTTGATGCGGTTGGTATTTGTGGCCATGCATACAGCATACCTGAAAACGTTTGCTAAAACGTTGCCACTGGTTTCCGTTTGAGAAACGTTTGGAAGTTGCAGCCCATGTTGGCTTAAATATCAACAGTTAGTAGCAATAGCAGTAGGAGATGGATTAAGTGCTTTGATGTGGTTGATTCGGAGACAGAAATGTCGTCCGGAGTGTAACAAGTATGCCGATCTTCGGGGACGGCCTTATATCCACACATGCCGATCCTACGAAGATGCCACGCGATATTCCACGAACGTCGCATCTCTATTGGACGAATCGGCCAGTGTGCGGGCCACACGGATTTGTCCGATTTTGGCCTTTTGGGGGAGCAAAGTTTCCCAAAATGGGGCGTTTCCCTGCCTTTGACGCTGATGAACCGCCGTGCACAATTTGACGTCGCTAGCTTTATATCCTTGACGGAGAAATCTGTAACGGTACAAACAAACACACACACAAAAACAGTAACCGATATATCCACACCTGGATATATCCACACCTGCTGATAGCTTCCCTCATTGCTGTTACCGAAACTATTGAGGGACCGACCTACACCAGCCGACTTGCATTAATGTTTGCAGAATTATGCCGCTTAAACAAAGACCAAAAGAGGAACGTGATATCTGTGTTGGCCGAGTTGTTAGTGGCATAAAGCAATGTGTGCAGATTGCTCCGAAGGGCATGAACCACGTTCAGACGATGGCCTGTGGGTCTTGTTCCAACGAGAACGCATTCAAAATGGTCTTCATGGCGTACATGGTAAATGAGATTTGTTGTCACTGCCGTCTTTTCATCTCTGCATCTTCGTTTATCAAATAGCTGATCCTCAAAATAATGGCATGCATTTTCAGCTCGGGCTTGAGAGTTTTAGTTTGTGTGTTGTTCCTTATGAATGAGTTCGGTTTCTATTAATTTTCTGTTGTTAAAATGATTTTTCTTTTCATTACGCTTACAGTTAACTGAAATGAATAATTCTAATTTCAGTTTTAGTTATCGTTAGCGAACATATCACTGCTCAGTGTGTTGTCCTTGTATGGATTATTTCGCTGGAGCATCGAGCATCGTTTTGCACATTTGGATTAGACAGAAGATGCTCACATTCTTATCAACATTGTCAGTTTACTGAATGTTTTGCAGTCAGTAAAAGATGTAAACTGACTGACTGAAGTCAGCGTGCAGTACAGTGTTATTTTCGTCGTCGTCGCTGTGTTATTTTCAGCGTCGTCAGCGATGTGATAAGCCGCCGACTGATGAAGAGAAGCGGACTGCGTTGATCAACAAGTCTCCTGGGGCTCCTCCACTGACAATACTCTCATTCAGGCGGGCGTTTCACGGCCGAACTATGGGTCAGTTCTCAGTATGAGAAACCGCTACTTACTTGTTCTGTGCCCCATGCTGGCCGCAGGATGTAAGAGTAGGTGCAGTGTGTTTCCAGGTGGAAGTCATATGAGGCTTCAAAACCCCGCTTTAGTTTTTATTCCCTCTCCACGTGAGAGTGTTAACGAAGGCTTTGTGTTATCAGGTTGTCCCGTTTGTTTGTTTGTCTGTTTGTCTGGTGAGACCTCGTTACCATGATATCTCATGAATGGCTTGAACAATCTGAACAAAACTGACAGGGAATATTCACTAGCCCCTACTGATGACCTGATTAGATTCTGAAGGTTAAAGGTCAAGGTCACAGCAGGCTGTCAAGGTCAAATCATGTGAACACCATATCTCACGAACTACTTCAGCAATTTTGATGAAACTTACAGGAAACAACCAGTACCCCCTACTGATGACCTGATCAGATTTTGAAGGTCAAAGGTCAAGGTCACAGCAGGCCTGAGTACGTGGGGCGTTGGCAGCCGTCTTTCAGTTGATGTTTATTTGCTGTTATAGTTTGAGTGATGCACGTCTTGTCTTGAACGTCTCCAAAATGACGTGTTTGTGTCGAGTGAGATAGTCGCACAGAATATCAACAAATTCCAAAACCTTAATTTTCACAGCTATCCCTTCCTATGTTTTTACTGTTAATTGGCCAACTCGAGAGCAAGTGGTCTGAATTGTTCTGAAATATGTGTATATTTTTAACATTTAAATACTATTCTCTTATTTAAGCAGTGCTATGAGCATTAATTCTGATTTGCAAATTTTAATGTAACTGTACTTGGATGCTTTTTAGTCTTATTCGTATACTCCGGAAGCATTTAGGTATTTAAATAGCACTTAAATACTTTAAATATTTCACATATTTGCTGAGTATTTAACTAAATTTGTGAAGTTTTTGTACAACACTGATGGCATTATGGCCTGTAAAATATCCAAAAAGCCACAAATTTCCAAGGTCACACCTGTGAGAACGGCCTAACATGAACTGCAACTAGACAAGAACGCCGACTGTACACAGCCAAGAATATCTAAGTCCCAACACTTTCTGTGTGGGCGGATCCAGACCCCATTTGCGTGGTCGCCTGTGATAATACTCATAGCAACACCAATGTCACAGACAGACAGACAGACACACAACCCTAACGACAAGCCAGACTGTTACCATGGTTGCTAAAAACTGAAAGTGGTGCTGGCAATTAATACAAGCATATTGGGATCTTTGTTCTTTACTTTTGATATTTTTATTGTCACATGCCGATAGGCAAGGTGTGGATATATCATTTACTGTTTGTGTGTTCGTTTGTTTGTACGGTTACGGATTTCTCCGCCGAGGATAAAGCTAGCGGCGTCACATTTTGCACGGCGGTTCATCGGCGTCCAAGGCAGGCCAGCGCGCGGGCCACGCCCACCCATATGTAAACATTACCGCAGAGTTGCGCCCGACATAAACGTCACGCTAGAGATGTGCCATTTGTGAAATTGTGTGGATGTATGTCAGTCCCACTGACATAAGTTCTTGTGTGAATGATAGAAAAAAACACATAAAAACCTGTAAACTCAGTGAACTTGTGCTGGAATCACTGCTGACAGGATCCCTCGCATGCACGCGGACACAGTGGATACATAAGTGGGATTTGCCGCATCCGGACTGGCCAATAGCGAACTTCCCAATGTACCAATACCCGGTGGAAAAACACAGGTCGGAAAACTCCAAGAAAGATGCGGAAAGCTTGCAGGAGGTATTGCTAGCTGGTGTAGTGGATGCGGGTCTGCATTGTTGAATAGATGTAGTGTTTCTGTTGAAATGGTTATTTTTGCACGGTATTTGCTTGCTGTCTTACGCTGTTGTCATTTATATGAAGCCATGATATGACTATTAAACACGTAAACGCATTCCACTGTTACTATGGCAACCAAATTTTGTCTCTTTCAAGTCTTGGTTTTACCACTTGGACTTTTTGGAGATGAAACGTGGTTCCCAGCTCATGAAGAATTCGGATGCTGTTGATCAGTGGTGCTTGCATCATATGCTCAGAGTTGGTGGGCCAGTGAGGAGGTTCTCCAATGTACTGACGATATAGTTGCCAGCATCGTCCGTACTAGGCAGGTTGACTCAGCCTTCTCCCAGGTCGACTCAGACTTCTACCGTCTGTGGGACGGTAAAATGAGAACCCGCCAAAGGGCGGTGATGCTCTGCGGCTGGGGAGTAAAGGCAGGCATGGTGTAATTTGCAGGTAAAACTGTGTGATCCATGTCTGAGCGCATTAGAGGTAGTTACGACAATGCGCTATACAAATCGACGTATACTTTACTTTACTTTACTTTATACGCCTCTAGCTCTTTAGCCACATTGTATGATCCAATCCGTCAATGGACCATAACCGAGCCCTCCAGCAGTGTTTGAATCCATTGCCAGCTGACTGGTCTGGTCTCCAACACGCCTTTTCACGTGTGACGTCAGATGGTAGAGTCCAGTCTGGCCTTGCTGTCGTTAATCGTTGCTGTTCTGATCCGTTTAAATTTCTTGAAAACTTACGTTCATTTTGCTTTGGAAAATGAGCAAACACATTTGATTCACTGGTAAAATTTGTTGGAATGCTCTTTTTACCATTTTACACATGTACACAAACCATTTTACATCCGTTATACAGTACGGATCGACCACTCTAGTTAAGTAATGGTGGACTTGATTGGTGCAGAGTTTTAGTTTTACTGTCCACATGTCTCTGCTAGCAGCAGCTAGTCGCATTTCGATTGGTAAGAAGATGATAGATGTCTCCCGATTTATGTTACCCACCCCACGCTGTCTCCTTGCCATATATTTTTGCTGTTCCAAAAATTTGCCAAAATTTTTCCAGGGGAGCACGTTCAAGGCCTTGTGGCATTAAAGGGCATGTGCAATGTACAAAATTTGGCGGATTGTCTCTCATTGGCTTCATATAGTAGAGCACAATGTGTTGTTGGGAATATTTTCATCTTTTTATTTCATACATGAACTTGGAGTGTCGTGTGCATGTCTGTGTTGGTACACTATAGCCCAGTTCTGTGTTCATAACCAGACTCGACTTGTGGTTGACCTGTTAGCCTACTTGCTGTATTTGGACGATAATTATGCATCTGGGTTAAACACAACTGGGATTTGCTAATAGGAATCTGCCACCGGATTTGAAACAGTTTGAACGCTGGTTTATCACGGTTAAATGCGGAATATCCCGGATGTTGATGTCGTTTAGTATTGGTTCGGTCTATCAGAGGGTCCGGCTGGTGAGTCTACATTGACCCGTTTGGTTGCATGACCTCACCGTTAACCAACCTGAGTCTGGTTGTGTACATAGAAGGCACTTTTTCACTGTTGCACATAAAATATATATTGTCACACCTAGAATATATATTGTCACTTCCTAGGCTGTCTGTCTGCGACACACTCTAAGTGGTTGCACAAGT
>Ga0209780_1004827_pt1 | contig 10493 bp, 12 predicted proteins | sample WorMetexBAHAMAS2_FD_187384 | JGI IMG/M metagenome (GOLD analysis project Ga0209780, IMG submission 187384) | Marine gutless worms symbiont microbial communities from Max Planck institute for Marine Microbiology, Germany - Inanidrilus exumae... | ecosystem: Host-associated > Annelida > Digestive... | reverse complement strand
ACATATGAGGCGAACGTCTATGAAGTTGGTTGCGTGATTGACGGAGTGAGCAAGTCGAAACAGGTCGCCGAGCTCGCCGCTTTGAGCTCATCTCGTCATCTGCACTCGTCGTCATTCGTCAGCGGCACGTCTCCGCGATGCCGGCGGCACCGAGCCGAGGCCGGGACCGAAGCGGCCGGTCGGTGCGTGACCTGCAGGCCGATTTGCACCCGACTTCGGGCGGTGACGCAACGCGCACGCGACGTGGCGACAGCTGCAGCGGCAGAGCGTCGCGTAGCGTCCGGTGTCACTTCCTCTGTCGCTCGCCGTCGACATCGAATATCACTCCGCCGGTCCTGAGGCTGCACCAGATGGTACCGCTTGCGGGCAGACCTGCTTCCGCACTCACATTCGCGGTGTGACATCCGCGACAGGAAGGTGCTGCTGATGTGTTGTGTCTGTGGATCCAAAATGTACTCAAATTTATGCGTATACGACTTCTATCAGTACTGGACGCCAGAAGGTATGGGATGTATGGACCAAAGGCGAATCTGTATGTAGTATAGTTTGTGATTCACCAACGTAGGATTATATATTGGAAGAAACTTGTTTTCTCTGACAATGTCTTACTGAAACTTTAGCAAAAAGATGTATGGATAATATTGATGATATATGCAGTATGTATTGTCTTACGATTAAAGATGTCATTGATCTTCCTGAATGTCGGTTAACTTAAAAGATATTATCTGGTGTTCATTCTGTAGTTTATTGTAGTTTATTGTCGTAGGTCTTATATTTAGTATTTTTAGTATTTTGCTTTTTATATTGTAAAAGTAAAAAAGACAAAAGCGTAAATTTGTATAGCGCATAGTGAAACTCATATCTAAAGCACTCAGGATGGCACGTGGCACGTGTTAAAAGGATCACACAGTTTTACCTGCCTCCTACACGTTTATCCACGAATGGAATGAGCTATTCTGCCTTTACACCCAGCCGCAGAGCATCACCGCACTCTGGCCGGTACTCATTTCCAGTCCCACAAAGGGTAGGAGGCTGAGTTGGCCTGGTGGCTGGTTACATACAAGGTGGTATGATCGCGCGAAGACGGTCATCCATCCAAGTACCAACCGACCGATAGTGCGGCGGCCGGGATCAAACTCATGACCATGAAGTCGCAAGTCCGACGCCCTATAAACCACTAGACTAGCGAGCCTAACTGTTTTATTGTGTTGCCTTGTGAGTATTAAATGATGAAGATCATGATAATGACGATGATAAGCAGTAAGTATCTGCAAGAAAACTGTGAATGTAAAATAAACAGGTTTGGTCGCAGTACGATGAGCAGAAGATTGCAGAGTTAGCATACTGGGTTTGATTATACATTCAAGGTCACTGAAGGTCATTGGTAATGGTGCCATTCGATAGGCCACAAATGATTTCCTATTAGTCTTCCATTGTAAATATTTCTTTTCATTGTATCGTTTTCGAGATACAGTCACTACCGAAATTTAAGAGGTCATGTGACCCCAAACGTACCCCATTTGGGGTAATTTATCACACGTATGATAGCAGTCACCACGATCAATCTGCACACTAAATTTGAATTGTCTAGTTTCACCCGTCCCAAAGATGTGACAAGGGCCTAAAAATTAAAAATGGGTCACGTGACCCCGAGCACCCCATTTTGGGTTAGTTTGTCGTCTTAAGCTAATAAATGACCTACCTACATACAAAGTTTGAAGATTTTGGCTTTAGCCATTTCAGAGATAGGAAGAAAAACTAAAACGTAATAATGGGGGTGATTAGGGGGGTGATTATGGTCACCGAAAGTCATCAACAATGTCTCCAATCGATAGAGCGCACACAACGTCCTTCCTGTTCACCTTTCATTGAAACTATGCGTCCATCTTGTACCATTTTCTACAAATAGCGCGCTATTTGTCGAAATATGCAAATTTTCCTACCACACGTGTATTTGGCGCCCCCATTGGGGGTGATCTACTCCACTAAACTGTTAACTCGATCTTTGGCTTCAGAAAACAAAAGTCCCTGGGCTATTGTGCAGCGTATTTGCGTGATGATAATGTATCTAGCCATTTTGATGGAACATCGGATTGTGACGGACAGACAGACAGACAGACAGACAGACGGACACAGCAGCACATAGCTGGGCACGGTAATAACACACGGCAGGGTGAAGCAAAGCCCTGGAAGCTGAAAAGATACAAATAAGAACCGTTAACTTTGATCAATTCCCAGGCATGTAGTCAAATGGTACAATGAATATATTTAAAAGTATTATTTTGGAAAGCAATTGTAACCAATTGCAATTGCAACTGCAACCACTGTTGCACTACCTGCACAACATTGATTAGATAGATTACTGACAGAGAATCGAAGTTTAAATATCCACACATCTCTGCATAACTATAGGCCTATCATTCGTCAACCAAATGCGTCGTTGCCAATTACACTAATGCTGGCTGAAGAAGACACGTCAGACAAATGCCTTCAGGGTATATTTTCTTTTGCAGTTAACATTTAGGATAATGGAATTAACATGTCTCTTAATAATTCACATTAAATTGTCATTTACGGCAATACGATCTAACAGCCTTAGACTTGCATAACCTCGCTGTCACTGTGACGGTAGAAAATGCTCTTTAACAGTATTATTATTATTATTACATCCGCGATGATATTTCCGGAACCACACGCGCGATCTTTACCATTTTTTGCATGTTGCCTAATGCCTATGGCCGTGGCTCGGTCCTCATCCGGCGTCGTTGCGAACTTGCCATACGTTATGTAGCCTAGTTTTACTTTCGATTTTGTGGCTGACATATTTCTTTTCTATAATGGGCCGCATAGCGGTATGAATTTCGCCACGAAGGATCGATTTCGCTTAAATTTACTTCTTTACCGCGAAATCGGACAGAATTCATTTCATATCATTAAAGGGCATAATTTTGACTAACTGTTTCGAAAATACTCGCAAACTGAAGTAAAAGAGGAACAGAGAAATGTGACGATTAATGGGAAGAATTACCGAAACGCGCGTCGCCGTAGCCATTGTTACTATGGTAACAGCGCATTAGAGGTTTTACGACAACGCGCTATACAAATTCACATTACATTCAACGGTGAACGTTGGCGTTGGTGGCTTTCTAGGCTTTTGCTCTTTGTCTATATAACATGTAGTGCACGTGGAAGTAAGCGGCCTTCAGGTCTTTTTATTTTTGACAACAAGAAGCTTAGCTTTCGCAGAGGAACCGCGAGGCGTGCGATCAGTTGAAATTTTGTAAACTGCTGCACAACTTTACGAAAAATCCCATTTTAAAAGGCTTGCAGTAGCTGAGTGACATTTGAAGGTCACACAAGGTTATCGGAAATTGTGCTATTTGATTGGCCATATGTCGCATTCTCAAGTGGTCTGTAGTAGCAACGTTAACTTGCATCGGTACTACATCGTAGATAACATAGGGGCCTATGCCATACTTTCCACGTGTAGAATTTGAATCTGAAATAGCTAACACGACCTTCAAAAAAAATCATAATCAGTTAGGGCCTATCTCCAAAACTGCAAAAAATGTCTTAACTCACCACGTTTTACGGTACATTCCATTTTAGGTAAGACTTGGCATGATTTCACTGAGTCCTTAGCTCCTCCGGTGGCCTGTTCTTGTTTTGAGCCATCCTTTGGGTGATACGCGCTGCTATCTGACAATAATCATGTGGGCGGACAAAGGATGCGTGAACGCGAGACGCTGGCTGCTCATGACAACTAGTGCACAAAGAGCTCACATAACACGCCTGCCGGCGTCATGGATGACGGACGTATCAGTCTCCGCAGCTTGCAGACGAAACGGCTCCCCGCTGACTACTTATTTATCCACGCCGACGACAGCATCGCATCATCGAAGCCACTACGACACAGCGCGATCGACGGCCGAATATTGCAAATATCGACGGGCGTGTCCGTACTTTAGACGGATCCATCTATCACCGGCGGAGACTAATGTTTCACCCATCATCGGCAAACGTCAGAACTACATAGGTGCGGCGACGCTGTCGGTTCGCTCGGCGATCAATACATCGGAGAAAGCCAAGCTAGGACATGCTTATTGAGTTGGAAGATCGACTGTAAAAGCCTCGCTCTGAAGACGTCAAACAATCAGTCTGTAAGTCAATCTTCAAGACGGCCATTTAATCACCGCAGATTACACTTATTATTATTATTATTATTATTATTATTAAACATGAACTTATTATAGCGACCCTTAACAAACATTATACAACGTTGCAGAGGCACTTTACAATTGTCCATGCACGCTCGTTAAGAAAGTCATAGAAACAGGAGTTAAACAGGAATGCTAGTACAGACGGCGAGGCCTTGATCGTCGTCGGCAGTTCATTCCACGCTCTGACAGCAACCACCGGAAAGGCGCGGTGGCCGAATGTTGAGCGGTGTGTTGACGGAACGACCGATGATGCTGTACTGGCCGAGCGAAGATGACGGCGACCGTCGACATCCGCGGCACGGTGTAGACTGTCGGCCAGGTATGAAGGCGCTGTGCCGTGAAGGCAACGAAACGCCAGAACACAGACGGAATCGGATTCTCTCCGGAACACGCAGCCAATGAAGTTCGCGGAGTAAGGAACTGCTGTGTTCCGACTTCCTTACTGAGAAGATCAGCCGTTCGGCAGCGTTCTGCACGGACTACAATCTGTCCAAGAGGTGCGTAGAGACACCGGCAAGGACAGAGTTGCAGTAGTCGACTTTGTTGACTACCAGATCAGCAGTGTTTGAGCGTTAAGAAACGCCGCACACGACTGATCTGACGTAGTGCCGCAAAGCGTGATTGAACGGCGGGAACGACGTGAGACCTCATGGTGAGATCACTGTCAATATGGAGGACACCGAGATCACGGACCGACAAGACTGGCGAAATCGCAGTGCTGCCGATGCGAACAAGCCTGAGATCTGATGTTGACTGTACGTTGGGACGAACACCACAGGACTTTCTATCTTGCACTGTACGGTTTGTTATTAGTTTTTTGGTTTTTATATTTAGTTTTTCCTTATTTATTTTATACTTGATGCCGTGCGCTAGATCAAGCTGGCCCTCCCGTCAGTTTTTTAGTGCACGTAAATATACCGTATTGTATCTTATCGTACGATAGCTACAGCGAACACTGGCCCATCTGCACTGAAAACCGCCTTCAGTATAACAAGGCTCGGGCGATCCTGCAGAATAGAGGTCTCTGTTTTATGCTCATGAAATTCCATGGGGAAAACATTAAATTTTGCGTGAAGACTCCATGGGATTCCATTGTGGAATACTCCATGGAAATTCCATGAAGTATTCCACATTAATTCTCATGGAGTCTTCACTCGCAATGACAAGCTGCGCCCCAGAAATAAACGGACGTACAACACTCGCGTGGAAAGCAATCGATATGTACAGGTCGAACGTGAGCATAAGTAGCGGTCGCCGCCGCAGCAGCATCAGCAGCTGCCGTGAAAGGCTTCGGTGTAGGCCTACAGCGGCGTCGGTTGGGAATGTATAGCATTGATTGATCGATCGGCAGCTCAAGTGATTCATCGCCGGCGCCATTCACGACACCAGTTTGCAAAACAGCCGCGATTAGAGACCGTCCACGTGCCCGAAATTCTAAACCGCGCGTCATCAGACAGCGTTCTGGTTACCGCTGCGATTTATCATCGTACGTTCTGCGGTCTGGGACAAGTCCAGACGTCTTTCTATAGTCCTAATTACCCGCGTGTCAGACTAGGGCATCCAGCATAATACTGTGAAGTTCCAATGATTATGGTCGTCCGTTCTACCAGCAGAACCGGCGACGTACTGCCTCCATCTTTTCGACTTTCGTTTTTCACAGAACTCATATCTCCGAGACGCATCAACGGCGATCAGCGCAATTGTCGCGGATATGTCGCATTATGTTTTTCTTGACACTGTGCTGTAATAAAAATTTCCAGTTACAGTTGCAGTGTACTCACAACGAATATCATACAACGCAGAAACTCCTGTATATTGTAAATCAGATGAACAGTAGTGACAGTGTGATGGACGTGCTTGTTTTGCATTGCACAAACTGTCAATATTCTCGGCATTATTTTTGACAAGCACACACGTAACTCATCTTCTTCGACATTGTTATGTCTGCGGCCAGTAAAGTGGGGGTATTAAAATAAAGCCGTCGTTCGTCTGTCCCATGCTCCTAGCACGAAAACGGTGCGTTCTATGGTTACTATAGAACATCAAAGTCATCAATAGGAAACTCTATGCTGGAAGTCGAACTCACTGGTCAGCGTGGTCTTTGAGGCCAAAAATTACGTTGTTAATGTGTCAAAAACCAAGCGAGATAGAGCCATGGTTATTACTGAACGTGAATAGGAAGTCATAAGCTGCCTAACATTTGCCGTGGTCGATGGTATCGCCCAATGACCAGATAGGGCCGAAATGACCATCGGCGATGGCATACCGTTTCGCTGCCATTGGGCGACTATTTTTCACTACCTTGTCTCGGACCCGTGCTATATCGCTCGCATCCTTCACAGACCGTATTAGTCCGCAGAAACATCTCTTCCATCTTCCATGGCGTATTCGTCAGCGGTCAAGACAACAGTGTCTGTCGTTGTCCGTGCAGCTTTATGTGACATCGATTCGATGCCAGCGGAGTACGGTAAGATGAATGTATCAATTAGAACGGATGCTGGACGGCCTACGAGCAATCGTACTCAATGTTCGGCGATTACACTCGTCAGCCTCTAAGCTGTGACTGATGAACAGCAGTGTGCTATGCTCAGCAGTCAGCAGCTGTCTGTGTTCGGCGTCACTACTGCTATCGGATGAGTACCCGCTCTCGACTCTACAGAAAATATAACTCATTCACCTCCTCCGTAGGCCCATAGGTCGGTCAGTCACTAAAACTCTTGCTCGTCGACTTGACGCCTTCGATTCATGGTCTTTGCGCAAAATCCTTCGGATTCTATATACCAGACATGTTACTAACGCTATAGTCAGGCAGACCACCGGCTGTTGTCCAGTCTCCCATCTTATTCAAGAGAGATGGCTCCGCTTCTTTGGGTATGTGGCACGTGCTGACTTTCAGCAGGATCACCGTCGGGTTATTGAGGCGTCGCTCCGACCGCCCAGTCATTGGAGGCGACCTTGTGGGCTCCCACGTTCCACCTGTCTGAGGGGGATCAACTCTGATGTGCAGTCAGTTAACATCGGGATCCACTCAGCCTGGAGAAAAGCTAGTGATTGTACACTATGGCGACACATCGTCGACACGGCAATACTCCATCAAGGGCGCCACTGAAGTGAGAGTATGCGTTATAGTGATGCGATACGTTACGGAATCGCTCACTCCACCCGTCACTGTGACCTGACAAGTGTGCGGACGTGACCTTTGCCAACTTATAGTTTACAGTCTGAGGATATATCAGTGCCGCTTCATATTTTATCACTCCCATCCTACGTCCTCTCTCCGCTGGCTCAGGATCACTGATCGCATAGAATACAAGCTCCCCTCACTTACCTACAAAGTTCTCGCAATATACCCAACCTCCATATCTTCATAACCTCATGGCTGTTCAACGTCCTCGCAGTACTCGCTCTTCAACCATCGTTACTCTTGCTCGGCCACCGTCATCATCCTCAATACACATAACCGATCGCTCACTTCGTAACGCTTCACCTTGTCTCTGGAATCAACTCCGTCTATCTCTTCGTCAACCTTCTGGTATCATTTCCGACTCACCTATTCCTTCACCCATCACTTCTTCCTATTCTGATTCGCCACTCTGCCCATCCATTACTCCCTCTCTCTTTCACTCCCGGTTTAAAACCTACCTGTTTCACAAATTCTACCACCCCGTAGTTTCATTTCTTCCTCCCGGACTGCCTTCACGGACTACTGCCCGGAGCGTTTGTTTTAGTTTATGCTTATTTTTCGTTTCTGTGCCGTGCGCTGGATTAAGCTGGCTATCTTGTCAGCTTTGGAGCGCACGTATCGTATCGTATCGTATTCTGAGATATAGCGAGATATTGGTCGAAAATCGCCGATTTTAGCCTACCTCACCTCTATTTGGCGCCCCGTTGGGGATGACCCCGTTGCAATTTCGCCTAGATTTTTAGCGCAAGAAAATATAGTCCTTGTGTTATCGTATGGCGTTATTTGCGTGATCCCATGTTTAGCTGTTTTGGTACAGTGCTGGCTTGTGACAGACAAACAGACAGACAGACGGACTGACACACCACGACAGCATAATACCGCGCCAGCATAGCGTCGCGCGGTAAAAAAAATCCTGGTTACATGAATGGTGTTTCAGACCTTATCTAAGGCGCGGCGTCAACAGTTGAACGCTGGTCGTGGTCGCCGTCTTTCACCGGGATGGCAGCCAGTTCACGACCGTTATCTCCCTGCCACCCACATGCAATCCGTCGCCGCCCGTTGACGGGTGTGTGTGTGTCGTGTTCCTGTGGCATCGTGCTGGCTGACCACTACAGACAACAGTCTTTGCGCTCGCCGACCGCACACAAAACGTTTCCGTCCCGTCGTGATTGCAAGGTGCGCGGCAGCAGCTGCAGCAGCGCTGGCGTTCTGTGCCGCTGCGGCCGCGAGTCGACTTGACCGCCACCACGATAATCTCCTAAGTACGGCCGCATGTCAGGCGTTTCGCGACGGCAACACTCCGAACAGCGTCGGCGCTAATTCACCGCCGTTAATACCATTAACCTTCCCACGCTGACGAGCGATTCGACAGACGGACACCGTGGTTTTTATACCGACCGCATCGACTAACTCACTCCACCTCAACGTAAGCTGCATGGCGTAGGAATTTAAGAAAATGAAGCTACAGATGGTACTCGGCAGAGCGCATACCTCCGCCATACCTCACTGAAAATGGCACAGTGTCGTTACCACCGGTGAGCAGCAGGTACATCGGTCTCATTTTCCCGCACTGCACCGAACTGGTTTTGCGATCTTTTGCCATATTCCCTTTCACTTTTAACATCCGTTGACTACTGGACTATGCACAAAATATGACAAAATATCTAGAATATGGTCCGGATCACTTCGAAAATTTAATCAACTCTTCTTTGGTCCATAACGATCATTCTGTTACCGAAATTTAATGGAAAATCTGCCTCTAACTTGTTATCTTGCTAACAAACAAAACAGGAAACTTAGCTATCAGCGAGACACCCGCGCGACGCTCTGTATCAGTTGACATGTTGGCCTAGTGCTATACAAATAACGCAAACAATCGCGTGTCAGCCTAAGAAGCACTTTCAGCAACAGTGCCACGTTTTATTCGGCTACCTGCATAATTTGTACACGCATCGTTGTTGCAGTAGGCTCAACTATCACACAGCGAGCATGCCTTGCTCCGTGTCACATACATATAATACTGAAGTGTCATAAACAGACTTCCATACAACCAACTTTGTTGATGTCAACTGGACTGTAACTGTGAACATCAAAGTTCGACTACCACCAAACTTGTTGGTGACACCGCGTATTCCTCCGCCAGCGGAACGTCGTGGACGCGATCCACAGTGGCGGATGGACACAAGTTTTCGACGGTAAGGCATCTGAGCCGGAGACTTCTCGGCCGGTAAAAACGCAATTTTACCTACCCCACCTGCATTTTGCGCCCCCGTTTGGGGTGATGTCATCGGAATTTCGCAGAGATCTTTTGCATAGAGTCCCTGGGCTATCGTATAGGTTACAGCCGTTCTAAAATCGACTAGGCCGTAGTGCCGTTGTTGACGAAATACGACGCCAGTCCAGCAACATCAGTCACTGTGAGGAATTCGACGCAGAGTTAATGCTTGAATATACTTGAACCAAGACCTGTTCAAGTAGCTGAGGAGAAGAATATATCTTCGCTAGCGTTACGCCCAGGCGGTTGGTATCACCGGCCTCAGTCTTCCACCTTTGACACAATGAACATGATTCAGCATACGTGTGGGTACGTTAGAGCAGCGAGCAACCGGAGCAAATCGATACCTCTGCTTGGACTGTCTCTGTAAACGCTTAAGCGGTTTTTCGGTTTTTAAGCGGTCTTTACATGTATTTTGGCGACTAAAGGACACAACTTTCCACATGTACCTGCAGTTATACGAAGGGTGACCAGTTACGTGGACTGATTTGTTCATGGCTTATTTTCTTGCAGTTTGCATACAAATAAACAACATTAATTTATCAAATTCAGCAGTATGCGTCTGATATTATTTTGTCGCACGTTGGCATAGTGTAGTGTAGTGTTGATATGTTGATAAAACGCGGCTTGTCCAATAAATAAGTCACAGATTTGGTCGTTGGATTTTGTATTAAATAATGCCTTTAGAAAAAATATTCTTAACTAAGTCGTATGATATTGCCAGTTGTTCGGTTTCTGATGCTATATATAGAAGAAAAATTAAATTTTTAACGAAATTACAATTTACTAATTTGTGCAAACGTTTTGTTATAAA
>Ga0209780_1004826_pt1 | contig 10494 bp, 5 predicted proteins | sample WorMetexBAHAMAS2_FD_187384 | JGI IMG/M metagenome (GOLD analysis project Ga0209780, IMG submission 187384) | Marine gutless worms symbiont microbial communities from Max Planck institute for Marine Microbiology, Germany - Inanidrilus exumae... | ecosystem: Host-associated > Annelida > Digestive... | reverse complement strand
TTTGTAGGTAAGTGAGAGGAGCTTGTATTCGATGCGTTCAGTGATCCTGAGCCAGTGAAGAGAGCGTAGGATAGGAGTGATATGACATGACTTGGGAGCTTTCATGACAGTACGAGCAAGAGAGTTATGGATATGCTGGAGACGGGATAGTTGAGACTTAGGTAGTTTATAGTAGAGAGGCCGTCATGTCGAGCCGTGTGTCGCAGCCTTAAAAAGGTGTAACGCGTACCCCTGGTGCTAATACACCGTTGGTCATGACTATGACTATGACGTTTTTGCCCTTACACTTGGTTGTAAACTGGCCATTTTTACCATTTATATTAGCCGTTTTATTACTAAGATACGCCTATAGTTTAAAATGTTCATCTTTACCTGTTAAAAAGATCTTTATCTATACATGCCGATAGGCAAGGTGTGGATATATCGGCGGTTCATCGGCGTCCAAGGCAGGGAATCACAAATTTTTGTAAACTTTGCTTTCCACGCTTACCGGGATGTAAATATAACCGTAGAGATGCGTTAACGTAAACGTCACGCTAGAGATGCGCCGTTCGTAAAATCGCGCCTCGTGTGGACGTAGGATCGGCACGTGTGTGTATACGTCCGTCCGCGAAGACAGACGTACTTGTTAAATTTTGAAGAGTCACTGGGCAATTTTAGGCCGCATCGTAGCGATAGCTAGCGATAGCAGCCTATTGCTACACACGGAGTAGCGTGGTCGGTCTGTCTGTCTGTGTTGGTTACGTTCGTGAGCCCTGCAAAACAGCTGAACCGATCGAGATGCCGTTTGAAGGGAGGGGTTGGTCAAGTGGGCCCAAGGAACCATGTATTAGATGGAAGTGCAGATTCCCAAAGAGAATGGGCATTTTGGGGGGAAAGTGGCGGTAAAGTTTAGGGACACTTTAGCGTGAGTTGTGCACAAACGGCCGAAGCGATCATGATTCATGATGTCGTTTGGAATGAAGATGGGCCCAGGAAACCGTGTATTAGATAGATGGTCGAGATCCCCAGACGGGAATGGGCATTTTTGTGGAGAGTCGGTCCCATAGGAAACGTTGTAATAACGGCCAAACGCTTACATTCGTGCAATACACCTATTGCTCTGTACAATATGTAGCGGTAGTTTGTTACTTGTTAGGAGACTGACAGTTGCATTTACGTGAAATCAGAGATTTTAAAGTCTGTTTTTTTCCGACTAAAGCAGCAAAATACGCGTCGCAGCTGCACGCGACTGCCTAGATGTTTCGGCGTCACGCTTCAAGCAATGGCAGCGCATCCCTAAAAATAGCACGTACAGACAGTACGGATGCGCGAATCGATTATTGTTGAAACCGCTTAAGCGAAACATTTTCGGGGTGCAAACGATTGAACGATTCGTGTGCGGGGGCGATGCGGCCTTTTATGAAATTACTTTACTTCGACTTGCTGTTATTTGGCCCTGTCCGTTGTTGTGCAAAATTCCACTGAGTGCGTAGTGATATATTTTTTTTGGAATTCATGATAGCAGCCATGCATGCGCCATGTTAGACTTCACAGCTTATAGGAAGTAGTTTTCTCACAATATGCTACTTTATTATTCGCCTCGAATGCCGTCGAGGCGAATTACGGAAATACTCAACGGGGCAAAAAAAACGGTGTTCACGCGTTCGGCTATAACTCCGCCGAAAGTAAACCGATTTGGATAAAATCTGGAGCACTGTAAGCACATGGTTGGAGGCTGGGCCTAGCAGATTTTGGGCGCGATCTGCAAAATGTGGATAGCGGCTGTAATTATAATCTTTCCGACGTACACATCGCAAATTTCAACAAAAGCCACAGCACAGTTTCTCAGCAACAGCAGCTGTTTAAAATGGAACTCAAAAATAGAAGTTTCCAATATCGGAAATACCGATTAGCTTACTTACTGCACGTATCAGCCGAGCGTCTCCTGCGTACTCGGTCCACTTTCTCAAAATCTGTCATGGTCTCGTTCGCCGTGTTGATACTTGGAACTACCGAACTGATGTTCATTGAGCCTGGTGTAAAAATTAATGGCGCTTATTACCATAACGTCTTGCTCGGTCAGCACCTTCTGCCGGCGATTCATTCCGTAGCAGGAGACTTCTTCATTTTCCAACAGGATTATGCTCCAGCTTACGGAGCTGGTGACAACGTAGCGTTTTTGTCTCGCAATACACCATATTTCATCTCATTGTTGCTATGGTCGCCGAATACCCCTGACCTAAATCCCGTGGTCTGTGGACTACGAGGTGTGGGGTGTGCTCCAGCAACGCGTCTACCGTAACAGGATCAGTGATGTCGACCGCAGGAAGCAGCGTCTCATCGAGGAGTGGCGTTGCTTCGACCAGAACATCACTGACCGAGTAGTTTGACAGTGGCGTGTTCGACTACGCGCATGTGCCCGTGCAAACGGCGGCCACTTTGAGCTCAAACTGTAACTGATATTATTGTGTACGAACTGCTGAGGCGACTTTTCCATATTGGAAACTTCAGTTTTTAAGTTCCATTTTTATCAGCTGTTGCTCAGAAGCTGTGCGGTGGATTTTGTTGAAATTTGCAATGTTTCGCCAGAAAGGCGATAATTAAAGCTGTTAAAAGGATATTTAATTCTGATAAGATTTGTCGTAATTATTGTGATTTCTATTTTGGCGTCACTTATTTGAAACACATAGCATGTTCTAGAGCAATTCGGATATTGCAAAAATAAGTCTTCTGTCTTGAAAAAATAGTCTTATGTTATTTTATGACCGTACAAAATTCCACAATATGCAATAAATAGTTGTGTTGGCCTGTGTACGTATATAGTCTTCATCTACCTTTACGTAAACAGACTGAATCTTCCTCCTATCCATCAACCAAGGTGCAGCCGAGAACATGCCCACTGTCCATGGAAAAGTAGATTTTGTCTTGTGTCGACAGTGATCTGAAGTGTGCTGGCGGTCGTCGCTCGTTGCGATTTCATCTCGTCATCTTCGTCCTGGCTACCAGCGTCAGCATCTCTTCGGCGTGTTACGTGTTTCCGGCCGGCCGGCGAGACCCGTGCGTCGGACGGCGCTGCCGGTACGGCGCCCGCTGTACGCCGTCGTACGACGGTCGTAAGTCGCTGTGCGTCTGTCCGACGCGCTGCGACCAGTTCGGCGACGCGGTCGGATCGACGACCGTCTGCGGTTCGGACGGACGCGACTACGCCAGCCTCTGCGAGCTCCGTCGAGCCGCCTGCCGCCAACTGAGAAACATCGAGAAGAAATACGACGGAAAATGCGGTGATTAGTGCTTCCTAGTCGTTCCGAACTTTCGAAACGTGCTGAATGTTGGAGGAAAAACGCGTTTGTAACGTTTTTATTCTTTGAACGTTTTTTTTTCGATTTTCAATTTTCGGAACTTTTCATTTCTGCAACCAATAAAAGTTTATTATTAATCAGCGCCTGGTATGCTGGCAGAGAAACTACTGAAAGTCAGTGTTTTGGCCTGCTGGGATCGAACAAATCTAAAAGTACTACAAAACGTAGACAATAGCGACCTTTTAATAACTGAAATCGCATATAATACGTCAATATTCACGGCCGTGACACGAAATCACGGCCAAAAATCAAGGTACACGGCGAAAATCACGGCAATCACGGCGATCGTGAATTCGCGATTTTCTTACAGCCCTAATTATTATATTATGTCATGTGTACATCAGTATCTTCCCACTACTCCCTAGTTATATAATTATTGTATTTTTACCCACTACCCCGTTACCTGTACTTATACATACATCTATGCCCTAGAGACCTTCCCATAATCAGTGACTGATCAGTATTTTAAGTAATTTTATATTTTTAGTCTCTGCATTTACTGTCGTTGTTTATTGTATCTGTTTGTTGTTTGTTTATTCCATTGCAAAGTTGCGTTATGACAATTTTTTACATTAAACAAAATGAATAAATGAATGAATGAACAAGGCGACAACACATCCAGAAATGTACGAGACAGTATCTAAGTAGGCCAATTTTACAAAAAAGTCCATGTAGGACATTGTGATAAATAGGCCTACTTAGACCTAGCGCTACACAGTGTAGCATAATTAACTTTTTCAACAGTTTTTGATGTTTTTAAACGTTACTTTGCTTTTTTTATTTTTGAGGAAAAAACAGCGTTTTTAACGTTTTTGTTGCGTCACTGAACGTTTGAAACTACAAAATATGGACTGCTTAAAATTCGCTCGTTTTACAAATCCTTTCCACCGTATACTCTCTTCCTCCACAAAGACTACTTTCACGGACCTAGGACTCGGAGACGATCTGCTCTGCTAATATGTTTTTGGTTTTGAGGTTTTCTTTATCTTTTTGTTTTTATAGTTCCGTGCTGTATAGATTAAGCTGACCATCTGTCAGCTTTTTAGCTCACGCTAAACACATCGGTTCGTATTTTGTCGTATTCATCTAGACCTAAAAGTCAGTTGTATTTGTGCTCATGAATTGACTTGAAATAGAATGTTTTAAAATCGACTTTAATCAAACGTTTTGACTTGGTTCAACCTAAAAACTGCAGTGCTGACTTGTACTCGCGACTTCGTTGGAATGAAGAGGGTGAAAGGAAAAGAATGACAGGACCCCAGATTTTAAAATATGAATACGCCTATTTCGATTGTTGTATCGGGGGAATCTGGACCACTAAATGGTCTATAAAAATGATTGTCGACGTTGTTATTTCAAAGCTAATTTAAGTGTAATGATCTTAACATATTGTACGATCTTAAATGCTTCAATGTTGTCAAATGTTGTCACTATGAATCGGTATAAGCTAAAACGTGCTATTCACGCGGCGTGGTTCGTCGTAAAGCTTGAGTTATTCCCGTCACAGCGTGGCCAAGCAGGTGCGCGCTCCATTGCCCGTTGCCACCGACGAGATGAAGATTTAGCGCCCGGCGACACGGTTCGCATTATGCAGATTGGTTTCGTTTAACATCTAGATAGCACGCGTGAACGACGGTCGCTCAGGAACACGGCGAAGGTCGTACGATTGGTATTGTGAGCAACAAGGCATCAGTCTCCCGTTAGGCCGGCGCCTCGACTCAGCTGACAGATAAGATTTTATTGCCCTACTCTTCAGTTGTCGACTACCGAACGATACTATTTATGACCGCCGAGCGTCGGACAATTATATTCGACGCATGTTGCCTTTTCCTACCATTTTAGTGGTACAGCTAGAGCAGTCGGTCGGGTTGTGTGTGTGTCTGTTCGGATGATAGCTTTTGAAATAAATGACCCTTGACCCACATATTTGGCATGTGGTTGGTTCATTTTGACACTATCTAGGTCAAGTTCGAAGATCACAGGAGGAAAACAAAAGATGGCCAACTATGGCAAAAAGTAGACCTGACTTGGAAACTGTTTATATAAATATTAACTAAATTGAAAAGCAAAATATCGGGTTTTTTTGCTGACGATAAAAACAAAATTTTGTCTACTGCAGTAGTTGTCAATGAAATGGTACCCTATAAATTTTTATTAGCTTATAAATTTATATTGGCCACTACTTATAATAAGGATCGAGGTTTTTATTGGCTGTCTTGATAGCGGTAATTCTGTTACATAAGGCGGTTTGGCCTGGTCGTAACGATGTTTTGCACAGCAACAGAGTTACTCTACGTCGAACGTGGTTACTATGGAACGGGTGACCGTTCGTGCATATACCGTCTTGGTATGTAGCCAGCCACCCACATCAACTTAGTCTCCTACGGTCCTACCCACAGCTGGATGGAAAATGAGTAGCGGCCGAAATGCGGTGATGCTCGGCGGCGAGGAAGTAAAGGCAAGTATATGATGGCTCACTTCACTTGTGGATTGAACATGTGGATGGCGGGTAAAACTGTGTGATTCCTCGTTAACACGTGCCACACATGAGCGCCAGTGATAGGTAACATTATATAATGCGCTGTGCAAATCCACAGGCTTCACTTTACTGCAACACTGTTTGGTCCGCCGTATAAAACATTTGTGGTAATATTATTTTATCAGATCACCGTCGAATGCGTTTCTTCATTTAGATACTTGGCGTATATTTCGAAAGTTTCACAGAATTCAAGTGCTCACTCTACAAAAACAAAGCAAGATTTTTTGAGGCGTATATTCGGAAAGATAGGTCAGAACGCATCAGAAGTGATGTTTGAGTTGATTAAATCGAAATGTTTACAATTCTCTTGTATGGTACTGAAGTTTGTCCGACGAATTCAGCTGATAGGCATTCATTGCAGTTTATAAAGATTTGGAGCTATGTCCAAAGACTCATAAAGCGAAGTATGTAAAAACTCTAGCATGCATCCTGTACAACAGTTGATCACAGGTCGGCAGATAAACTATAAATATCGTGAAACGAAAAAGATTTCTGCGTCAAGTGTCGCGCTAGTTTAACTTTATTTGCGCATTCGTGTTTTGCGCTTGTATTCTTGTTTGTTTATTTGTTTGTTTGTATTTTTTTTCGATTTTGTGCTACCATTTGATGGTGACATAAAGTTGTATATACACCGTGGGTTATAAAACGTGCCACTTTATTTTTTCACTCTAACTCTCGTAGTTTTTGGTGGATTTTACAGTTTTTGCACCAAGGGAAACAGGGAACAATACTCTACAATATCGTTATTTGACGTCATAACTGCGTCACACTGCAATGTTCACTTTATTGAGTTACTTCTTGAGCAATAATAATGCGATGAAATGGAATATGGAAATATGTTCAGTTCTGAAGATAACATTTTGATCAAAAGCTGCGGAAATCTTAAAGATTTTCTACCCGAAGACTCGTCAAGGAATGCTCTAACAAAAATTGAAGAGAATACACTGGACGATTTTTTTGCGAAAGTTGCGCACAAACAGTAACTGTTCGATCGAACGTATTGAAGGAAGCCGTCGGAGACAATTATCCCGAACTGCAGGTTTTGTTGCCGCAATTGAAGACACAGTTAAGATGAATTTGCAAATTCACTTGTTTTGTAGACTATTCATTCCCGTTTTTATCGGTACATAAAGTCTAAAAATCCACCAAGAATTGTGGGAGTTATAGTAAAATAAATTAGCCCCGTGCGGGACCGAAGGTCGACTCTTCACAACTGACGTTTCTGCCAAGTTTAAAGTCACGTGACACAAAAAACTAGGACAATTATTAAAAATCAAATCAAATCAAACTAAGATATTGTGCCCTAGTATAAGAATCAGTGCTTAGTTGCTAGCTTTCATTGTAAATGGCGAAGGAGATAGTTTTTGAAAATGGAAGGATTTCCAACTTTGAAGGACTCGTGATCTTGACCTCGACCTTGGATCGGATCATACTGCATACCGTCGTGCATCTCTTATCGACCTCTAACTACATTCCAAATTTCATTGAAATGGAAAAAAACTTTTTGTGGACGGACGGACGTACATACGGACGAACGGATATTTGAGACCCACTTTATTAGGTCGACTCCTCCGAGTCGACCTAAAAATAAAGTGGCATACGGTGTGTATAATTATAATTGTCGACTGTAGATCCTTGCGCCGAGGCGTCGTGCAAGACGTCCGAGATATGTTTGCTGGATGAACGTCGGAGACCGGTCTGCCGATGTGGTGACGTCTGCAACGATGACGGCCAGCAGCGTCAGCAGCAACATCCGGCGTTGACGTCGGCACTGGCGCCTGTCTGTGCAAGTGACGGCCGTACCTACCTGAGCGCGTGTGCCGTCCGCCGTCACGCCTGTGTCAGCCAGCGGGACATCACCATCGTCCACCGAGGACCCTGCATGTCGCCCCTCACCGGTCAGTCTTCCACCTTCGCCGATCGCCTTCCGAAGACTAAGAAAACCAGAAAAGGAGCCCCCAACTCGAGGTCGCACAACCACTTTTCGGCTAGTATTACTTATTTACAGTTTCCAATTCGGGTCTGCTTTGTAACTGAGGTGCGGGAACTGGTTTTCACTCTTTTATTCAGCCGAAAAAGGAACGTTTCATTATGTGACCGTGAATTTTGACCTACGACCTTGACCACTGATATATATAAGGTCAAGATAAACCACCATGTGATAGGTCAAAGGTCATTTCATTCAGACACACACAGACATACGCACACAGCGGATTGACAGGGCCACAAAGCGGCCGGTGAATATTTATTTATATGCAGATCGAGATTTGTCGATTTGTGAGCCTGTGAGCCTATTCAGCTCAGCAGCCATCTCAACAACACCTCGCACAGTGTGTGAGGTTCCCTGCAGCGTTTTTGTGAGTCACACACTCGCAAAATACTACAAGACCACTTCCATAGACAGTCAGTCAGAGTGTATAACAGACGCAAAGACAAACAAACAACTGGCGGTCAAAACAGTATCACCGCCAACCAATGGCGATGTGAAAAATATCACGCGCAATACTATGAATGTGCAGTCGAATATAGTGAATTAATGCCGTGAAATACGGCTACATCGGATTGCCATAAGATTTAAACAGAACACGATGCATTAGGCATGGGGTCGAGATCCCCACGCGAAGCAATTTTGGTGGGTTGTCCGACAGTCCAACAGATACACAGACATATCATACTATCTGTAGCAACCGTAAACCGTTCGCTGCAAGGTCAGCCAACTGGGTCAATTCAGCTTTTCATCCTTTCGAGGTCGATAAATAAGTAGTGCCATCTGGTGAATGCTTACGGAGTAAAAGCAGTATGGTTCATTCCATTCGTGGATAAACGTGTGAGTGGCAGGTAAAACTGTGCGATCCTTCTAACACGTGCCATTCCTGAGCGCACTAGAGGTGGTTTACGACGATGCGCTATGCAAATCGACGTTTACTTTACGTTACTTTACTTATTTCGCCGCTGCTACGACACTGTCTGGTTATAGTTTTAAAATTTTTATGATGATAACGATGATGATAGGCGACGTCGCCGACGATTTGTGTTGGGGTCGCGCGTGCAACACGACGCTCTACGAGGAATGTCGTATGGTTGGAAGCGTCGCGCGTTGTTCGTGCAAAGTCCCCTGTGAGAGAATCGTCAAGCCGGTCTGTGCTAGCGACCGACTAACTTACGACAGTCTTTGTCACCTCCAACGACACGCCTGTCTCACTCGACAACCGCTCCTTGTTCGATACTTCGGCACGTGTGGTCAGTGTTCGACCTAGCCGCTTACGTATATCCGTTACCGTTATATCCGTAGCTCGAACACGTGTAAGTACATGTAAGTAAGTAAGTAAGTGTACTTTTATTATTTTATAACGCACGAAATCATAGTCACAATGCGCTGTGATTTCCAACGAAATCTATCAATAAATGTGATTTCAGATGTCGTCAGAACTGTCCATAGCTGATTATCTGTCGCACATTAGTAGGTAAACTGTTCCACAGGCGTGGTCCCGCAGCAGCAAAGCTTCTGTCGCCGAAACTGCTGCGTGTCCGTGGAACAGCGAGTGTCCTGTTGGATGTGGTACGTACTTGATTTTTGAAACCTACGTACGTATTTTATTTTACAGCACGTTGAACCTGTGTCTGTGCGTACGTCACAAGTCGGTGTTCTATCAAAATGACTAAACATAGGATCACGCAAACAATGCCTATTATGGCATAGGGACTCTAGTTTTCTGATGCTGAAGATCTTCGAGAAATTCCATTGGGGTTACTAAGGCTAATAGGAACTCGCATGTGCTTAATCAAATGACGCTGTTTACCACTGACCTTGAATGACCCCTAACAACACCAAATCATCCAGTTTTCCACTTTTTGTATCGCCTTTCATATCTTCGTAAATGGTGGAGGTAATTAGTAGATAGGTTGATCGCTGCAAATCCTAGTCCATGGATGACAGGTCACGTGATCCATCTAATGTTTTGGGGCCCAATCATATCTCTGGAACGGCTGAAGCTACTGTTGTCAAATTTTGTGTATACGTATACGCCACGTCAAGTCCTAGCCTAGACGTCATAAATAAGTACAAGAGACTCAGCTATCGCAAACCGATCGCGTGTCAGCGGCTGTCATCAACTGCAACGGAAAAATCTAGCGATTAGCGAATTACCTTTAAGGTCACTCAAGGTCATCGGAAATGGAGCTATTCGATAGGGCGATTTGCAGTAACTTCACTGTCTTGCATCTCTGGTGAGACGTTACCACTTTTGCAGTGTACGTGACTTCCCATGAGGCTGTGACCTTGAGTAATAAGTCCTTCAACATCGATACGACATGCATAAGTGTATCTTAGTTTAATATATGCCATATTTTCTGACGTATGAGAGTTAGAAAGGTTTGAAGTATCTAAAAAGACTTTGAAGGTCACTGAAGGTCATCGATATTGGACCATGTATGACTTTCTATTAATCTTTCGTTGTAACTGTATAATTATGTCTTGCACCGTTTCTGAGATTTTATCACTTTACGATTACTGTCTACTAGCTAGTAAACGTCTGCAGAGGGACCGCGCGACTCCCACGGCATAAATATTCTATAACAGCAAGGTGGACTGTAGCATATTCATAAACTCAAGAC
>Ga0209780_1004825_pt1 | contig 10495 bp, 11 predicted proteins | sample WorMetexBAHAMAS2_FD_187384 | JGI IMG/M metagenome (GOLD analysis project Ga0209780, IMG submission 187384) | Marine gutless worms symbiont microbial communities from Max Planck institute for Marine Microbiology, Germany - Inanidrilus exumae... | ecosystem: Host-associated > Annelida > Digestive... | reverse complement strand
AAGGACCGTTCACATCGCCGCGAATAAAGTGAACGGAAGTAAACTAGTTCTGAACATAATTATTCAGAAATGCAAACTGCAAACTTCAGTTCGGCTCACTCCAATAACGGCGATGCGATTGCGAAGGGACCATACCACTTGTATAAGAGGCCACATCTACAGGGCATTCAAAGAATCCATACCTCCGCTAAGCCCGAGATAAATTCCCGCATTCGAAATAATTATTAGTTTTAGTAAGCGGTGGAATTTTGCGAATGTGGTCGGCGGTCGACAAAATGTCCAGAGCGGCGAATTCAATGTCGCCGCCTTGCCAGGGCCGTAGCTAGCCATCTCTTGGTGGGGTTGCTCACCACATTGCTAGGGGTGCAGGGTGCTGGACGATCAAACAGTTTCAGTCAATGTGACATCGTGAGGTCTGTCCTACATGGTAACCCAGTTCTGGAGCTGCCCTGCCCCCATTTACGATCGTGTAATCACATGCTTGGAGCTTTGGGCCCCGCACTTGGCAAGTTGGCAGGCTGAAACTGTGGTACGCTATAGTTTCTAACTACTGTCAATGTCAATTCCAACTACCTTTCACCTGGCACCATCACCATTATAGGTACCTATTACCACTACTCAAGGTTTGGGTTAGGGTGCAAACTGGGGGTGGTACGAGCCATATCCGTACTATTGGTGCTGCCCCAGCCGCCCGGGGGTGCTCACCCCCAGCACCCGCGACGCTACGGCCCTGCGCCTTCCTTGACTTTGTCGCCAGCCTATGGACGCGGTTATATTAAAAGAAAACTACGAAAAAGATAGATGATGTTTAAACGTCAATGTAAACTAGACGGCCATGCACTGCACGAGGTGTTGCGTTCTTCTCTTCCGCCAGCCAGAGTTTTCGGTTTAGACAGACACCTACATACCGTGACCGGCGCTATAGCTAACTGGGCCTTCAGCCTGTGCCACCGCCGCTAATGCTGCAAGCCTACCGCCCAGTGTAACAAATGGCGTGACTTTGTAGAAACCTACTGGAGATGCTCCGCCTCCGTCGTAAGCTCCGCCCAGCGTTACAGCACTTGATAATAGTATAGTATACATATTTTCACATTCTGCAACTAAGTCTGTACGTAGCACTGACATTTTGTTACCATGTATGCATTCTGACGGGAAACGCAACAGAAATAGCGCACAGAAAGTCCGCACGGGCCACGAGCGCTGGCGTGCGCAATTGCCTGCCAGTTCGCCAGCTCGCCTGCGCGCTGGCCGGTAATACGACAGCGGCACGGGCCAATCACGCGCGAGCATAGGGGCGTGGCCCGTAGCCTTCGATGCGGGACCGTCTCAAACGCTACCGAGGCGCCGAAGTCGCCGAGGGGCGAATGCCGAAGGCCGAAGGCGCCGAGAGGCGTGGTGTCGGCCGGTCTTCGGCCGGGTAAACGCTAGTTCTGTTATAAAGTGAATCCAGCAGCCGTTTTTGTGATCATCTTTAGTCCATCAAACCGTCCGAAAAGTACAGCATCAGAAACCCAAGAAAAAACTGGCTCGTTTTTACCTGTTCGCGAAACTGCGCCAGAGTTGGTGGATTTTCGGGAACGCCTTCATCGGCGTGCGATTCGATCTCGTCCGACGTAAGTACGTGACCGTACAAGAGAAACTGACGCATGAATTCTTGACGGTCGTCGACCCACAAATAAGAATACGTGTCGTACGAGGTGGAATAATTCGTCGCGAGGTTCATGATGTTTTGAGCGTGCACCATCAGATCAGTACGCATCTGTGATAAGTCTTCCATATCGTCCATGTCAGCCTTAAATTGCAGCAAGTAACTTAGCATTATTAATAACTGAACTGTTGTCATATACACAAGTTGACAGTGACGTAATTTCGACATACCTATCTATGCCTGCAGCTGTTCTGGTCGGCGTGATGTATGGCAAGGAAATGTAAACATTTCCAGCGTTTACAGTTATATCGTCGATCTGGAGCTAGCATTAAGCTTTTCTTAAACACTTACCAATTCAATTCTATTTAAATAACGTAAACAATCTTCACCAGTTAACACCGCAAAGTCCGACATCATGCGCTACAACATGGAGATCGTATCGTGACCACAGATTACTGTGACATCATTTCACCCTATCTATACTAGATGCATAGCAAAGCCCAGCGTTAGTCCACCCGGCGCGCAGCCTCACCAACGCTAACCAAGCTCTTGGCATCTGCGTCGACTATAGGCGCCATCTGGCGAATACAATTAAACCGAAATGTGTCGCAAATGTGAGCCTGCAGCTCGTCCTGCGCGAAAACTTTAGGGGTGGGGGTGGACAAAAACTCGCCAACCGTTCTTGACCGTTTGTGGACCAAAGTTCACCAAATTTGGGGGCATGTATAGGGAGTCCCTGTAGATTGACAAGTTTCTTTCCGATTGCTGATGTCATGTTCCGTTGCAGAAACGTTTTTGGTCAAAGGTCGAAGTCGGTCCCAAAAAAAGCGGTTTTTGCCCCATCCGAAGTAAACGCCCAGGGGACTTCAAACCAAACAAATTTTTCAAATAGCAGTCATAACTGAATGTGTATCCAAGTTTGGTTGAGATCCGTTCAGTGACCGCAGAGATTAGGCGGCAGAGAAAGAAGAAAGAAGAAATAAAGAAAGAAAACATAGCGGTAAAATATAATCCCTTCCGCATCGTGATGCCCGGCTGGCTAATAAGAAAAGATATGATAATTTACTGAAATGCAACAATCAGCGGCTGGAATGACGCAGTGTGATCACACAATATAGTATGATACAAATCAGAAACATTACAGCAGTCAATTCCATTATCAGTTACAACAACACATAACTAAAACTTCTCAGAATTATAGTAGTATGGCATATATGTCATCTGCAGCAATGAGCAATTAGGGAGTAGTTTAGCTGTTGGAAGTTTGTAACTTTGTATAGGGACGCCAGCCACAAAACCGTTTGTTTGTGGAATGCAGTATGCACAAAGACTATCGTAAGCTTATGTGTCATGAATACATGCCGTATTTCAAGTCAGATCTGTCATAATCAGGAAACAACGGTATCAGCCCATGCGGTGAACATGATTCAATCTATGTCCATGGCGCTTAATGGATTTCCCTTTTCCATGTTCTTGCTTGCTAGATGCCGAGAGGACATTTCATCATTTCACTAGAGATGACACCGATATAATATCGGCGGCGATAACAGCTTAAACCGAGTGGCCTATGCAAAAAAACAACGGAGATGATACACGCAACCTATCACATAGAAGCTGGCGAGATGCATTAATTAAACTAACTTGATAATGTTCCTGGCTGCTGTGTTTTGCAAGTCGATTGATCTTCGACGATTGCCTGAAGATGTCTCCAATCAGTCCATCAATCAGGTCGTAGAAGCCATCAGCAACACCGAACTCCAGAGATGGGTGATAGACAAGATACGGAGTCTGAAAGACAATGTACAGTAGCTACAACATGCATCGGTTACTTACCAGTCTGTACAAGAATGCTGACCTGGTTTATTAGATCGCCCGTTCTGTGAACGGTCAATCCTTTTACACATGACATGGCTTTACTCGAAAAAGAAGCGCTGCTATGCCGATTTCCTTAAAGTGCCCCCTAACAAAAATAAGAGGCGAAAAACCCTAAATTTCGCCCAATCTCAAATCTAATCACAACATATTATGCGCCGTCACTCGTAATGTGGAAGGAAAATAGAAAATTGAAAACAATAGTGTTCATCAGTGATTATTAGCTTATATGTTCACCAAATTTGGTAGGGGTCGGTTAAATAGTGACGGAGATCGACGCGCTAGTTTATGCGGGGGCGTGGGAAAATTTTGCGATTTCTGACATAATAGCGCGCTATATCTCGGTAACTGTACAAGATAGCCCTAGCACTGCTGCTAATGACTACTAGAAATCATGTGTGGTCTAATAATGGTAACATTGCCAATGAATTTGAGTGACCCCTAACCGCCCCAAGTACCAATTTTTGTAAATTTTGGGGCTTCTGTCCTTTTTTCTCAACTCATTTTTTTCGACGTCTGCAAACCGTTTGACCGATCTTCACGAAATTTGGTACGATGACGCACATTGGGCCTCTGAACCGGACTGGAAGTTAAAATTTTCAACTTTTTGAAAATCCAAGATGGCGTTTACTAGCATTGATAGCCGGTGTTCCTATTCAGTAAGCCAATTGTGCGTATTCATGTTTGTCGTTCACACATCGAATTGTCACGGTAAAAACTGCACAAGACGGGCGATCTTCAGGTTTGGAATTGACACGTTAATTGTCAACATTGTAGTTAAGTAGAAAGCAAAGGATATTTTCAGTCCATTTTTGTTTTCAGACTACTTAAAATAAGTAACTGAGGGCGCTGTACATTCAGATCTGTACTGCTGAATTTTTACGCTGGGCGTGTCTAGCGGAAAGCGTAATGTAACTGTCTGGTGTCCGTCCGTCCGTCTGTCTGTCTCGTCGGTATACACACCGAAACTCACTAGGGGCAGCATGCGACGTGGCCAGCGTAAATTTCGGCCCGACAATAAGGAGGACTGACATACTTCTCTTAATACGCTTTGTTGCTGTTGGCTGGGCATCAGCAAGAGAATCTCAAGTATTTACAAAATATCAGTGACTGACCGGTAAATTAACAAAAAGCTCTGCTACTGCAGAGGGACCACGCGACACGTAATGCTAGTAAATCCGTGCTATGTTTCACAAGGTATGCGTGGGAGTTAGAACTGTTTCAATCAGCAAAAGTGACCTTCAAGGTCATTCAATGGCATTGACACTAGTGCCATTCGATAGGCCACATACGATTTACTATAAGTGTTCCATTGCAACTATGTCTCTATCTTGCACCGTTAAAGAGATATTATCACTTATTTCCCTAAAGTTAAAGAGGTCACGTAACACATCACACATCCCTCTCTGGGGTAACATATCATGCATACACTAGTACTCCTATGTGTCAATTAGCATACGAAATTTCAAGTGCCTAGCTTTACAAATTACAAAGATATGACCCAGACCACGATAATTAGGGGAGTAGTCTATCATCGAAAACCAAGCACTTGATGTATACAAAATTTGGCAACTGTCACTTCAGCCGTTCCGGAGATATGAGCGCGGGCGTCGAAATTGAAAAGTGAGTCACGTGACCCCGACCACGCCCCTTTAGGGGTGGTTTGTCATCTTTACGATAGCCTATACGTCGCATAATACACACTCAGTGACTGCGATTACGTGACAGCGGTGCAACACCAATGAAGTGTGTATTTCATAGTAAATAGGAATGAAGAACAAAGACATGAATTAGGCGCTCCAGTGATGTCATTGGAGGCCCGAAAATTTAAAATGGGTCATGTTACCCCGATCGCGCCCCTTTTAAGGGTGATTTGTCCTCCGTATGCTGGGACTTAATATAGCCTACTGTGTATAAAATTTGATCACTCTAGTTTCAGCCGTTCCTGAGACATGGTTGGTGCCCACCCAAATTTAAACGGTTCACGTGACCTGACCACGCCGCTTTCAGAAATGATTTGTCAACCTCGGGCTGGGACTTAGTACTATCAACCTGCCTACCAAATTTGAAGTCTCTATCTCCGCCCACTGCAAAGATATAAAAAGGGATACAAAATTTGGAAAATGGGGTGGTTAGCTGTAGTTAGGGGTCACTCAAGGTCACTGAAAATAGCGCCATTCGATAGAGCGCGTACGAGTTCCTATTAGCGTTCCATAGTGACTACATCTTGCACCGTTTTTGAGATCTTGATATTGGTCGAATATCGCCGATCTGAACCTATCCTACCTCTATTTGGCACCATAGAGTCCCTTGACTATCATATGGCGTTGTTTGCGTGATCTGAGGTTTAGCCGTTTGGGCAGAAAACAGACGTGTGACAAACAGAAAGACAGACGGACGGACACACGATGACAGCATTATAGCGCGCTAGCATGGCGTCGCGCGGTAATAAAAACCACATTACTTACTTACTTACTTACGAGTGAGTTACAAGTGAAGTGAAACTAACCTATTTTAGTTGCTAACTAAATAGTTGAACTAAAATAATTTGGTTTGCAAATTTTGTTAAAATAAAAACAGTAGCTTGCATTTGCATTGTTATTCTGAGTTGTTAACAGTGAACAGAACAGTGAACTGAAAACCGTTGATACGTCGCATAATACACACTCAGTGACTGCGATTACGTGACATCGGTGCAACACCAATAAAGTGTGTATTTCATAGAAAATAGGGATGAAGAACAAAGACATAAACTGTTATAAAGTAGTTGATTATAGTTTAACTAGAAAGTGAGTTCTACAAATTTAGATTAGTTAGGCCTAACTACTATTCGCAAATCGTAAGCAATCGGAAACTGTAGCTAAACTGCTTTTTTCTACCTGAAAAAAATAGTTTTTCTTTAACTAAAAATTATTAGCCAGCTGTCCATCATTGCAAATATGTAATCAGACTACAATGGACTCGCCATTCTGTTATGATCTGAAAATGTAAGCTAAAGTATCACCTGAAGTTCGAGAACTGCTTCAAAAAGTGACGCTGGCTCGGGCCGAGGCAAAGTGTTGTCCAGCAGGAATTTGAGACTGCACTGAATTGTCGTAAAGAAACCATCCACAAGCATCTCATCGATGTAATCAACGTATGCTATCCACATGTCAGAGTCCTCTTCCACTTGCAGCAACTCTAAGTTCTCCTACAAGTGGACATATATACACAGCCATCATCATGTTCATTTGTTCAATGCAATGGTGGGCGATAACATGACAGTAATAAATGTGAGCAGGAGAAACGAGGATAAAACAATAATGGCTATACATGTATTATGCAATGATTTACATAAATCGTGAGTCAAAAACTTTATTGAAATTATTTTTGTAACAAAAGTCCTCACTCGAGGTTGCACCGACGACTGTGTTACATATTTATAAAATATTTATAAAATTTGCAATTCGGGTCTGCTTTCAGTCGACCGTGCCTTTGTCTCGCCTCGTAACGTGCATGCATAGCCAAAAATGTTTTCCTCGTTTAAATTATCTCCCCGTGACCTTGAACTTCCACATATGATCTTGACCATCGAACTTGACATAAACAGTGCAATGGTCAAAAGTTAGATCAAAAGTTATTTCGTTTTAAAGTTATCATTCGGACAGACAGACAAACAAACACACAAACGACCGATTGCTCTACTGGACCATAAAGTGGACGGTTATAACTCTGTCAAGACGCTGCTCTCCCATCCAATATGCCAATTTGTAAAATGTCTGGCTTCTTGGTAGACTACAGGTGTATATAGCTGGACGGCCGGATAACGTAACCTACGATCGTAACTATACTGCAACACGTAGTAAATTCTTATGACTGCTGGAATTCCTTTCAGGCTTCGCAGACGTATGATCTCTTTGAGCGCTTTCTCGTTCATTCTATTTGCATTTAATTTTAAAGCTTCCGTTCGACATTCCGTTTGATTGTTATAACTCGTGCGTCTTTGTTTAACTTACTACTGTAAGTCATTTGCTGTCGAACAGATTCTGCCTTTTTATACATCTAACCTACATATCGGATTGTAAGAATGCCAATAAGTATCAACACACACATCACATAGCAAAATTTAACTTTGAAGAAATCAAATTTTTAAAAACTGGCAAATTTACCAACCTCTATAAGACTGTGGATTTTTATTCCTGCCTGCGTGATGTCGTCGTAGCGTTTGCGAAGTCGATCCTCCCGATCAGTAAGATTCAACAGTGTCGTGTGTTTGCCTTCCATCCGCTCAAACAGCGGCGTTTTCGACCAGCTCGACATCAGCTTCTGAATCTGCTCCACGTTATCTTTCGATTTCTGCAGTCTCTTTTCGAGGCCGTGTACCTTGTCCAGGACGTCTTTGATGTACTCCCACACGCCTGTTAACAGCGTATATATGAGAGCGGATGATCAACAGTTTCATCTCCACTGCCTCACCATCACACTGACAATTTGATATAACATTTCATAACTCCGAGCAGCAATTGTGTCTCAAGAGTTTGGACTATCTGTTGGCGATCGAGTTCGAGTCTCTATGTGACCTAAATGTCATTTGTTTGGCCCAGTGGCGGATCCAGAGGGCAAACGTCGATGCCCCCCAAACTCATGACAATTTTTTAAAAAATACGTGCCACCAGATGGCTTTTTGGCATTCAGAGGTTTACAAAATTCAATTTGGGACCCCGGTGGAGGAGCTTACGACACTCCCCCAGACTCCCTAGTCGGCTAGGGAGGGGAATACCGCTCCCTATTCCCCACCCCCTCGACACGTCTCGTTCTCGACGCCTTCTGTGTCGGCACCGAGAAACGGACACTGGAGGTGTCCCCTAAACCCAATTTCTGGATCCGCCCCTGGTTGGTCCAGAAAGGCAGAATTTGGGGCATTCCGAAAAGAGTTCCATCATAGAGGTGAGAAAATCCATCGAAAGGAAAAATATCGATATCAGAACGTCTTGTCATGTAATTTGTATACAATGACATACAAACAGCAGGTAAAGCAGGTAACGGAGAGCAGCATCCAGCAATGCAGGTGTGCGACACTAAGACTTCCTCTACTTTATGTACTAAAAATATGCTTATAATGTTCGCGGGATAAACCAGACAGGCACAATGTCACAGTGAATATGGCTTGTCACTGTTGTCAGTAGAAGCGTGATAACAGCGAGCGCCCAGTCGTTGTATAAAAGCCGCACGGTAGCAACCACAATAACGGCTTTCGCGACAGACAATTCACTGGCTACCAGTAGGTCAGCGGATGTCATTAATTACATTAACTTTCGTTACGTATATACAAGGTATTTAAACGGTTATGTGATATAAAATAGTCGTGAAATACACACATGCTTGTATACATTGGCCTAAAATTTGTCACCGATAACGTTGTTGATGCGTCTATCACCGACACCAGAAGAGACTCTACCGCTACCTTAAGGTACATTCACATCGCCGCGACTGAACTGAACTGAACTATTAGTTAGCAGTTCGGCGACTGGTCGCTCGCTACTATTGCTACGACATCGAGGAAACTTTAAACAAATTAACAGAAGAATTTATTGACTGTAACCGTTTACTGCATGCCTAACGCTCTCCTGTATTTTATGTTTGGTGTACTTTTTGTTGTATGTAGGCCTATATTGTCGGTTCATGTAAATCAAGCTGCGCATGCCAGTTTATAATAATAAATGAAAATGATGACGATGATAATGAAGATGTTCGGAACTAGATCAGTTCCGTTCAGTTCAGTCGCGGCGATGTATGTAAACGGGCCTTAAGACTGATGTCACACCTGCGATTTTGTCGCGCAAGTTTGACATGGCGCGTCGCGCAACTTTTTAACAGACATGTAACTCCTCTTCCAAATAGAGCAGTGCTCTGCTCTATGCAACTTTGTCGCTACAATGCGCTAAACGCCGATTGATGAATTCTAGTCTTTGCAACAAAGTTGCAGTGTGCGACATGCTACAGTTGCGTACTGGAACTTTGTCGCATGCACGATAAGGTGGCGCAACAAAGTTGCATGACAAAATTGCAGGTGTGACATCGGTCTTAGACTTCTAGCGCTATTGAAATCATTCAGCGCGTTGTCGTCATGGTGACAGCCGTACCGGGGCTGTTCCAAGTGAAAGAGTTCTCGGCCTGCAACAGTTTGTTGTCGATGTCGCTCAGCTGGTTCTCGATGAGCGGGTACTCAACCTCCAACACGGTCCGACGTATCCGGTTGTAGAAGTGCACGGCCAGTTCCAGGTTGATGACGTACTTCCGCAGTTCGTCGCGTCGCGCGTATAGTTCGAGCGCCCCAGAAGGAACATTCTCATATGCTCGGCTCTCCATATAGTGCACTTCTTTCAGCACCGCCACCAGCTGAGCAAACCACATAATTTCTACATTATTCACAAACATACTGGTAAGCACAAGGTTGTGTCCTTTCTCCGTACTTGTTCAACATCCTAGCGGAGACGGTGATGAGGGAGACCATCGATGGATTTCAAGGTGAACTACAAATTTGAGGGCGATTAGTCAGGAACTTTCAGAAATACGGCGGTGCATGGTTTTTATGCCTCATCGCATGCTTTGCATAAGATGTGGGCTATTGCTACAGACGAAGTAGCGTGGTCGGTCTGTGTGTCTGTCTATACTCTGTGTGTCTGTTGGTTACGTTCGTGAGCCCTGAACGTTCATCCACATTCCTGCCGCTCACGTGATTTTAAGACTCTAGCGATTGTTGTTCTCTATACGGAGCGAACAATATCAGCAGCGACGAAGTCCCGCTCGGCTGTTCGAGCAGAGTCATCCGCTATAAGCTTCATATCACAGTCTGCACGGTAGTGCAGGATTGTTGTAAGGGTCGTTCCAATATGTATAGGAAATGGCACTTTTGGGGGTCCTGCCGCCCAGAAACCCCTTAACCGATCAACATGAAATTTGGCATGGATGATTACGTTCGGGATACCACTCGAC
>Ga0209780_1004824_pt1 | contig 10495 bp, 6 predicted proteins | sample WorMetexBAHAMAS2_FD_187384 | JGI IMG/M metagenome (GOLD analysis project Ga0209780, IMG submission 187384) | Marine gutless worms symbiont microbial communities from Max Planck institute for Marine Microbiology, Germany - Inanidrilus exumae... | ecosystem: Host-associated > Annelida > Digestive... | reverse complement strand
CATACCCGCGACCCGATTATATATTCCAAGTTTCATCGAAATCCGTTCAGGGGTTTCGGAGCCCCAGGGGGTCAAAATTTGGCCTTTCCCATTACTTTGGCTAGTCGCTTTTACAACAGCTTGTACTACCGTACAAGCCGTGATTGTAGTTGCTATTGAACTTGGAAGTAAGTAAACTAAAATGCAGAAATTCTACTCCACATTTTTATTTAAGTTGGCCCTGTATGGGCTCCGGGGCAGTAATGCACCGTGATTAATGTGTTGATTTTAGCGCTATATAAATTGTTTGTTTGTGTGTTTACAACTTCCTTGTTCACTATCTTTCTTCCTTTCTTTTTTCCTTATGACCGTTTTCCTTTCTTACTTATCTACTTCCATACTCGTTTATTTACTGACTTATATATATCTACTCCTTCCAGAATAGGCCAGTTTTGTTTCCAGGCCGGAGGTCATAGGAGGCGACTAAACCTGACTTTAGTTTTTTTGGTGCATTTTATGTTGCAGTATATTTTGTTACAGATGCATGTTTGCTTTTGTTGTGTTTATTTCAGTTTTTCACTACTAAGCCAAGAGATTGGCTGGGAAGAATGTCAATCAATCGTTTAAGTTTTCGCTGTGTGTAACAGCTGTTTGCTGTGTCAGTGAGTGGCATTTTCTTGCAGGGTTTAATAGAAGGGCCGTCTGCAGTGCCGAGTTATCATTCACTGGATGCTGTTGACGACGAGGCGGCGGAACTGCCTGAGTTGCCACAGGAAGTTGTCCAACAGCCCGGCAGAGGCTTGCAGCCACGAGGATCATCAAGTCCAGTTATAGCCATCCTGTTTCAGTTCGTCACTGATAAGAGCTATATCGGCATGCTTATTATCATGATGGTAAGATTTTATCAATTTTTGTACCGTTTGTAGCATGTTTCTTTTATGTCTTTGCCACCCGACAGTGCCAGTTTTCGGGCTGTCCATTCTCCGCGTTCGACTGTTTGTTTGTTCGTTTGTTGATTCGTCCGGACAGATCTTGTTCCCACGATATCTCATGAATGGCTTGATTGAGTGATCTCGATGAAACTTACAAGGAACGTTCAGTAGCCCCTAGTGATGACCAGATTAGATTCTGGAGGTCAGAGGTCAAAGATCAAGGTCATAGCAGGCCGTCAAGGTGGCGAATGCATTCACATCGATGCTAGGGTGTCGAAGTCCATAAGACTTGATGTTGCCCGGGTGCGTTGACCATCTTATGCAATCCATAAATTCAAGGATGATGTCACACTCACAGAGGTTATTACTATTGGTATTATATTAGTAGTATTTTTATTTTGTATTTCATATGTAACCAATCTGGCCTTATGGCTACAAGATTTCAATAAACTTACTTACTTACCACTGGGCTACATGGTCATATCTTCTTGGGATGACAGACTACCCACTAATGGGCGTGGTCAGGGTCACATCATCCGTTTTTATTAAATTTTGGCCCCCAATCATAATCTTTGGAATTGGTGAAGCTAGGCATTTCAAATTTTGTGTACTGATTGATACACATTGTAAGCCTTTTCAAACGGTATTTTTGGTACAGTTGTGCAGCAATTGACAACATTTTAACTGACAGTGCATCGTTCGGTCTCTCTACGGTAGCTGAGCTTCTTGTTCTTGTTATAATATTAGTAATGCCTATCTGTGTTTTGAAAGTATTGGTTTACTGATGGGAAGGTCATTGGGCTGTAAAAAAATCCTGCTTCAAAAATGTTCTGTAATATGTAGCATGTAGTGTGAAATCATTTTAAAATGTGAAACTAAGAACTGGAGACCTGATATTAAATGTCATACCAGGAGGGGCATTTCTGTCATGTTAGACTCCATTTACCGATACTGCTGCTGACGTGGTCGTTGCGTGTGCTTGTCTTTAGTCGGTGGCCGTAGAATATCTCTGTTGTGTGTTTTTTTCTGCAGGCATGGAGCATTGTGTTTCACAGTTGGCTGAGCTTTGTACTACTGATATCTGCTTGTCTCATATGGATGGTGCCCAAGAAACGCCGCCTGTGTCTTCGTTGCTCACCCATTATCGTATTCTACGCCATCTGTCTTGTAACTCTGCAGTACATATATGGATTCAACTTGAAGGATGATGAGCTGCCAACAAATGCGCATGGCTATCGTCTCAGCGAGATCGGTCTTGTCAAGTACCGCTATCCTGTTGGACCATTGGCTGCTCAGGTTTGTCTGCTGTCTCAAAACTTGCAGATTATTTTCTAGCTGATGCCTGTCAGTGAAATAGCTTCTCATCGGGCAGAGAAGGTAGGTTGAGTCAAAAAATTGAAGCTCTGAAAGTGAAATCCACCAACCCACTATTAGGTTTTGTGCTCCGTGACAATATGAAGAAAATACCATTTTAGGTAGACTCTTTGAAAGAGTCGACCTAATGCCGTTCTCAAATGTCCGTCCGTGTATCCGTCCTTTTGTACGTTTGTCCATCCACAAAAAATTTATTTGATTTCAATGAAATTTGGCTTGTAGGTAGAGGTCGATAAGTGATGCACGATGGTATACAGTATGACCCGATCCAAGGTCAAGCTCAAGGTTACGAACCCTTCAGAGTTAGAAATCCGGCCTTTTTCGAAAGCTATCTCCTCCATCATTTACAAAGGGAGCTGGCAACTGAACACGGGTTCTTAAACTAGGGCACAATATCTAAATTTGATCAGACCGGATTTTGGATATTTGTCCTAGTTTTTTTGTGTCACGTCAAGATAAAAAGCTTATGTAACGAAATAGTACTAAACCCTCTGTACATTTTGATTACCTTCATAAGATAATGCCTATTTCTTCTCTCCTCCAAGGTCCAGAGTCTTAAACACCATTACCTATCCTCATATGTCTTACCTTTCGAGTTATTTATCATTTTTGTATGTCTGCATTGTATCCTCTCTAACAATTCCTTATCCTTCCTGTAGTAAGGGTTCCATGCACATGAGCAATATTCGACGACCAGTGTCTTGGAAAGACGAGGCATAATCTTTGGTTTCTTGTATGATATCATTCTCCTTATCATACCCATGACCCTAATAGCCTTGTAATACACTGGTTCTAATGCGATGGATATTGACAACTAAGCTTAACTGTGACAGTAACTGTAGCCTCAACCCTACTAACCCTAACCTTAAACCCTAATCCTTCCTACTTCTGCACAAAAATCTGCAATTATCGCAAACCCGCAAACGTAAATTGATGTACAGAAAATGACGTAAAATTTTAAGGCTGTGTTTTGTATGGTTTTGTATGCTGTTAGTCGCTAGGAAGCCAATAGGCCGATGCATTAATTGGTCTTACCATCACTAGACCACTGCCATCTGTAGTTATATGCTAGTTGTCTTATATTGTCATTAGTTGGCATCAAGACACATGTAAAATGGGTTTTTTTTCGTAACATTTGAATTTATAGTACAAAATTATACTTCAGAATTTTATTGGTACATGTAGTGCCTGCTCTGAGGTCTAATTTATATTTGCCTCTGTGTAATGGAGTTAATTATTTTTGGTCAATTGACAATTGTTAACATTGCAAGATGCTGCTGCTGCTGATGCTGTGGATGATGACAGATTGCTTTCACACTTGTGTTCTGGCTGACTTTGCGACAATTTGCCTTGGAGTGTTCAACACGTCGCGACAGCCGTCTTGATGCTGAATCTCTTGAAACTCTGAATGAAGCCGACGGTATTTTTTCTTATTCCTGTGAATTGTTTTGCCATTACGAGCAGGTTGGCCGCAGGGCAAACCGCGGGTATGTAGCTTACTCCGAGGACGATTTTATGGATTGTCATCCTGCAGGCGTGACGTGTTGATCCAGTGAGGGTGAAATTTGCTGTTAGTTGACTTATTCCTGCATGCCATATTTTACCATCATTGGTGCATTGGACCCAAAAATCTTTTACGAAATTTATAAATGATTGTATGGCGATGTGCTGCTAAGGCAAAGGCATTCATGTCAATGCTGAGGTGTCGAAGTCCATCTTTTCGACTACTTCAGAGCAAGTGGCAAGCCGCCCATCACTGAGGCCAGATTATAGTTACACCAATGCTCATTAATGGTTTTAAAAACGATACTTGTTTATTTGTTATATTATTGAATTTTCACTGTATATTAATGATATTTGTGTTTATTAGGTGCCACAAGACAAAAAGGAGAAAGTTTTGGCGTTCAAATTTTAAAACGTTTTGGTAAGTCTGCACCTGTTTGTTGACTAAAGCTGTGTCAACGCCTACCAACGAATTATTTCTAGTAATTTCTACGCACCTGATGATCAGGGAGATAATCCTGGGCAGGAAAAAGAGGGTTCGACGATGTCCTCTATAAAAACTGTGACTGTTGCTGATGCTTTGATTAGCAGCTTCTAGGTGTTAGCTCCGCTGACATAAACCGAAACAGATAGACATGGCAATTCCACTGGCTGGCTCTGCATAAGCGCCAATCAGGGCTTAGTCAGACAATAGGCCACGCCTAGAGGGGGCGCATTATAGAAATACCCAAGATTTATGCCGGTGGTGTGTTATTACTGTTCACTCCTACTTAACACTGCTTCACTTTACACATCACACATACACTCGCATAAAGGAATCAATTCCCTTCCTCTCCTGTGCTAGCGCATTGGACCTACATAAGGTCTTAGCGCTGGGGTCCAATAATGAGTGAACAAATGAACTCCTGCGTGTAACCCTATAGCTTTTTTTCATAAAGACTCTGCAGTAAATTTTTAGTGAAGGCATACTTGAAGATCCCACAACGTATTAAATGTATGTCTCTATTACTTTGTGAAATATTTGACTGACAGTGACCGGTGAGCCTGTCTTTGTGCCCCCATGTGTAGTTGTGTTATTTTTGACATGTTTTAAAGTTTTGTTAGTATGAGCACACTAAGCTCGTGTCACTGTCCTGTTTTTATCATATTCGAGTCTAGCGTACACAGCACTCCTAACTAAGGCGTGACAAAGCGCCTTGATCCCAAACACCAAACAGATGGGTCTTCAGCAACCGTTTAAACTGTCCAAGATTGGCAGCATGTTTCACAAACGTCGTCCAGCAGCCGCAAAACACCGGTCGCCGAAACTTATTTGAACGTCGGACGACGCACGCACATCGCTGTGTCGGTCGATCGGAGTTGGCGCATACTGACGTCGGAGGTAAGCTGACAGTCGTCTGCCTGATACTCCGGTGCCTGATTGGTCAGACACTGAAAGACCAGGACGGCGATCTTGAAGGTCATTCGTTGACGCACAGGCAGACAGTGGAACTGTCTTAGGATCATCGTGATGTGGTCACGGCGCTTCGTGCCGTTTATGCCGGTGGTGTGTTAGATCGGCCTAATGTTGCAGCCTTAGCCTCAGCATTGGTCTGTAGTTGAGTGTAACTATACTAACTCTTGTCTTATATGGCTTATAGACCAAAAACATTGCTCATTTACAGGGGTCCAGAATACAGCAGTTTGTAACACAAAAGCCATTATGTCTGTTCTCGATCGACACACACCGTGAACTCCACTGTTTGCCAATTCAGTGGTGCATCATGTTTAAGCTTGCTTCTCTTACTTTTAGGGCTATGCATACTGAGACCCCCCTTACCTCTCTCATCTGTTTATTATTCCTTACGTCATTCCCATACCTTCTCTCACCTTTTACAAGTTCCTCGCACTAATGTCATTTTAGTTCTCGCTCCTATCTTGCTGCTACACAACTGTTTGGTTGGAACTCTATTTCTGACTCTATTCATTCAATACATTTAACTGCTTTCGGTGGCACCTTAAAACACACTTTTTCCAAAGAGCTTTTAATACCCCTAATGGCTAACTCTAGCTCCTCCAATTCATTTATGTGACTAATGGTGCTTTATGAATGTTTTTACTTACTTATGTGTACACAAGTAATTCTGTTAGTATGTTTATCAGTGATGTCGGCTGGTAGGCTTATGGTTGCACAGCATGCTTTGCAAGTACTGGATACTGGTCTGCTCGGTTCTGTTTCTCATACTTGCCATTCAGCAGCCGAATGTATACAGGATCATCTACATGGTTCTCTTCTTGTACTTTGTTGTTTCTTTCCAGGTTTGTATGGTCTTTCTTCGTTATGCAGTCACCCAAAATATACATGTAGGTACATATAGGTACATTGTTATTTGTGTGCTTGCTGTTTTATCAGACTCCGTTGTAACAGCAAGGACAGGTACTGATTTTATACTGCATTTCACATTCTAATGTAACGCACTTAAAATAATGCACTTAAAATCGAATCATATCTAGAAATTAGCAACGTCAAACTTTTCACCAAAGCAAAATACAATTAATTGAAGCATAATAGCAGTTAATTATCCATAGCTTTGGACTTAGCAGCCATGGAAGCATTCATCTGATTGGTGTTAACTTGGCAGTTATTAGCAAGTGGATATTTTCTGGATTTGCCATTGAGTGGCAAATGACGTTACATCATTGCATGACATTTAGTGACCGCTGTTGGTACTGAGACTGGCTATGGCACCCAGAGTTCATCAGACTGATATCAACTTAGCAGTTATTGCTTACTGACTGAAGCACAGTGTGACATGCTGTCTAGCCGGATGACAGAAATCTGCCTGATGCAGTAATAAGGTTCTTGTGCTGAGTGTAATGTTAATGCAAACATGCTGTCTGACATATCAAAGCAACAGTCATTTCCAGCAAAAAAGTGTAGAAAATTGTATGGGGTGGCTTGGTAGTCTAGTGGTTAGGGCATTGGACTCGCACTTAGATGGTCACAATTTTAGTTCCTGGCCACTGTGCTGTCGGGTAACAACCTTAGGCAAGTTGTTCACACCCATATGCCTCGGTCACCAAGCAGTATAACTTGGTACCAGCATAAGTTGGGGTGTAAACAGGCATTCCACGTGATGCACTAGCCCCATATCCATGGTCTCATGGCATTAGCTGGTGCCTGGCTGAGGACTACAGAAATGGAGTTCATCGCAACCGTATGTGCCAAACGTGGCTTGAGAAGGACTTGATGTGTTTTAAGGATCATAACTTTTGCCAAACTGTCACATTTGTATTTTAGATAAAGTAAATAAAGCAAGATAATATTTGTTGAACTTGTTTTGATAGCGTGTGTTACTTGTTTCTGCTAAAAGGCATTTAGATGCATATAATTCTTTTTGTTGTGACAGAGAATGTCTGTATTTTGTAGCTGAGTTATACATTCTGGCGATTCTGTGTGCGGCTGTTTTGGTGGGTTGTGATTCTGTACTCAATGGTAGTCCTTACATGGATTTACGTCTTTCAGTTTGAGGACGTCCTTGCCGAATGGCAGAATGCCACTGGCATGACTGACAGCCAGTATGTGACAGTGTTATCGAATGTTTTGTAGTTTAACTTATTTATTTTGTGTCCATATGATTGGCCATATACACTGTGTCTACAAAAATCAATACACTTGACTTTTGATCATAACTTCGGCAAATGTAGACTGGTTTACAATTTTTTTCACTGTCAGATTCCTAGGAAAATTTTGTATACATACATTATCAAGATTATCCATCTCACCATAAGTATGTTTCTGCACTACCTTGCGAAACTTGAAAATTATAATTCCTCCCGATTTCAATGGCATATTGCATGTGAGACCTCAAAATTCAACTTGTAAGATATGAAGCCGCCTTAATAGCTTTGGTCCGATTTTTGTAAATAAAAAATATGGAAAACAATGCAGCAGTACTCAGAAGCGGATCTGTGATATCAGCGAACTGAAGCAGTGGATGATTGAAGTGTAACATGGGATGCTGCAGACCGCCATTGATGAAGCTTGTACTAGTCAGTGGTGTAAACATATGCTAGCTTGTGTTTGTACCAGAGACGGACGTTCTGAGCACTAGCTCTAACTTTTGGACTGTTTATCAGGTAGGTGGACTGCATTAGGTATTAGTTACAACCGTTACTGTTACCTTCTGACTGTGGTGAAGTCGTTTTGTTGCATAAATGGTGTTTGTCGTCAAATCATATGCTGAACGTTCTTGCATTATCTGCGTTCTGTGTTTCATATATTGCAAAAAAATTAAGTAAATTATCACTGACATTTTGGTAACATTTGTCGTCTAAATGTTGTTAAGTCGTGTTAAGTTTCAAGTAAAACTGGTTAATGTTGATGGTGCGAGTAAAAGCTCAGCCATTATTTTAGATTTTTGAATTTCACATAAAGGTAGTGTTATAACACAGTTAAGGTGAGATGAAACACCCTGCAAATAGTGAGTTTTTTAGGAATCTGTGACTGAAAGAATTTTGAAAATCGGTGTAAATTTGTCGAACTTATGATCAAAGTCAAGTGTATTTTTTGAGACAGGTATAATTGCTATGATATTGGCTTGTTTCTAGGTTGGAGTTATTTGTGCAAATTAGCCATATTTTTTATTTTATTTGCATGTAAAATGTTGTTATGTCGTAGTCTTAGTTATTGTCAGTTCTGCTATGATAGTCATTTAAATAATATTAGTCTTTTTACTTGTTAGCAGTTTTCGTTGGTTTATTACTGTTCACTGGGTGATAGGAGGGCTTCGGACTAATAAAAATCTGTGCAAAGTTTGTCTTTAGGAACAGTTGGAGGAAGGCCCTCAAAAATATCCATTACAATAAAGTGTGTGCAGTTTATTGTATTAAGGCCAGTTGAAGATGTCTTGGAATGAAATAGATACTGAGTGTCTTTATGATTATTGAATGTTTTATGTACAGACTTGTTAATATCAGTATCAATGGTGATAGCGATAGTGTACTGGCGATACTTTTGCAGTATCAGTATTGATATTACTGATACTTTTACGCAGAAGTAATTGAAGCAGTATCGTTGATACTGTTTAAATGCCAATCGATACTGCCGATAGTTGTGCATAAGAAGTGTCGAAACAGGTGTCTTTTTTCAGTACAATCAAAATACATTGGGAGTTTAAGTGCAGTTAATTATTACCTAGTAACTGTTGAAAGATTTTACTATTTACAGCAGTTGTCCTTACCCAAATATTACCCAACAATAGCCCCACAATCAAGAGGATGTACATCACTTTTACCACTGGACTGCTGTCGAGCGGCTTTTCTCATTGGCTGGTCGTGTTTTATCAAACATGAATTTTGAATTGCTAATGTTTCCAACAATGGCCAAATTTTAAGCATACATGAGCACTAATTGAATATAACTGTGGTGGAACTGTTATTATTAATACGCAGTATGTACTTCAAAATACTTCTTGATTAAGTGAATACTTAGTGATTTTCACATTAAGATGTCTGACTCTGATTGTCTTTACTTGGCAATAGTGTTTGACATCTCGGCCTACAGCCTAAAGAGAACAGAAGTGAAAACGTGAAATAGACCTAGTAAAATACTAACTAATGTGTACTTATTTGGTGACTACTGACTAGATCATTTACGACTATTAACTTTAGTCTGTTTAGTTCATTGTCACTTCAGCGTTGTAAAGTTCAAACTAGTTATTTGTACTTGCACAACTACTACTAAAAGTCCAGCGAGTCCAAAACACTCTTGCTAAAATAGTACTTAACAACTCATCACTACCATCCATTACCGCTATCTGACAACTTCATTGGCTCCCTGTTAAGCAACGCATTCACTTCAAAATCGCTACCTTAACTTACCATACTCTCCAATCTGGTTTCCCCTCATATCTCTCATCCCTCATTAATCTCAACGCTCCTTCAAGACTTCTCCGCTCTTCTTCACGTAATCTACTACATGTTCCTTTCACCACCACGGCCATTGGTCGTAAAGCCTTCAGTTTTGCAGCTCCAGCAATTTGGAATTCCATCCCACTCAGTATCAGACAATCACCATCTACTGGCTCCTTCAAACGTCATCTTAAAACTCATTTATTTACCCTCCCCGGCTAGTCCATTTTCCCATCCAGCGACACCAGCGCCTCCGACTCGAGCATGCTTAATTTGTGCACTATGCAAATTTTATAATAATAATAATAATAATAATAATAGTGTACAATGACCACAGATTTACAGCTTGTTTTTGTTTTTTTGTCCATTCCGTACAACTATAGTTACTATCGCTGCTGACTGATATTAGCCTACCATTAGCAGTGGTAGTACAAGCCTAGAGATCTACAGTGTTACTAAAGAATCGAGACATTGTACATCTGTGCTGTTCAGCTTGGTAGTTGTCATCTTCCTCTTGCTGCATGTCGTCCACTTTTCTTCTCCATTATCTTTCATCTCCCGAGTATTCTCCATCCAGTACACGGTTATTTCAATGAAACCCATACTGCTCGTGCCTAGGCGCTATGTCCCATTGGTAGGCTAGTACCACTAATCAGTACTAGAGGTATCAGTTCGCTATCACTATCTGCAATTAATGTAAAAAAACTTAACAGTTTAAAACGACTTGTAAGGACAACAGTGGCTATGTCGCACAACTGAAACAGCAAAAATCAAAAAGAAAAGGTGATATTACTTATCAGCACATCGCCATAGAG
>Ga0209780_1004823_pt1 | contig 10495 bp, 1 predicted proteins | sample WorMetexBAHAMAS2_FD_187384 | JGI IMG/M metagenome (GOLD analysis project Ga0209780, IMG submission 187384) | Marine gutless worms symbiont microbial communities from Max Planck institute for Marine Microbiology, Germany - Inanidrilus exumae... | ecosystem: Host-associated > Annelida > Digestive... | reverse complement strand
TGCTTGACTTCCAGACCCCCATTATAGGATTGTGTTTTGTGCTTGCCATGTCCCATTGCCCCTGCCCCTCGATGGAAAATTTACTGTGGACGCCCATGGTAGCAGTAACTAACCCGATTGATAATCCTCAGAAAACCAAAACAATCTGAGCAAACCTTTAAACACAAATTATCAATGGGAAATTATTTTGGATGTGCCTAAATTTTGAGGGGGTCAAGAACCCGGTGTAAAAATTATAGGGGGTCGATCAACTTTCTTGAACCCTTAGTGCCGGTGCCTATGCCCAGCATGGAGCCAAATACTGGTGGGGTAGGTAAAATTGCATTTTTGACCGGTCAATAAGTCTTCTGCTCGGATGTCTTACGGCTGAAAATTTGTTTGCGTTTGCCACGGTGGTCGATGTCCACAAGGGTGTGCTGGTGGAGGAATACACTGTGTCATCAGGAAAGTTGGTGGTAGTCGAAGTTTGCTGATGACACAAACCACTTGGCACCAACAACATTGGTCATAGTGAAAGTTTGTTTATTACTCGTATGGCTCGCTTCAGCGTCACATTGGACATGGAGTGTCACATGGGTAAAACGTGGGATACAAGTGTGAGGGCTGTAAGGCAATTAGGTGGGTAAGTGGGGTTAGTAAGGTTAGGGTTAGGTTATAATAATAAAAATAATAATAATCTGGCTTGTATAGCGCCAGTATATCAAAGACTCTAAAAGGCACTGAGAGGTTAGTATGGTTAGTGTCAGGGTTAGGGTTAGGAATGGTAATTAGCAAATGGCTTAGCCCTGCAATTTACCCGTTGCCACACCGCATCCCTACATCCCAACTTTTTACCCATAATCAGTTCAGGTTGAGGTTAGTTGTGGGTTGTATTAGGAGTAGATGGCACTTGCCGTAACTTTTGAGCCAAAGCAGGCTGGCCTAGTTTGTATGCCTTCATCACCCAACAGCATCTGCGAAGGCATTATGTTTTTGGGATGTCCATTGCCTCATTTGTCTGTTCATTTGACTATTTGTTTGTCCGGACTGATACTGTTACCATGATATCTCATGAACGGCTTGAGCGATCTCGATGAAACTTACAGTGAATAATCATGAGTCACTACTGATGACCTGATTAGATTTTTCTAAGGCAGAGGTTAAGGTTAAAGCAGGCTATCGAGGTGGCAAACGTTGACGCTGGGGCACCAAAGTCCATCTTCTAGTTAAAGCTTATGGACACTTCAGTTCCATGACACTTGGACCAAAATGGCATGGGTGTTGTGGATCTGAATTATCTTGACATTTTTTCGGTATTGGTGCCAAAGTGTCGAAAGACAATTCAGACCTAAGTGCTAAAATGTCTCGCCACATTTCTGTCCTATGTTGCTTGTGAAAGAATCTGAGTTCCACCACGCTATATCGTAATAAATTAATTTATTGTCAGAAATGTTTTTTCTGTAGGTTCATAAATTTATTCACTTATATTACTTTAGTTACAGCTAGCGGTGACACGATACGTCACATCATATCGAATATTGCGATATTGAAGACGTATCGTATCGTATCCATTTTGAGATAAGTTACTCTCTAACGAATCAATATATTGCACTACTTTAAAGCGGTCGTTGGCAACAGTTTGCGCTTAGTGCTGTCAGCGTCAGAGAGCGACTGGTGGGGAGTAATTAATGTCACATCACAAGGCGGGCTGGGGCATGCCACAGACATCCGGACGTGCAAGGTGCCACTAATTGCTGGGTAACTTTGAGATTTTTGAGACCGCCCCCATGTTCGCATACTTGCGAACGCGGTGTAGGACATGCGAGCGAATGACGTTATGTCGTTGACGGCGTGTGACGGTGTGTAGTGGTCATTGAAATGTGCTTTGTTGTGCTTGCTGCATAGTGCACTGTGTGTGTGTGTTTGCGCGCGTGTGTTGACAGGATTTATATTTGACGCTTCAGCATCACTCATTATGTTCATAACTTACTGAAATGTAATATGAAGATGCAACTGCAATATAGAATTGTGCAAAGAGAATACTCTATGTACCGATTGGCCAGGTAAGTCTGCAACAGTTATGGTGTTTGTTTTGTGATAATACCTGTATGCTGCAGTGTGAGTTGACTATTGCATATATGATCTGTCACACAGGTGGTACTTAAAGAATAATTACGGCAACTGTCACTTTTTCTCCATTGTTTTATTTTGGCTGTCAATTATGACTACCATTTTAACAGTGCACGTTTTTGCAGGTGTTTCTAAACTCTGCTTGACAGCATATTGCCGAAGGCAACTGTAATAATGTGATGTTATCAATCAATCATCCATTTGATTGAGGTTTTATGTAGAAGCATTAAAAGCATGGCACATGTTCTGACAGCTGTAAATTAGGCGGGCACCACGTGCATCTTCGGGCGGATCTCGCTCTCGTTCCGGACCATTTCTACAGCATTGGCCACCAGAGATTTCTTTCTGGCCCATTGTTCGGGCGCCATGGTGAACACAGCGGGATTCTCAGTTGCTTAGATAGCCTTTATGGCTCGCTTTGTAATCGGTCTCTCTAGCACGTTTGTTCCTCTTAACTCCGCCTCTGATTACAGCACACTTTTCATGGTTTGGCCAGGGTTTGATCAAGTACTTCTGCCATTCCAGACATCACTCTAGCAAAATGTTGCCTTGTGGTCCCTGTTAATTTCTAACAGTATTTATCAGTATGTCGTCATCTCTTCTGTATAGCTGATTTGCCCGACCTGGCCGGTCCACTGCCTTTACAACTCCCAGTCGTCGTTGGAGGGATTTTCTTTGTCACTCCACTCAAAATCTATGCCATTCATTATGACTCCTGTGTTGAACTATCCCATTAAGTACACTGGGCTGGACGAACTTGTCGTCCTAGGAAATGGTGTTCCCTGTGTACTGCAACGGGTCAGCAGCTGACGCTGTGGATATGGAGTCCATTTGTGACTATGGAATGGCCACAGACCTGGCACTGATATACGATATAACGTACTGCTGGTAGTTCTTTAATGCTTCATATTTTATCACTTGAAACCAAACTGGTGCACAGCTGTTTGAGACTTTGCAGACTCAAAGACTTCACCAGACTTCGCATGTGTGCAGCCATATGGATTTTCCACATTATGCAGACTTCATCAGACCACGCAGGTTGTGCTGCGGCCTTGACTTTCCAGACGTGCAGCAGTCGATGCAGCCTACAGTTTACTTACTTACTTACTTACTTAGTGCTCCGGCAGTGAAGACAATTTCCACGTGCTCCAGCAGCCCGTTTTTAGAATGGTGTTTCTCCAGCTTGTCCTGTCCTTGGCTTGTTGAGTAGCTTTTTGAACTTGAAGAGTCCTATTCCTTGTTGCACAGTCTTCTCTTACATTGTCCATCCACTTCTTCCTTGGTCTACCTCTGGGACGGTGACCATGTGTGTATCCGTGGAGTAGTATATGAGGAAATCTGTCTTTTTCCATTTGGCTTACATGGCCTAAGTACGTCAGTCTGCGGATCTGCAAAACCTTGACATTGTCTTTCTTGATCGATAGTTCCTTCAATATATCCAGGTTTCGTCTTTGGTTTCTCCTTGTAATTCCACAGATCATCTCGAAGACTTTAAACTTATGCTTTTCTTCTTCCTTTAGAGTCCACGTCTCTGCATCATATAGAATAATGGACTGCACCAAGGTCTGATAGAGTAGAACGTTCGTTGTCTTGCTAATATATTTATCTTTCCCAACGTGATGTAAACCTCACAATTGTTCTCTGTCGCTTTTCTCCCTGGTCACATTTTGGATACGGTGATATGTCGGCTGGGTGGAACCACTTTCGACTTGAGCAAGGAGTGACAAACATACCATCGTTGCCCTGCAAATCAGCAGCTGGCATTTAATCGGATGTCGGATTTTCGGCTGTAAAACCGGTCTCAGCAACGAGTGATTGACAATCGTTGATGACAAAACCAGCTCATGGTCAGATACCGGTACGGATGCAGCTGCTGGTCTCGAGGTCGGCTGAGCGCTGTCTGTTGGCGGGTAATGATGCAACTGGTCATTAGCCACACGAGTGCCACACCTACACGATGACGTCAATCACGTAAATTATGATGCGTTTCGATAAAGGGAGTTACAAATACAAGAAAGAATAATTACAACTTACTCCGAGATATCAAGAGATGTAGCTACACACTATTCCGCGACAGTCTCAATTTATTCAACACGTATCATTAATTAAACAATCGCTTCTACACACCCAACAAACACCACGATGGCCTCGTGTATCAGTAAACAAACCAGAGGAAACGGAAGCGATTTCACCAAGATGCTACACTGCCCACTTAATAGTGTATGTTACTAATTATAGCCCTGTCCCCGTCTAACTCTCAATGGGAAACAGATTCCTGTAGTTGAGGAAACTAAACTCCTGGTTTGGTATTTGATCGAAAACTAACTTTTGTACCTTACTTACGGTACTTAAGAACTAAATGTCTTAAAGCTCTCAATCTTTTGCCTGTCGTAGCTCACACGTCATGGGGAGGTAATCAACAAACTTTGCTACACCTTTACCGAAGTTGCATCAGGTCGAAACTCGATTACGGTTGTATTGTCAAGATACTGCCTTGTAAGACTCCACCTACAGTCTCAATCCAGTATGACGGGTCTCCATCTACCCGTGTTGTACACTCATCATACCCTGGTACTATGCCTCCAACACCCTTATCCACCGTTCACGTGCTGGAGACGTCCAAAGTCAAAGTATGTGCAAAGTGTTGGACAGGCATTAATCGAAACGTGTTACGTCATTTATATTTTCCAGATGATGAGTATGGCTGAAAATGACTACTGCAAGCAAGAAACTATGTATTGTACAGCATATGATGAATACTCGAGCAACTGTCGGAGCGAAGTGATTCACATTCTAGGTACTCGGGTTTATATACCCTTGTGAACGTACGTTGTTGCCTAAAAAGCAGGGTTGGGTTTCTGCCGGCAGAAACCTGTTTCTGCCAGACATGAGGTTTAAACCGGTTTAAACCGGATTAAAGCGGTAAAAACCACGATTCGTGGTACAAAGTTAGATCTTGCTTATCTCATGATGCAAACACTCTGCCAGACCCGTGATTCTCTCACTAGTGCTTAAAGGTTGGATTAGTGAAGGTGAAAACTGTCCATGTGTTAGACAAAGATAAGATTTATTGATTTTGTACTTGAGAATACAGAGTAATTCAACTAACACAAAAAGCATAGTACTGACTGGTGATATTGACCACGTACAAAATATATACAAACATACTAGTACATTAATTCTGACCATACTTAAAACATTGCACTTTCATTATAATACTGACTGGTAAAAATGGCACTACATAAAAATCTCATAAAAAAATAATACTGATAATACACAACGTTTCAGTTTAAACAATGCGTTAACTCAAATGTTGACATATTGACTGTCAATGTCATACTTCTAATGCTAAACTGGGTAGCAAAACTGTAATTGCACCATATCTAACAATGCAAAACCAAGACAGCTTTGTTTCCAATGTTTTCAAAGTATCAGTCCAGCTAATAATCATCAGAGACACTTCCACGAAGCATGCGGTAGCAGAACACCAGTTTAGCTGCACGTTCAACCCCGAGACGATTGCGCAATTTGTTATGCACAATCCCAAAGCTGGAGAAAACCCGCTCAACTGATGCTGAACTTGCTGGACATGAATGCAGGTGTATCACGACATCAGCAAGTTCCTGGATATCATTGTGCTTCGAGACTCTTTTCAGATTCTTCCACCAGGTTACTGCGTCAAGTTTAGCAACAACTTGTGGTGAAAAGAACGAGCATGGATATAGTTCGTCTTGTCCAGAAAAGCGTATGACTGACGGCAGCAGTTCAGGGCGACGATGAGCAATCCAGTTTCTTGCCTCCTCTTGCTGCTTCTCACTGAGCTTGGTACCTTTGTACTTGGGATGTAGCATGTATGCAAAGTAGTGCACTGGCTGAATGGCCAACTGAAATCTGGCAATTACTGCTTGTCTGTGTGCCTCCAGGTTAGCATCCGAAAGCAGGTCCAGCCATGCATCACAGGCGTCAGCTATGCTAACCTTATCACCCTGAAGACGATCCAGAGCATCAGCAACTGGCTTTAGTTGCTTTGACAAATCCTTTGCTTGCTTCAACAAATTATAGTCTCTGATCACTTTAACAATGTTCTTGTCAATTTCTTCTTCATGTGAATTGGTCACATGAGTGTATCCAGCATGATTCCTGATAAATGTGTCAATGCAAGTGAGCTGGCTGTTCCATCTTGTGTCTCCTGGAATTTGTGGCTTGACTGCTTCGGAAACTTCTTTCAACCAACCACTAGGCTGGTGATGGTTTCGGAAGTATTTCTGCACCTCAACAACGTGCTTCATAATTGTAGATGGGGTTAGTTCCTGCCCAAGCAAGTTTAGCCAGTGCGATGAACAGCCATAGACAATCAGTTGGTCATCATCTTGTTGCAGCAGAGTTTTCATCTTCTGCATTTTCTTTTCGTTGTCAGTGACGATACTGCGAACTTTACATTCATATTTCTGCTCAATTTCTGCCATCGTTTCACTGCACTGATCTTTGCAATACTGTGCCGTCTTTTTTGCTGCTCCATTGTCTGTTGCTTTTACGAAGAACGATTTTCCATTGACATGAACACATGTAGCAGTTACTGGATCATTGTGAACATTACTCCATCCATCCTCTACCAGCGTGACATCCTTGCCCTGTAGTTCTGTCTGCATCTCTGTCTGCAGCTCAGTGCTGACATTGTCCAGCAAATCGCCTGCCAATGCCTTGCGTGATGGTGGCTGGTAGCCTGGTCTCAGTGCTGCTATCATGTTCTTGAATAGTTCATGTTCCGCAACTGCAAAAGGAATATTGTAGCCATAGAAGAATCGGCTAATCGCATGATCAAGCTGAGTTTTAGTTTCACTGCTAGTTTTGCATACGAATGTCCCAATTCCAACCTGAAGTTTTCGTTTCTTGCCTTCACCTCCATCAGGCTCAGCAGATTCAGACTTCACACTCACATGCTCACTTTGTTGCTGTGTTGAACTCCCGGCTTCTAGCGACAGTACACCATCATCAGCCTTACTATCAGAAGCTTCAGATCTGCTGCATCTTTTAAAATGGTCTTTCATTCTGTTCACTTTCACAGACTGTTTGTGTCCACATTTCTTACACTTGGCCTCCACTTTTCCATCACATTCCAGTTCTGCAAAATGTTCCCATATGGGGTCTCTTGGTCGTCCACCTTTATTCATGCTATTGTTGAACAGCTACAGTGTTGATACAGTGTTGATACATCTAATCTACTCTACACTTAGTACACTATAGAATTAGAAACTTGCAGAACAGTAATTCTGTTAATGCAACTACACGTGGGTTTGTTTACATACTGTGGTCAAGGTCATCATAGAATATATAACACTGATACACATAAATAAGTAAGTGAGTATGTATACCAGCAATTTTGGATAGAAACTGGCTCAAAAACTCTGGCAGAAACCGGTTTCTGCCGGAGTGGCAGAAACCCTGGTATAAACCTGTTTCTGCCAGGACGGTTTAAACCGGTTTAAACCTAGGTTTAAACCGGTGCTGGCAGAAACTTGCCAACTCTGCTAAAAAGGAGAGGCAAACTGCGTCTGGGCTGGCAAACTCCACCTCAAAGTGGTCCACATATTTTTGTGCATATCATTATGCAAATGTAGTATCGGGCCATCAGCTTAGTCTTACATAAGGAACATTGATGTCACTCCGGCCACTAGTCTGGGTTCTGCTGACATAGGGATGAATGTATTTATGACGTTCTGCATCTGCGCAAACTCATTTATTGTCTGAGCTGTCAACCCATGGAATTCCAACGATAATCTAACACTTAGTGTAAACCCATTTATATTGTCAAGCATTCTTCGGTCTGACTTTGGTCTGGCTACCTCCATAGCTATACACCATTATACCCCGTGTAAGAAAATTTGTGTCAGCACAAATTCTAAGTTATGAAAGTAAATGCGACAAATGTTGGCAAAGGGTGAGGGGAAGTGGCCAGAGGAAACAAAGGACAGAGATATGAAAAAGGGTAAACGCAGTGCTCCAATAATAAACAGAATGTTTATAATTACCCAAACACAAAAGAATAATGAATTATTAATGTGACAATAAGGTCAAAGTAAACCAACGGATGAAGAAGCAGACAAATGTCAATGAAACAAACAATGTCCATTTGAGGCTAAACTAGGCTAGAAATATCAAAACCATGACACAAACAACATTCAAGGCAAAGCAAAGGCCGATAATGTAAAGCCAAAGCGCAAACACGTATCAAGAATAGCGCATACTAAACGAAGTAAATAAGTCGACAACCAATATACAACAAGAAAATAACATATTAATACATTAAAATGTAAATAATGAACATACCGCGATTAAATCATCATGCAATAATGTTATGATGGCAATAATACATAAACGTTCATCAGTACACAATGTTTGTAAACAAACAACACGTGACTAACGAAACATAAGAACAACTGTGGGCTGAGGTCTACTCTACTGTGGTATAATACTGTACGACCTTATCTAGTGAACAGTGAATAAAACATAGGATCGGCCGTAACGAACAACAAATAGTTCTACCAAAACTAAAATGTCAAACACAGTCAAATACACAATATAGCAAATCCACACATCAGTATTCCACAAATATGAATACTCGTCACCGTATTCAAACAAACAATAGTTTAAGCAGAATAATAACAACACACTAGTGATACTGCCGATATGGAAGCAACAACCATAAGTGTCCTCTGACGAAGAGAAATACTGACACACTAACAACAAAGTTCTATATTAAGAATAAGAATTTAGCAATTGTGTACAGAAATATACGCACACACGCGCATGCATACAAAAGCAAGCATGCATCCGGTCATCGGACATTGAAGATCTAAGTCTATTTTGATTATGTACAGTCGACTGAGGGCTCGTTTCGCTGAACAACTGGTAACTGGAAGAGTAACAAGTGTCCAGTTATAACCGCAACAGATTTTGGTAGCCTGAGAGCTGAAACAGTAACCTGAGTGGAGTGATGAAGCTGTGTTTCATCTTCTAGTCTGTTTGGGGATATTTAGATTTATCATGAGCCCAGACTTTTTGATGGCTTGGAGAAATTTATCTGGATGCTCAATGACCAGACCGACATTTAGAGAAAATTGACATAATTTGCTGCAAGTTAACGTGATGGTCTATATGGATGCAAAATCTGTTGCATCGCTGTCATAAATGTGTTTACAATATCCATTTTGACCAAAGGGAGCCATAGTAAATTCATACATACCTCTATCCTACACAAAGACTGTGATGTTCAGTAGCAAGCACATGCGACTTGTCACAACTAAAGTTTACTGCCACAATCCTGCAACTGTCCTCGTCGCAAATCAGCACGCAGTCTTGGTTTGCTGTCCACGGGAGCAAACAGCGTGCACTTAGCAGCTGCCATGTTCCTTCATAAAACCTCTTCATTTTACAGTCTTTGTTTATGAGCCAGACTCGGTGGGATGGGCCTGTTGCAGTAACTGCAGGGCAAACAGCATGCCACGCTTTTGTTATGCCCACCTCATACAATGGCACAGTATACATACGCTTGCCTGTTAGAGGGCAAATGATACAGATGAATGCTTTGTCAGTGCGTGTCACAATAATCTCATCTGCTGAGGAGACTGAGACACTTGACGGCCATCGCTCTCATCACTACATCCCACTTCACCGAGGTAGACTGCTGCCGCTGTGGTGGTGGCCAGATTGGTGGTAGCGATGGTGGCGTTATCGGTTGCTGTTCCCAGGGCGACAAAGTAAAGTAAAGTAAGTAAGTTTATTGAAATCTTGTAGCCATATAAGGCTAGATTGGTTACAGTGATATACAGTGTAAAAATACATTATAAAATACAATACAAATATTATATAAAATATGACGAATATGCTATGAAATACAGATACAAATACAGTTTGTGAAAATTACAGGAAAACACAATATGTACAACATACACACATGAAATAAAATAAAATGGCGCTGTTACAAACTTGAAAGGTTGTCAGTGGTAACACTTTAGCAGTAATTTAGAAAGGAGCAGTACCGTTTTGTTTGGACCTGAGGGATGGGGTAAATTGTAGAATGCTGCAGTCGGTGAGAAACGGAAGGGTCATGTTGAGGTGGGAGGAGGTCATGCAGACTAAGAATAAACAAACGTGTCTGGTTTTCGTGGACTTTGTCAGTCTTGAACAGTGATGTTGTATATTTCGGTGACTACTTGAGGTCCCAGCTCTTTGACAATTTCCTTGTCACAACTAAAGTTTACTGCCACAATCTTGCAGTTGTCCTGGTCGCAAATCTGTACACAGTCTTGGTTTGCTGTCCACTGGAGCAAACAGCGTGGACTTAGCAGCTGCCATGTTCCTTCATAAAACCTCTTCGTTTTAAGTC
>Ga0209780_1004822_pt1 | contig 10497 bp, 6 predicted proteins | sample WorMetexBAHAMAS2_FD_187384 | JGI IMG/M metagenome (GOLD analysis project Ga0209780, IMG submission 187384) | Marine gutless worms symbiont microbial communities from Max Planck institute for Marine Microbiology, Germany - Inanidrilus exumae... | ecosystem: Host-associated > Annelida > Digestive... | reverse complement strand
GTCTAATGTTAACAGGAAAAATAATTATTGACGACGATGCCTCTCAGTGGCTACACAAATTGGCAAAACCTGGAACAAATCATTTTAACAGAATCGAAAGCCAATAATCACATCATCACGAGAGACGGAGTTCACCATCGCTTCAGCACCACCTGCTGAGCAGTTGTGTGCATATGTCTGCTATTCTGACACACAAGTAAGTATTAGAAGTATAACAAACTGTACTAAGAACATTAACCTTCATTCTCATAGGGCGTGTACTGGTCATCTCGACAAAAGTGGTCTTAGCAGCAACCGACCAATCATTCTTTTCATCGCTGTGACATGGCATAATGTCGTCGAGGCGACAGACTGTTGACAGTCGAGGCATGCTCACGAAAGACGATGGCATTGGCTGAACGCTGGACCAATAGCAGGCATACAAGCCACAGGTAACCAATTCGAAAGCAATGACATGAATAACACACAAAATACTACGTTATGAAATTACTTACCAATTTTCAACATAATTACCAGATTTTTACATCAATTAACATTCAATAATCAATAATTTAATAATTCATTAATAATAAGAGTGTAGAAAAGCCAGTGTAAAGCGTCCAGCATCTTATCACCAAGGGTCAGTTGGAAGCTCAAGAAAGGTTCACAGTTTACAGCATGACTTCAAAACTTTTCTTATCTCAATCTACAGGTGCATACAACACAACCGTGCTGTCTATAAATTCATCACTGACACTGACCATGTCAGGAGTATAGATTGGCTCAAAAAAGACTAATTGCCCGTCTGAGTCAAAACTCAAAGTTCCCAAAGATTTCACAAGGTAGGGCTGAGACGTTTAAAGTGTGGTCGAATCATTAACAACAACTTAACTATAAACTTACCAGTGGGTTTCTGGCACACAGGACCGGAGTAGACTCCATCAGGAGTCCAGTTGCAGATGAATAAAAAATAATGCCAGGCCACTGGATATTCAGTGCTGTGTCCCCTTCAGTGCTTTCTCTTGTGGAAAAGGTGGAGGAGAAGGACCTAAGAGCACAGGCTGAAAAGATTCACCTGGAAAAAATGGCTGTTAAATGGAAACAGCAATAGCAACAGCAGCAGCAGTCTCCAGATGAAAGAATTTTGAAAGCAGACAACTATATGGCGCATGGCACCATTTTTGACACATAAATTGCTGCCAGTTGTGCTATGTTATTGACTGATTGATTTATATTTAACAATTAACATCATAGCAGAGGCAGCATTAGTAAACATACTCGTCAGTGGCAGACACATAGATGATGGTTCCAAAGTCAATGAGTTCAACTTCCAGTTGATAACCAAGATCGCGGGTCATCACAGCACGATACCACTTACCATCCGTGTACTTGGCCAGTGCCAAAGCGCCTGCACACATCATCTGCATGCTACATAATGCTGCCAATTCATTTACACCGCTTGCCTGTTAATTACCACATAATCTAAAAACTCTGTCTGATCACCTGGAAAACACAGTTTCATACTAGATGGAAACTACTCTCAGAGAGTACAAATCCCCGCAAAAGCAATCGCCGATATTTTGACCGTTACGTTACATTACGGTTTGCGGATATGATTCAATGTGCAAGTGTAAAATGTAAACAATCGCCAGTTTGAGTTTTTTGACCGTTACTTCCACATACCTCTACTGATCATAACGAAACACGAACTTGGTCTTCCCTTTCCCCCTGGGAACCTTCCATAAAATTTGGTACAAATCCGTCCATAATCTTTATAGTTATCGTGGTCACAGACAGACACAGATCTGAGTAGCGTGGATGACGGACATTAAGCATAAGTCATGTGCAGCTAATGGTTACATATCTGACTGCAATTGCTGACAGTATGCTACACCGCCTTCAACGTGAACTGTACGCCTACAGTGCCTTCCTTTGTAAGATAGTATAAAATGAGTTATCAGCTGTTGTGCAAAATAATAATAACAAAGTGTCGTCCTAACATGACATAACACTACTGGCCCACCGTGCAGTGTTACTGTGGAGCTACAATTTGACTGGAGGCGACATGATGTCATTGCCTGGCCTGCACGGATGAAGCTGCCTGCAGGCCCGGCGTAGTGTTACAGACAACGACAGACGACGACGACTACAACAGATGCTACAGAGCAAAACAATACTGCCCCCTACACTACGTGTAGGCGGACCAGTAATAAATGGCAAAAGTGAGGGTAGATGGTAGCAGTTTTCAGACAAACTCACAGTCCAAGTCCAGTAGCCTGGTATGAGGGTTGGCAGTATATGCCTTCACCAAATGACATGCAATGGCTATAGTCATAATTACATCACCATAAACACAGGCTTTGACATTATCATCATACAAATTGCGAGTGTTTGACTCACGTACCCTGCTGCAAATGTTTCTTGGTGGCCGGCCGAGGTAACGTCCCACCACATTTCAGGTTGATCTCAATGTTCAGCTGCTCGATCTTTGGAATGTCACTGTCGTACTGGACCACAAAGTAGCTAGGATTGCGAATGTATTGTACAAACACCATGTCCCATGTGTCTTCAATGCAGCAACACGAGAAATATGTTAATTATCTCAAACACAAATTAACCTTAAACTAAAAAGCACACGCAATGACATCTTTTTAGAGACAATACTACAATGACTGGAACACATCCACTAACTGCTGAACACAAAGACTACTAACACTTCCACTCTTTGTCCAACCAGACTCGTGTTGTGGTCTAAGACAGGTTTCTTACTTGTCACACTGATATTCTAAATGTTTTCAGTAAAGGCACTCCTTCTTATGATGTTCTGTGTAAACGTTCGTTAAATTTTATTTGCACGTGTTTAAGTTCGATTAAATTCGTTGCATGCCATGGTATCACATACAGTCGTATGTTTTCTGTATTAGGTCACAATATTCAGTGTTGTAGTGACAGATACAAATGCAGTGTTACTGTCTGTTATTGATTCTGCTTGTAAATGTGATATTGATCCAGAATTGCATAGTAGATCGAGGATAGTGAGGGAGTTATTGATGGTGAGAGACAGCATGATAGGACTGTCGGATAGACATTTTTGTGACTCCGATGTTCTGGATTTTGTGAAGTGGTTTTGTGTTTATTGATGTTTTTATTGTTGAGTGTAAAATAGCATTTTTAACATAGTTTCTGTACCTTGAGTATGACGTTATAATAAATAAATAAATAAAGTCACTGCTAAAGATACCACCACACATTAGATGTGTCACTACACTACCTTGTGAAACTTTCCGACTCCGTGACAGTAAGTAAACGTCGGACGTTTAACTGAACGTTCTTACTGTCATCACTACAAAATAACTTTAAACAACCGTCACTTGAAGCCGCACAGACCACTCTGCGACATCAGGCTGGGCAGTGAACAGCATCTAGACTACCAGCCGAGACAGCGTGCCTGGATAGTGCCCTGGCACGCTGCTGCTGGTGCTGCAATCAGCGGCTGACACCTAACCTGCTGCAACAGGAATGACATCAATCATACCAAGCTGGGCACTGGAGCCATGTAATGAAGGAGCCAGCCATGCCCTAGACACATTTGTGTCACATTTGTGTTCTTATTAGTACAGATGAGCTTCTCTGTGCCGGTATAAAGACACAGTCCACCTACCAGCTAATAAAGCTTGGTTGAACAACTGCTTTTCATTGTGAATGGTAACAAGCAGAGAGGATGTGTTCTCTTTGATAACTGCCATATACATACACAACACAACACAAATCCTCAGCCTCCGTAGCCAAACTGTGGCAACTTTTAACTAAGAAACAGACACTTAAAATAACACGAGAGAATGAGACGATAAACAATCATACAGCAATATTCACGGCTGATATCAAAGAAACATTGAGATTTGATAAAGGCTGAACAGGCTGTGGTAATGTGGTGTCATATGGACTGGTCTTGTAACTAATTAATATTAAATATTAGCAGTACACAAAACAACTACAAAATAAATTTAGCATGTTGTATAACTGTGATGACATCATCAGAAACATATATACAATAAGCTGCAATAAGCAGTTATCAAAGTTCAATTCTATTCTGTTTCAAATCTAAACAGCAAGATGTAGGTGACTGAGGGCCAGTTTTTCCAACGCAAATTAATCTCCTATTAAGATTAATGGGAGATTAACACCCATTAATCAATGGGATTTAATCTCCCATTAACGTTAAATCAACCGAAACAAATAATATGAAAATAATATTAACTTAAAAATAAAATAAAAATTAGCCCCATACAGGACTGACAGTCGACTCCTACTTACTGCCGACTTCAAAGTCACGTGACACAAAAACTAGAACAAAAATAAAAAATCCGGCTCCAATAAGCTTTACGTATTGTGCCCTAATTTAAGAATTCGTGGTCATTTGCCAGCCCCCGTTACAAATGGGGGAGGAGATGACCTTCGAAAATGGTCGAATTTCGGACTTTCAAGGGCTCATGACCTTGACCTTGGATCGGGTCATACTGTATCCGTCATGCATCACTCAGGGACCTCTACCTGCATACAAAATTTCATTAAGATCGGAAGAAAATTTTTTTGAGAATCCCAATGTCGTTACTGCCAACTTCAAAGTCATGTGACACAAAAACTAGGACAAAAATCAAAAATCCGGCCGCGATAAGCTTTAGGTATTGTGCACTAATTTCAGAATCTGTGGTCATTTGCCAGTCCCCATTATAAATGGGGGAAGAGAAAGCCTTCAAAAATGGTTGAATTTCTGACTTTCAAGGGCTCGTGACCTTGACCTTGGATCGGGTCATACTGCATACCGTCATGCATCATTTGTCGACCTCTACCTACATACCAAATTTCATTGAAATCGAAGAAAGTTTTTGTGGACGGATGGACGAACGGACGGACGGACATTTGAGACCCACTAATGTTATGAGGTCGACTCGGAGAAGTCGACCTAATAAATGGGACTACATTAAATGAGTTAACATGCTAACAAACATACATATGACAGCCAAATGTAATAAGGTATTATGTAAAATTAATTAATTTCTACCTCGTCTTGACGGTGGGATATCAAAGCCTGGTGGTTTTGATAACTTCTGTGATTTAGTGGTTGTAGCTACGGCTGCAGTTTGTGTTGAGTCTGTACTACTCTCATCCTCCCACACTGAGAATAAAGGCCTCATCACATCATCACGAGAGACGGAGTTCACCATCACTTCAGCACCACCTGCTGAGCCGTTGTGTACAAAAATTTTGCCGTGTGAATTTATGGCTTCAGCAAGCTCCTGGTTGTATATGCACCTGCATCAAAGAAATCACGGTATAAAAATATGATGTCTCAAAAACGGACATTGAAAGACAAAAGAACCATAACGCTGACACATCTTATTGTAATTAAATATACTACCTGACCCTAACACCTCCATTTCAGATGCCGTTTTCCATGTGAATCTGGCTTAGATGCTTCCCGTCGGTTTTATTCCTCCACTTATTCCGGAAAAAACCTTGAGGATAAGTAGCAGCGACTGTTTTTACAGGCTGGACTGACCTTCCTGTCATCCGACAGACACTTGGCCACTTTAACTGATGCTAAAACCAAACTCTAAAACCTTAGTCTAAGACCAAAAGTCCGGTTTAAGATCTAATAATGCAAAACGTGAAGTGACACTAAACTTTGGTCTGAGACCAAAGTCCAAAACCAAACTTTCCGCTCAAACCTAAGTTTGAGACCAAATTTTGGGTCTAAAACGATAGATAATCTGAGCAATCCGGTCTCAAACCAAACCATCCTATGTATTTAGATACGCAATTATCACTAATCTCCTAGAGTTAAAATTTCAGTCATAAACCAAATTACTTGATCTTTCGTTTAATCTATACTCATTCTAAAACCAGGTTTAGATGTTCAGATTAAGCTTTGATATTACAGTAGGTTTTAGACCTTGGCATTAGCAAAAGATAAAGTGACCAAGTGTCAAAGCATTGACAGAAACACAAAGCATTGATCACAGCCAACAGCCTCAATCCATTTTCATCCACCACCAGGCTCCTCACAGGGCAATGTCCTTTACACTCGCTGTCTGACTCCAGAACAATGAAACTTACACACGCACTTAATTCAGCATTCTCAATTAGTTTTGCACTGATGGTGGTCAATATCGCACAAATCCATTCGTAGCGGTGAGGAGTGAGTAGACGACGATGCAGCTTTTTGTGAAACTACTTTGGACATGCCTTTTAAATACCCTCACTTGTTATTGTTGTTTGAAACATGCCAAGGAAGAAGAAAAAGGATAAACAAATATCACATCTAACACGACAATTCACATACCAACAAATCAGTGCAAAAACATGACCTTGCTAATTAATGCAAAATAAAACAAACACACACACACACCTGGCAGTTACGGGTTGCAGGCCGCCAGTATCAACACTATTCAGTCTCTCAATTTCACTCTCCGTCAATGACACAGCCTCCTCAGCTTTCATGCATGAAACATTAACAAATCCACACTTTCAGAAACAACAAAAAGACCATTGAGTTATTCGCTGTCAATTAAAGAGCGTACGTATGCAAACAATTATGTCGTACACAAGTTCTGCGATTATTCGTACGTGCTATTCACTATTAGTTCGCAAAAATTGTCTCATATACGTGCAGCCCACGATGATCGTATTATATTAATAGAACGCCTACCCCAATGGACGTGCTCATTAAGTAGAGTGTTTCGTTTGTCAGTTTATTTTTAAAATGATAAAAACATGCAAATTTGACCAGCTGATTGCTTGTAGTGATTATTTCGCTCAGTTTCTCTTACTTAAACGTGCACTTTCTATGCAGAAAGTTATGCTGAAAAACAGTCGTACGTTAAGTTACGCTTAATGCTTTTGATGTAAATGATGACGTAATTCTTCTAGTTACATTTTACAAACATCACCGTAAACAAATTTTTGCTGATTCTAAAACCAAACATCGAGGTAACTTCGCCAACTCGCTATCTTTACGAAAATTTACTGGCGTACAACAGCTCATACCATGCGTGTATTTACGCATATATTACTGATTTTTGTAAGTAAGAAAGTTTTGTGAATAGCGTTATGCATGTAAGAATTTGCGTACACAAAATTTACACACAGAAACTGGCGTATGAACTTTCGTGAATAGCACCGCTGATCTCTCCATTTAGTTATCAATAAACACATGTTAAACCAAATGACAGTGACACTGGCGGCTGGCTTTGCAAGTTGGACAGCTGGTTGTTACTCGACTAACATACAGTTGCAGCACGGTAAGTCAACTTTAACCCAAAATACATGACAGTTAATGGGTTAAAATCTGTTAGCATTGCAGTTTCAAAACCTCTAGCAACTGCTACAGTGGCAAATGCTTTTAATGCCTAATTACTGATAACTACAGCACAAAAATCCGTAAATGTAATGTAATGCAGAGATGTTACAGTAATGCAAGCAGCATTCAATGAAAAACAACTCACCAGCAAGAAATGTCTGGAGTCGAGACGCATTTCTTGTGATTGTACCATACTGCAACAAGCAATAATACAACAATAATGGGTCGTTCGTTCGTTCGTTCTTTGCGGGCAGGGGTCCAGCCTACTCTGGACCCCAGCGCTGAGACCTTTTGCATCGGTCCAATGCGCCAGCCCAGGGAGAGTAGGGGAGTTGATAGGTGTGTGTGGTGTGAGCGCTATGTAGGGTAAAGGAGGGAAAGTAGGCTTGAGCAGCTTGTCAGGTATTTCTAAACGTGCCCCCTCTAGGCGTGGCCTACTGTCTGACTAAGCCGGGCTGGCACTTGTTCAGCGACAGCACTGACCAGTCCACCGTTCAGCACCTGGCCCGGACTGGCACTTATTCAGTGCCAGTCCCACCGGTCTGCCGTTCAGCGCCCGGCCACCTGATTGACACTTCTGCAGCATCAGCCAAAAGACTTAGTCACATCTATCTGCTTCGGCTCTCACGTCAGGGCGGCTGATACCTTGACGCTGCTAATCAAGGCATCAGCAACAGTCACAGTTTATAGAGGACACCGTCGAACCCTCTTACCTGCCCGGGTTAACTCCCTGTTCATTATGTGCATAGGAATTATTAGAAAAAATTCTTTGGTAGGCAGACGCGCCCGGGCCAAGTCGAACCCCGGCCAGGCCACTGAGTGCGTTACGCTCTACTGCACATGGCGGCCGAGTGAGTTAATCATTCGGCCACAAGGCAGGTACAATAATGGGTCATGATAATAAAAAAAAAAATAATTTTGTATGCCCCAAGGTGTATAAAACCCGACATCTAAAAAAGATTGCAAAAAAAGTGATGGATGATTAGTGATACAGAGTGTCAACTGTGAGGACTATCGCGCAAAAGCATAGAGTCATAGTGTTGGATCATAACAAAAATGATATGGAAAAAAATAGAATCTCTGTGACTTCTCCAGACTCTGAGCAAATCCAGTGATGCAGTTCTGTAACAAAATCCAACCCTGATAAACTGAACATGCCAAGATTTTCAGTTACAATGGATGGCATGTGAGTATAAAAAGTGATATGTGTCACGTGTTCTAACCAGCTGCTGAAGGTGTGATCTCTGTTGATTGTTCTTTGACATCAGCTCCTCCATCAGTGTTTCCTTTCTACATATAATTACAATTAATGTAACATAAATATTATACTAAACGAATAAAACAAGGACCATATAGATGTTCCAAAACAGCATCGCTTCAAATAAATCACAACCTAGCGTGCTTCAACATCATTTTTGATGAAATCACTGCTTCTAGCTATAGCCTTTCGCACTGTGAAATGATGTCAGCATGGCATGAAACTGGTCACTTTGGGTTTTTACATTATTTACTTTGGGTCATTATAACACAGCAAAGCTTCTACTAGGAATTACGACTAAAGCTACAGGATGTGCAAAAGTTTCAAGCACATTGATAGACAAACATCTGACAAGTGTGTTAAAAAAAGAAATATAAATAATGCACAAAATATAATGGTCTAAAACTCACTAAAGTTAGAGGTGGCGACCATAATGATAAGCATTCAACATGTGCAATAATACATTCAAATCTGACAACCAGCAGCTGTAAGGATATAACCGTGTGCAAGTGCAGTGTAAAGGCAAAAAGTCACCTTGAAGCTACTACAGCATACATAAATGATGAACAGTCATTCAAGAGTATTGCCATGTCCTGAAAATCTTGCAGATGGTCAGCAAACGGGGGGGGAGGCTCTTGCCAACCACTGAAATGTTTGCACTGCGTGCATGTGTGTAACTTAAATAAGATTATGCTGAGTAAGCAGGAAAACACTCAGACCTGTGTTGAAGTGTGACTACCAGCTCATCAAAATGAGCTGCCAATCCATCCCTCTGTTCCCACTCTTTTGATGAATATTCCGTCATTACAGTCTCCACCGCCTGTCAGTGACATCATCATCATCATCATCAAATTATTATTATTATTATGGAGAGAACCGTCAAAGACAAGTGTTGTTTTTACAGTTCAGATGTCGCACCTATCATCCACCAGTCAGTGTCAAGACACAAAAGGAAACAGAGCAGTGACCCAAACATAGAAAGCACCAACTCCAACCACCGGCCTGGCCTCATCCTGTCTTCATCCATCACCAGCAATAGAAGTGAAAGTAGCATATTCTGTCATGTCAATATTATTATGCTGGCCGTGTCTGCTGAAAGCATACTTTAACGGTTTGGGGTCGTCCGTCCATCTGTCCCATCAGCATATTCACCGTCACTCACCAGGGGGCAGTAATGCAAAGCAGCCAGCGTGCGTTTCGGCCCGACAATAAGGGGGAATGGCATACTTGTTCTAAACCGAAAATGTAGCGTTGGTGACCACTGACCACAACTGTGTGGTAGAAAGTAAACGTAAGTCAAACTCAAATAATGCATAATTATTTTCAGACGTGTCTAAATGTTAACAACCTACGTCTAAACGTTAGACTACAAACTGCGAGTGGTTTACCTTTGCTTTCGACTGCAGCTCTTTCAATGCTGTTGACGCCTTCTCCATCTGCAGAACAAACAACTTGGTCACATCACCGTTCATCATCATCAACCGGGTTACTACGCTCCTGGCAGGTCAAGTGCGCGCTGGCACAATACTCGTTAAGGTAACGGCAGGTTGCTAAAGCGGTGTTGTCTGTCAGTAGCACTAATACTCAGTGTAAGCGAGCAGTCGGCACGAGACCCAAACAGAGATGATGACCGTGTACTAGAGATGAGGGAGTAGTAACGACTCGTAGTCAAAGTAACGAGTTTCGCGTTGTAACGAGTAGTAACGAATACCTGTCGCCGCGCAATATCGTTACTGAGTACTTGAGTGGTAACGATTAGCAACCAAGTACGAGTAGGCAACTAGCATCGGTGCAGTCGCTCGCGTCAACATTCGCCTGTTGGTAATGAGTAATGATGACTGATAAACAACAGCTGCTGCGCTGACCTACACGTGGGTCAGTTCATGGACTCCTTAATGAT
>Ga0209780_1004821_pt1 | contig 10497 bp, 6 predicted proteins | sample WorMetexBAHAMAS2_FD_187384 | JGI IMG/M metagenome (GOLD analysis project Ga0209780, IMG submission 187384) | Marine gutless worms symbiont microbial communities from Max Planck institute for Marine Microbiology, Germany - Inanidrilus exumae... | ecosystem: Host-associated > Annelida > Digestive... | reverse complement strand
ACCTTGGATCGAGTCATAATGCATACGTCATGCATCACTCATCGACCTCTACCTGCATACCAAATTTCATTGAAATCAAAGAAACTTTTTGCGGATGGACGGATGGACGTACGGACAGGCGGACGGACATTTGAGACCCACGTTATTAGGTCGACTCGGAGGAGTCGACCATAAACACAAAATCCACAGAATTAATGACAAAATTCTTAGAACTACATACGAGTATCAGCAACTGAATGAGGAAGCTAGCTGTTGCATGTAATAATAGTGACAATAATAATTATTACGAGTTTTTACAGCTGTCATCAAATGCTGCATAGGTCAATTATAATTAAACAACAAGCTGTGCTGCATGCCAGCACTGAATAACAGAATACAAACAACCGGCTTTTCTGGCACGCAGGTACAACCAACCAAACATGACATAAGAATTACCATGGAATTGTGTATACAATACATACAAGAAACCATATCCACAGATACTGTAACAAGCGAAAAACTTATATAACGGGAAAAATATTTACAATGTAGCAGTGCAAAACACGCAATTATATGCACCAGACTAGTTCATAGCTAAAGAAAGGAAAGAAAGGAGTATTTATATAGCACCATTTATACTATGCATAGTCTCAACGCACTCAGGCATGGATCACACAGTTTTACCTGCAAATTACACCATGCCTGCCTTTTCTTTGTAAGCATTCACCAGATGGCGCCACCTCTAACCGAGGTAGCAGACATCTAATTGCAGCTTACTACTCATTTATCGACCCCGAAGGGATGAAAGACTGAGTTAGTTAGTTGGAGTTTAACGTCCCCTTTCAGCACAAATATGGCTATATCAGAGAGAAAAGTTCAAGGGTGGAGAGCTATCCCTACCCAGTGAAGGAAGGCCAGCGATATATTAACCTCAACCCTGGCCGCCTTTTTGTTCAGCAGCCACCCCAAAGGGAAAGAGATCGAGAGGCTCATTTAAATTATTACGCCAGCGCCTAGAACAGGGAAAGACAACTATCACATCGCAAGACTAAACTAAACCAAATACAACAAAATAACAGAATAAATCTTAACTAAGCAATACAGATAACACAATCATAAAACAAAACAAACTAAACCCAGGTTCGGTCGCCTCGTACGACCTCACGCCTGAAAACGGAGTGGGACTATTCTGGTAGAAAGGGATCGGATGGACAATAAAAGAAAATAAGTAAAGTGAATGAGAAAAGGAAAAAGGGAAAAGGTAATAAAGAGCAAAAGATGAGGAAGTGAATAGACAAGGGAGGAGCAAAGGTGGAAAGGGGGTACCCCGGGCCCACGCGGAGTGGATGAAAGACTGAGTTGGCCTGGTTGGTTGACCTACAGCAAACGGTTTACGCACATAAATGGCTACCCATCAGCTACAGGTCGAGCGCAGGGCAGGGAAAGTTCGTCGGTCAAAGACCGACGTTCTACCGCTGTGCCTCATAACAGCTAGTAGTGTAGTCACCGGACGACGCCGGTGTGGCCTTCAGATGCCTTCCAGTCAATGACTCGGACATTGCACGGACTGTGCAAGTCCCAGAAGCGCAGCGTGCAGTCAATTGAGCCGCTGATGATGCGCGTCTCGTCAAAGCGGAGGCAAGTAACGGCGTCTTGATGGCCGTGCAGCGTCTTTACGCAGTCTCCACTGAATGTCCACACCTGACAACAGTACACAACTACGTCACCAGGTGGCAGCACACCGTGCATGAATTCCTATTACCCCGAGGTGGTCTGATGTAGTGGTAACGACGTTGGGCGTATCAACAACGTGACTCTATGTTGAGCTCCGTTAATACTGGGACGGGTAGTCGTCGTCTTCGGATGGCTATACTACCTTGGTATTAACCAGCCACCCAGGCCAACTCAGCCTGGCCATCGCTCAGTGAGTAGGCCAATGAGCACTGGCGATGGTGTGGCCACTGCTAGGGGAAAAAAACAGTGAGTTACGCATAGCAGCAAGCCCTGTTACCAGGACTGCTGGCATACTGACCTAGTCATTAAAGGCACTTGCTGCAAACTGAGCCGACCATCCGGCCGACGTCGGTCGTATGCTGGCATAATTGGTTCTAACAATCCTCGCTGGCTCAAAAGACTCACTTAAGGGGATAAGCAGCTTCGCAATGAACCTAGCTGTCTACGAAATCTTCTTCTATCTTCTTTTTCTTCGATCGCCAATCTGACTGGATGACGTGTCAGGATAATAACGGTGCACAATTTGCAATTACTTTCTCCAACAGGCAACAGTATTCGGGATAAGGTCTCAGCGCTGGACCCATGCCCGCAATAATGAACGAATGAACAATATTTGGCGATGTCCTCTGTAACCGCTGACATTACCGCCTCTGAAGTTATGCCATTATGGAGGAACAAAAATGTGTACAATTGTATTTGTTCATTTAACACAGCTTATAACACTTAAAAGTATTAACTGCATAATGGCTCTGTCAGTGGACTACAGCAAAGCAATAGCATCTAGCCGGTAAAAGTCCGGCACCCAACACCATCTAAAGGCTTCAACCACTAGCTGGGTTCTGGCCACATCTCGAGTAGCTCTTCAAAAATAAGGCAATTAGCTGAGAGGGATACTAGATCGAGTGTAATAATAATAATAATAATAATATACACATTTGTATAGCGCCATATGGTCGTAACTTCAGAGGCGCTGCGCTGAGTGTTCCAGCAAAGCACTACATTTTAAATGGCATAAACACAAGGCTCAGCTGTAGCAGAGAGCCTGCATGACACTTTACATCAGCTGCAATCTTGTCAACTCTTGTCATAACTGTACAAAAATGCATAATAAAGGTTTGCAATAGGTGAATGATCTTGAACGTCACTCATGGAGACTGCAAGATAACACAATTTCAAAGCATTTATTGTATTTCATACCTAATACATCTGTGGTACACAGTTTGCAGTTCAGTAACTAGTTATTACTTTACCCCGGTAGGTGGGCAAAGTATTGTGATCAGCATGTTTTATGTCTGTCTGTCTGTGTGCTCGCATATCTCAAAAGCCACATGTCCAAATTTAACCGACTTTTCTGCATTATCATCTGACAGCAATGCAATATGTTATGTTTTGTGGACGTGGTTTTCTGGAGGACGTCGTGTTTTCACATAATGGAGCAAGTGAGCCAGAATCAGAGATGATGCATATGTTTCATTGTCTGCCATCTCCGAATGCATCTTCAACATGTACCGCGCTTCGATCTCTGTGGCAACATTGATCACACATTATCAGCGAGGAGGCTGCTTTTAACAAGATTCAGACGTATTCTGAGGAGAAATGACAAAAGCAGTATGTAAACAACCTTGATGGTTTTGTCGCATGATCCGGATATAATTTTCTCGTTGTCAAACTGAACACAGAGCACAGCTGCCTCGTGACCCCTACAACATGATGCACAGTAAACCATCAGGCACATCTGCCAACAACTGAAACTGCAAATTAATTGATTGACTGAATTAAGATCTAATGTCCCACTCGACACACAAAGGTCATTCTGGAGATGTTCTTCCCAGCCAATCTCTTGGCTTGGCACTGAAGAAACTAAACTCAACAAAAGCAAGCCATGCAGGAATAAAATGATATAAGCTAACACAAAAAACGCACAAAATTGCCACAAAATCCTAAACATAAACACAAAAACAAAATCCAAACCTATCCAACAAGCACATTTAAGAACTGTTAACACGTGTCTGCATATCGTGTCTGCATAGTGTACAACTGTCGTACACAATACAGCACAGAACAGTTCTGATTAGTTTCCCTCCCAACCTCCAGACAACCATAATTTGGCACGTGGCATCGTTACACCCTAAAGATGGTCATGGGGTTAGCGAGCGCCGCTCGAGCCAGGGTGCTCGCGCTCCGTGCGCCGTCTATATACGCCACTGCAAATGAGTGGCTAGCTCCGTCTGGCAATTTGGAACTAGCGGCCAGCAACCATAATGGATCGAGTGCTGTAGGCGCGAGGTGTGACCGAGAGTCATATATGGAGCGCTAGTATATACTATACACATGTAGCATGGAATCAATATCACCTAAATAAGATCAAATAACATCTGTAGTTTGCTTAACCTGCCTACTTTGCAACGTCCTACATCAGACGACATTTTCAAAATGGGTTTTGGAATACCCAAGCATCAAATAATCTTCCCATCAAGAAAATACATTACAACCTGCCAAGAGTCAGAGTCAAGAACAACAGATTAAGGATTTCTACATAAAGTATATCACACAAAATATCACGAGTGTCAAAGGTTTAACTTTGGAGCTGGTGGCAGCGAGGCAACGTGCTAAACCAGGGTCATCTGAACGTTGTCGATTGATCGACTGATTGAGTTAAGGTTTTACGTCTCACATGAAACGAAATAGGTCATTTCGGAGACGTTCTTCTGAGCCAATCTCTTGGCTTAGTACTGAAAAACTGAAACAAACATAACAAAAGCTAGCACGCATCCATAACAAATATACTACAACATAAAATTACGATACAAATAAAGTAAAGCTAGGTTTGGTCTCCTGCAACGACTCCGGCTTGGAAACGGAATGGCTCTATTCCGGAAAAAGTAGATAAATCAGGAAGTAAATGAGTAAGGAAGTAAATATGTAAGGAAGAAAGTATGCTGAAAGTAGTTAATAAGGAATAAGTTAATAAGGAAGCTAAGTAAACAAACAAACAATGTATATAGCACCGAAATCAACAAATAAATCAGGGTGCAATACTGCCCTGGAGCACATACGGGGCAAAAAATGTAGATACAACAGAGATGGTAATGATGGTGTATCATAGAACAACACTGCTTCTGTGTCGAAAGCTGACGCAGTATATTAATACACTGCTTAAGCTTGTGACACAAAAGCACAATGACAGTTCACGAACACATGACACGACAGGAGCTGAGACCTCAGAGTGCGACGACACTGGCCAGTCTTGATGTCCCAGACCTTCAGAGTCCTGTCATACGAACCACTCACCACCTTCTCGTCGTCAACCTTTAACAGCCGTGCACACGTCACTTCATCAAGACACCAGTTCACTTCATGCAAGGCTCCAATGTACCATCACACAGAAGCCAATTTTTCATGGGGGAAGAATGCGATGTGACACCGATCTGCAGCAGTCACACTATTATAAAGGTAAAGGTAATGGTCGGATTCTTCTATAGCGCTACTTACAGCGGCAATGCCGCGACCAGCCACGCTGTACAATCGTAGGAAGTGGCAGTTGATTGGCAAGAGCCAACGGTGCTGCAGTGCAAATTGCGGCCATCCATTGTACGTGTTAACGTACCATTGGACCCGCGAAATGCAGCTAGCAAACACACCACTGCTCCAATCAACCACACCAGGCCTTCACCCCGTAAGCTTTCACCAGATGGCGCCGCCTGTGCGAGGAAACACACATCCGATTACAGCTTACTACTCAGTTTATCGACCTCGAAAGGATGAAAGGCTGAGTCGACCTGGTTGGCTGGTTACATACCAAAATAAAGTGCCGCCTCCGGGAGTCGAACCCGGACACGTCACCGATCCCAGTACTAACCGGGCTCGGCGTAGAGTAACTTCATTGATACGACCAACGCCGTTACCACTATGCCACGCCACCAAGCGTTATGCCGTTATTGAGCAGTGAATGATCCATTTTGCTGCGTACACTGCAGCAGAGACTGCCAGTGCTTCGCAATTGGCTGAACAACCCCCAAAATTGTCCCTGCCCATAAGGGGATCTCGACCTCCATCATTAGTAATACAAGGTTCCTTGGCCCACAAGAGTTGGCCCAGAAACAGCATCTCGATCGGTTCAGCCATTTTTGCACCATACACCTGAGACCAACACAAAAGCAGATACATAGACAGATGCATAGACAGACATACAGACACACAGACAATGCTATGTGCAACATCTGTAGCAACAGGCCGCATCTTACTTACTCAATTTTTGTTCTTAGTTTATCCTTATCTGTCGTTTCTATGCCGTGTGTTTTACTGCGCTACATTAAGCTGGCCATATCGTCAGCTTTTGAGCGCACGTAAATATACCGTACTGTATTTCATGCACTGAGTGCATGCAATGCAGCCTAATAACATTGTACAGAACAGTACAATTTTTATACAGATATTTATACGACTACATGGGTGGTAGGTAATTCACCTGCAGACATCGTACAGTGTCGGTATGTCCAACCATCGTCACCTTGCACGCAATGCTTGTCCAGCTCTGCTGTGAAGACAAATCCCACACTTTAATAGTGTGGTCTGTCGAACCGCTGACCAGGCGATTACCCTCGAGGTAAAGGCAGCGAACGGTGCCGGAATGGCCCACGAGTGTTTGCACGGCCCACGGATTGTTTGTTCGAATGTTCCACAACTACACAGAAGACCAACACATAGTAATAACAACAGCCGCTACAAATAAAACATTTCTGCTTGACTCAGCTGACTGACACATCCGGAGTTTCTCTGAAGTGACGACCTTGTAGCACTATAGACATTCATGTACCGTTATAATTCGTAGTCACTGTCATTATGGTGGTCATCATCGTCGTCAGCGATGCAGGAGCCCCGTAAAAACCTGCTCCACAAATAGAATTCAAGTCTTTCATTTGGGAAAAACTGCCTCAACTCAGAAAAAGTAAAACAAAAAACAAAAAAAGTAAAAGTAAAAGATCACTAAAATGCTATACAGAAAAACCTCGTTATAACAAACTTCTGGGAACTGCTCTAAAAAGTCCGTTATATCCGATTTCTGTTATATCCAAAACTAGGCGTCAAATGGAATTTACAGATGATAACATGACAGGACCTTGAAATGTTTGTTCAGCTTCACTGCCTGTTGTTGTTATTATTATTATTATTATTATTATTAAAATGTACTTATTTAAGTGACACTGTCATGCAGAACGCTGCAGGGGCACTTTACACAGTCAATAAGGTACCTGCATAAAAAATAGGAGAAAAACAGTTGCGGCCATCAGACAGTTTACAATCGACACAACTGCTTACCCCCATTCCAGCAGTGACCATCTGTTTACTGAGAGCAGGACAGGAGTGACACAACCACACTATCACACTGGGCAATTGTAAACTGGCGCCATTCTTTAGCGACAATATCAATTGATCTCGCCAACGAATGCTGCAACGAATGTGTTTTCTGCGTTTTAACCTTCTTCTCAGTAGGCCTACTGATTTTCTGTCTTCTTGTTTAATTGTTGTATCGTCGGTATGGGCCTCGTTGCCTGAAATAAAATGATGGTATGCTATAAAAATGGCTGGTGTCCAGCGTGATTACGTAATCACGTTCTATTGAGCAGCAGGCCGTCACGGTTGCATAAGCACGCCGGCAGTGGTCGTGAACTTAATCTGTCTGCTGTATTCAGCATCATCTCTAATGTTGGGACCGACAAACTAGTCTGTAATAAACGAAAGTCCGGACCATCCGAATTCATTTTAACGTCACACATAAAGTAAATAGAAACTCAGCCGGGACCAGGAAAAAAGTCTGCATTAAGCAAGTATCGTATTATAACCGGGTCCGTTCTAACAAAGTTTTACCGTAAACTACCCACATTCACAGCAGTTGCTGGGGGTAGAATTCTGCCTCCATTTGTCTATTTTTCCACACAATATCTCAAAAACCAATGCAGCCAGGATCACCAAACTTGACACAGAAATGTTTTCCACGATGAGTCCTGGAAGCTCATTCATTTTTGGGTCAAAAAGTCAAGGTCACAAATCAAAAAAATGTTGCCGGCACGAGTCGTTGCACTCTTGTGAGTGCTGGCTTCTTCTAGTTTCAACTTAACACATCAACGCCACTGAGTGTCAAATTTACACACCCAGCCTATATTAGCCGGGACCCCCAATTAAAAACTAGAGGATTTTATTGCTGCAAAGTTTTACCGCCCACATGCACTTGCTGAAAGCAACTAGTGCATTCAGATTATGGAGAAGACACCAGAGTTCTCCTAACAGTGTTATTTACTGTTATTTACCCCATACTGTCATCATCGGTTACTACTACTACACTGTGTCAAAAAAAACAACACTGCTTTGGCTTGCTATGACTTTGATGTACATGAGTCGATTTTGATAATTTTCGGCAGGATTCTACTGAGAGAACAGGCAGTCAAATTATTAATTATTTTTCCACTTTACCGAAGTAATGCTTCTGCACTACCTGGCAGAACACAGAAACACGAAAATCGCATCTTTTCACTCAAATGTTGTATTACTCCTTTTCCAGAGTTCAACCAGTCACTGCTTTATTTCTTCACTTTTACTAACTTGCAACTCATATTCACGCTGCTGTAGCCTCCCTAAATCTTGTAATCGACTGAGTTTAGCTCTGGTCTGTTGGGGTCACAGCTCAGGAGAAATGAAGTTAAAGAGTTTTGTGCTGTAGCTGTTGAAATGTGTTGCGGGCTCCATGCACTGGTGCATGCATGAGCTGTGTTGGTAAAAGGCAAATAATATTGTTGCCAACAACGAGTTTGATAACAGCTAACATTTGTTGAGATAGTAAGATATCCCACCAATACTGTCCACTGACTTTTCACTTCAGATTTGACAAAGAACAACTCCCACTTTTGACACAACGACCGACATCACGACAGACTTGGTAAACGACGAGTGTGTGGTAACAGACGGTAGCAGTAAAGTAAAAGTAAAGTATATTTTGCAAGCGATTCTAATGCGCTCAGACATAGATCAGTTTTACCTGCAAATTACATCGTGCCTGCCCTTTACTCCCCAGCCGCAATGCATCACCGCCCTTTGGCTGGTACTCATTTTACCATCCAATGGAGAGTAGAAGGCTGAGTCGACCTGGGTGGTTGGTTACATACCGAAATAAAGTGCCGACTCTCCGGGAGTCGAACCCGGACACGGTCACCCATCCCAGTACTAACCGGGCTCAGCGTAGGTTAACCTCGTTGATCTAGACCAACGACACTACCATTACGCCACGCCGCCATCTTAGCATGCTATACTTCCTTCCTAGGTTTTGTTTGGTGCATACGGTCGATTCTTGCACGAATAAAGGGTGATTCAGCTGGGACCAAATGATAATATGAATGTGTTTTGCGTGCCTGTTGGCAAAACAACATTCGGTGTTTAAGAGAAAAGATGCAATTTTCGGCTTTATGTTTCCCCACGTAGTGCAGAAGCATCGGTTAGGTGAGGTGGGAAAATAAAGTACCATTTGACTGCTTACTTTCTTAGCAACAGTAGTCTGTCATAGTCACAATATTGCACGGACTAGTTATACATCAAATGAATATCATATCGCATCACCAACTTCTTGAATAAATCAGTCAGCATTAGCTACATGGCATCTCGTTAATAAGCAGCTGGATGTATGCTTAAAATTGGATAAAACCATAGTTCCAGAAGCATCGCACAGAACAAAAATGTAGTGAACACAGTGACGTATAACAAGTGAAGATTTTAACGGTGCCGTACCTTGATGGTTTTATCTGATGACCCGCTGACAATTCGAGTGTCATCAAACTGAACACAGGAAATACCTGGTAACAACAGAAATAACGTTCATTTCACCTCACTGACGTGTTCTAAACTACTTCTGCATTCAGGTCAGACTCGTCCGCATCTGACAGTACAACTGCAAGTTGTTGTTAAATGTTATCCACACATGCTGATAGGCAAGGTGTGGATATATCGGTTACTGTTTGTGTGTCTGTACGGTTATTGATTTCTCTGCCTAGGATAAACCTAGCGGCGTCAAATTCTGCACAGCAGTTCATCGGCGTCCAAGGCGGGGAATCTCCCATTTTTGTGAACTCTGCTCCCCAGAAGCCCAAAATCGGACGAATCGCCCAGCGCGCACACTGAACTATAAATAAAACTCGAAGGAGCCTAGCCTAGCCTGCAGGCCAAGGCTGATTGAAGTCACAGCGACGTTCTATTTATAGTACCGTAGAGATGCACCGACGTAAACGTAACGCTAGAGATGCGCCGTTTGTGGAATATCACGCTGCGTGTGGACGTAGCATCGGCATGTGTGGATAGAGGTCAGTCACCACTGACATACTTGTTAACTTCTGCTGTGCTCACTTACCCACAATGCTCAACTGTTACAAATGAAACGGAACAACAACCTTGCGTATGGCCTTCAAATGTTCGCACGTTGCAACGACCTTTCAGCCAGTTACGCCGCAAACGGAACCGTTCGGCAAAAATACCTTTCCACTGAAATCAGAAACAGTAACAAATTCTTTAACACTGCTACAAAAGACCATTAACTAAGAGTAAATATAATGCATATACAAACAAAGATGCTTTTAAACCGAAATATAATAACTTATATTTAATATAAATGTAAAAAAACTGCAGTTTATACACACTGTTAACGGCGACGGATCGAAAACCGCAAAAATCATAAAAAGGCAATGTTAACCACACTAACATAGCCTGAATGTCGATGTTAGTGTGACTAACATTGCCTTTTTA
>Ga0209780_1004820_pt1 | contig 10498 bp, 9 predicted proteins | sample WorMetexBAHAMAS2_FD_187384 | JGI IMG/M metagenome (GOLD analysis project Ga0209780, IMG submission 187384) | Marine gutless worms symbiont microbial communities from Max Planck institute for Marine Microbiology, Germany - Inanidrilus exumae... | ecosystem: Host-associated > Annelida > Digestive... | reverse complement strand
CATCACAGTTAAGGAAGCTCGATACAGTCCAAAAGATATCTGCTCGTATTATTTGTGGAGTTCCTCGTGATGCTCACTCAGCACCTCTTCTGGAATCGTTAAACCTTGAATCGCTTGAGTCCAGGCGGAAACATGTTGTCAACATTGTTGAATCCATCATAGATGGTGACTGTCATCCCGCACTCAAAGATATCTTCACAGTTCGCGCTGACGGTCTATTGATCACTTCTCGTCAACCTCGTATTGGAATCGGGAAGAGACGATTTGCAGTCTATGCGAAAGCATTGTACGACAACGAACTGAGCACGAGTTAAACCACTTGTGCTACTAGAGGAGCGGAAGATGGGCCGGTCTTCACAGATGTGATTCTACTGAACAAGTCAGCATGATAATCCTGTTTAATGACAAGATATCAACCGTACGACTGCTATGATTGCCACTGGTGCTCAGCTCTGATCGAGGATAAACAACAACAACAACAACAATCCCATTAACTGCTGTGCCGGTTATCACGCCAAAAGATCTATGTAAGCCGCGGCTTACATAGATCTTTGATCACGCCCATCTGTGATCACGCCAGTATTATATATTCTATGATCCTAAATAGCAAAACTATTAAATATTTAATTGTTTATAGTTTTTTTTTAATTTTTAGTGTACTGACGAATAATGCTATGATAGTGGTGATTATTTCGACGAGTGAAAGAAATTAACATCCGGGCCACCGATGGAGACGACTGAATGGAAGGAGTTATTAAGAAGTGCCAAAAGAATAGAAAGAGAACATGGCGTTGAGCTGCTAAGGAACGGGTATGCTGATGCTGACGACTCTGAAAGAACTCGAATTGAGGGATACATTTTAGAAATGCTGCGATCGACTGACATCCGGTGGGAAGAAAAACAGGGTGCGTTATTGGCTACAAAAGTGATTTTGACATCGAAAAGTCAACACGAAAGTGCTGCAGAATGTGTTAAAAGTGAATCAGAGTTTGTTTCTGAAGTTCAGCTTAATGCAGTAGCATTATTGGAGCATCCGGAGTATGCAGTGCGTATTACTGCGGGTAAGTGTCAGTGCGAGGTTTTCATCCAGGGCAAATGTGTGTTGCTTCCCTCTTCCTGATGGCCATCGCTGGTTAACGTCGGAGATGTTAAGGTCTCGAGACTCTAGGATATTCAGACCTCCGGCTTAACACAGCTGAGACAGTTCATTTAGCACTGAATGTGCACTTGTGGCGAGTTGACAGCTTAAAAGTGTTAGGTCTATAAGATAGAAATGTCATAAAAATACTACACACTTTAAAACGGTTTATAAGGACGATAATGCTTACCGGACACTTCGGCACCAAGACAGTTCGGCACCAGTACAGAATGGTGCCGAAGTGTCTCGAGACAATTTGGCACCAGATTTTTACTGGTGCCGAACTGTCCGGACACTTCAGCACCAGTGCAGAAATACCTCGAGACACTTCGGCACCATCCGTCCAAAATACATATGGGCTATTGTTTCGTCAGAATAGGCCTACTATTAGTACTTGCCAAGATTTGCTGATCCTACAGCTAGTCCAGCCGTAAGTAATCGCCAGTGTATAAATTTGATGAGGGACAAGACTTGCGTAAAATTCCTTTTATGATGGCGAAATGATAACGGACTTATCTTAAAATTGTCGGCTAATTTACAGCTTCGTTTCCTGAGCTTGCCTAGTAGGTCCAACTAAGTCAAGATCTGGAAACCTAATATAGGCTTGTCTATTTCCTCAAAAGTCGTTTTACATTCTTAGTTATACTGTATTCCTGCATGTACAACATTTGTTGCGATATTACTGGTATAGTGTGTAGTCTAATTGTTGTAGTGTCTGCTGGTGAAAGTGTGCTGCAGAAATGTAACATTGCTGTTAGTTATTACTGTGTCAGTAGGCTAATACCAAAATACATTAAACTTATCAGGAAATGAGATAGCGAACGTGAACTTTTTACGACGACATTGTACAGTGTACACGCACTATAAAATAAAAAAACAATAAAGTTCACTTTGCTTATGGAAAGCACACATGTTCAAAGGTGTCAATTACGGACTCGCGCATACGCCTAAATAGCATCACAGGTTCGTCACAAGACATATCACAGTGTGAGTAGGGCACACGAACGTTATAGACGACAGACAGACGGATGGACGACGCCATATAGTGAACGTGAACGTGATTGCAGATAGTGAGGAAATACGACAACATATTACACGCATATGCTGTTGTATATGCCTAACACAAAGAATTACTGACTGTTAATAGCGAAATAAAGACAGACAGTCTGAGGTCATTAGCGGCGGCACATCCGCGAGCATGCGCTCAGCAGACTGGAGGCGGAGCAACTGCCGTCGCTGTACTCGTCCCACAGCTGGAAGATGCGGCTGTGCAGCTGCGTGTAGGACGCTGCATTCGAGACGTGCCACACTCAGAGCTCCGACAGCAGGCGCACGGCTAGCGTCACCAGCCGAGCTTCATCATGTAACAGCTGCAGCAGCTGGTACAAATTCAGTCGCCTGTGGCTGGCTTTGGCATTTAGACGGTGATGCCAGCCTTCAACATCGTTGTTGGTGCGGACCGGCTGGCGAAATACCGACCACGTTGGCGGTCTCCAACTGCCGTTGACCCAGTTACGGCGGACGTACTGCAGATGCTACTGCACACGAGTGTCGCCTCCTGCATCTGCCACGTGTTCAAGTTTACCGAACTCATCGCCAGTGACATCTGCCGGCAGGAAACATAGTGCCTGTGTCTTGCGGTAGACGCGGTTGATGATGTCGTCTTTGGCATATGCCGACTGCAGGCCTACCAACTGGACGTTCCTCCACATGGCCTGTGAGAAATGGAACGCGCACCCACTGAAGTAGAGACGATGAGTTGGCAGTGGCATCAGCTGGAACATACGCAAACCACTTGCACCTCGTTCCAGACAGATAACTATGCCAGTACCTCACGACTCAGTTTTATAGAGGCCGGATGCTCTTCCTGCCTCCCAACCAACCGTGTCAAAGCACTGAAGGAAAAGCTGAGCATAAGTTATTAGAACATATTAATATATCAGGTTATAGTAACTTACATTGTGAGGTGCCACTGAACACCGGCGGAGCGGCGTGGGTTTGGTCCAGAAATTGTTGCCAGGGGGAGATCACTGATTGCCGGTATGTCACATTAAATTTACTGAATTGTGACAGACAGACGGATTTGTCAGCATAGCCGTATAATAGGATTAGGTCCACAATAATGATTGACAAGCTATATATTACTATTAACAAGTATATTTTGTTTTGAAATAATAAGTAACATCAGTCAGTAACTGATTTCCTGCTGTATAACAAATATAATTTATGTTAGGCATATACGCGGTATTGATCCCGTAACATAAACTTACTATACGTAGGCCTATATATAGGCCCTACACGTCGCTACTGACCGTCATGTAGCGGTCCTAAGTGTGCGTGAAATGTTAATTTAAAGGCAAAATACACTAATAAAGTACTGAAGTCTGAAAAACACTGTTTGATCAGTCTTTATTCCGTGACTTCATCGTGGTCTGGGTCTGCGGCCGCTAAATGTATATGCCTATCGGTCTTCGCGCAAGTACAACAGCAAGATGATTATATTTTATAAGCTTCTCATAATATATATTTGCGTATTTCGTCACTGTGACCCTTTGAACAGTTACCATCTTTGCAGTTACTGCATACAGATTTTCACCGGGCAGGATATACGGGAAACATAATTGCCTTTATTGGCTGTGCCGTCTGTCCCGTCATGTTTTAGACTGACCGTTGCCTTTTGTCTTAAGACAGTTCGGCACCAGTCTGAAATGACCGTGAGGCAGTTTATCACCAACGAAAAATTGGTGCCGAAGTGTCCGGACACTTGGCACCAGTTGTTTGGTGCCGAAGTGTCTTGGTGCAGAATTGTTCTGGCGTCGAAGTGTCCTGACACCACGATAACCCTCAACTAAAACAAGTTAAACAACAGCAATCAGTAAATGTTACCGAACGTACCGATAGGTCCGGTGCTGGAAATCGCCAGTTTTACAACTTACCAACGACAGAAGACGATGTTATAACCGAAGAAAATGTAATTTTGATGTGGAAATGCAATTTGCAGCTGCTACTTAGTACAATAAGTATATCAGGATCAGGAGGAAAGATGGGCTCTTGGGTGGTTGCAGGGTTAAAAAGAGTAAAATGGTGTATAGTGTAGCGTTTTGAGAAGAGACTTTACTGAATAAGAGACAGTGTGAATGGTGGAGCTCTCTGGGGAATGTGAAAGAGCAACAATGTGAACGTTGGCGTACCATAGGGAATGTAATTTTAAGATGCAAAAGTATTAAGTGTAAGACGTAGAAAACCAGTCTGATGCTATGATTGGATGGCTTAAATTTCTGAATAAGCTGGAAAGTAGATGGTGGCGCCCTTTAGGGAATGTTAATGAAGCTGAGTAGTCACTGAATGAGTGGCAGTGTTGATAGTGTAACCATCTGGCTATATGTTTTATGAAGAAAATTTGAATTATAGTAATTGGTGAAATATGTGTTGAAAGCATTTAGGGTAGTTATGGCATGATATGGCCGTGAGAGAAAACAATGGATACGATATGATACTGCACGAAATATCGCGATACGAATACGATACGGTCCCAATGCTTCACCATACTTTACTGTATTCACAAGTAGGCCTACGGTCAACAGTCAGAGATTAAATAATGTAGCGTTCTCATTGACATGTTCGCACACGCTCGAGCCTCGAACACCGTTGAAAGTCGTTGAGGGCATTCGAACAATGTCGATGGCATTCAGTACGGTAGCATTGAAACTGATGCCATCTACCGCGGTCAACAGTGCAACGGTAGTCGCACGGCGCACACTGTCAAATGCCATCGAAGACGTTCTAACGTCGTCCGCAGTGTTTGCATGCACGTGAACATTGGGATGGTCTAAAAAATCAAGTATTGCTAGATTTGAGTAGCGTTCGAATCTGCAGTGCTAGATTTTTTAGACCATCCCCCGTGTTAGCATGCAGTCGACGACGTCCAGACGTGTCAGTGCGAAGTCCACTTAAAGACAGGAAATTTGTTACACAGCTCATACTACACTGTGGGGCATAAAAAACACACCAAAATGTTTTCGCCATAACTTGCGTAAAACTCGACAGATTTTGAACAAATTTGGCAGATTGCTTCTTAAATAAATTTTTCATTAAGCAGTGCAAACAAATATTACCTGAACCAAGTACCAGCTTCGTACTATCTGCTGAAACTCGAAAGTCAGTAATACAACTGTAACATAGACTATATTCGTTGCTTCAGACATTTCAGATGAAGGTCCTCGTGGATTATTCTACCCACTGTTCTACGGCTCGCTCCAGTTTCTCTTTCGATCTGACGAGTTGTTGGGTAAGTTTGCGGGGCATTCTCCTGGCTGAGTACAAGATCTCGTACGGTATTAATGTCGCAAGCCAGGTAGCGGATGACCACGTTCAGTGTGTATTCCAGAGAACATTAATACCGTACAAGATCTTGTACTCAGCCAGGAGAATGCCCCGCGAACGCACTGAACAACTCGTCAGATCGAAAGAAGCAGCAGATGTTGCCAGATATTCGGCGTATGTCAGGGGACGTCTTCATATTCCAGCAGGACAGCGCACCTGCACACTGTGCACCGGACACTATCGAGCTGCTACGACATGAAACCCCAGACTTCATTGGACCAGATGTCTGGCCAGCGAATTCACCATGCAGACCTCAATCCAGTTGACTATAGGATCTGGGGGCTGATACAAGAATGCGTCTATCAGACAGCGATTCGGGACATCGATGATCTGAAGCAGCGCCTTACCTGTGTCTGGGCTGAGCTGAAGCAAAGCGTCGTTGATAAAGCCATTGAACAGTGGCGGCCAAGTCTGAGAGCTTGCATTTGCGCAAAGGGACAACACTTTGAGCAGCTGCTAAATTGAACATTGCATTTTCTTGTCTAACATTAAGATTCCGCATTATTTGTTCAGTGACAACTGCTCGTTGCATTTAGGAATATAGCCTACGTTACAGTTGTATTAGTGACTTTCAAATTTCAGCAGATAGTATGAAGCTGGTACTCGGTCCAGGTGACATTTGTTTGCACTGCTTTATGAAAAATTTATTTAAGAAGCAATCTGCCAAATTTGTTCAAAATCCGTCGAGTTTTACGATAGTTATGGCGAAACACATTTTGGTGTTTTTTTATGCCCCACAGTGTAAGTTAGTATCAGCTGTGTATCACATTTCACAGTCCAGATTCAAGAATAAGTTTTTTTTGCTTATAACATTAACATCATCGTTTGTCACTGGTAAGTCACCAACATGATGAATTCCAGCACCTGTCCTTTCAGTGTAATCTATCAAAACAATAGATGTCTATTACTCGTATATGGAACATCACAACACGTATCCAATTTATGACATCGCATGTGCACGTGCACGTAATAGCCTATCTCTGATGAAGACTGCTGTAGTATGGCGAAATCGCCATGGTAGGCGTATAATTCTATTTTTCTGGCCCCTTACCAATTTTTCATAAACATTTTTACATCGGCGATTGTTTTCGCTGTCTTTTTGTATGTAAAAATACGGCCATATACGGTACTGCAGCGATATAGCCGTGCGTTTAGCCATTAGTATAGTTTTTGTTGCTTTTTCACTGTAATGTATACTGTTTCGTATAATTTAGTCATTAGTTCAACGTGTGTTGATAAGAAACACTAATTTTCTTTGGTTGGCCCTGGAACACGCCACGCGATAATTCTTTGGCCAATCACAGCAGAGTACTGGCAGCCAGCACGTGGCTGGATTAAATATTCGCATGCGCCTCGGCGCGGGGTCATTCTTGCTATAGTCAGCGGCGAGTGAAGACGTCGTCTAGACGTGTTCCTCGACTTTTAAGTCGAGGACCTCGACTTTCCTGATTAATTGTAGTTTTTGTCAGCGATGAGGAAATATGTCGTCTAGACGTCGTTACGTACGTATGGTGTATTAGTTAAGTTGTAAGTTTAGCGGAATTTCTGTCCTTCTTGATAAAGGAAGGCCGATTAATACTTTCCGGCGTTGAGTGCCGATTGACTGGATCGTAATTGTTTGAACTATATTCCTCACCTCTGTATTATTGTCAATAGCTTTGTTTTCAATATACTCATATAATTTAAGTTGGAAACGTTCGTCTTTTAATTACACACGCATACGTGTAGGCCTGCATCAACATTCATCCATTTATCACAGGCAATATTCATAAAGTCGAACTTTCTAGCTTTCCGCCAAAAGGCGAGGAACTCTACTTTCCGCCAAAAAGGCGAGGTACTCGACTTACCGCCAAGAAAGGCGAGGTGCTCGACTTTCCATCAAAAGGCGAGGCGCTCGACTTTCCGCCAAAAGGCGAGGAACTCTACTTTCCGCCAAAAAGGCGAGGTACACGACTTACCGCCAAGAAAGGCGAGGTACTCGACTTTCCGCCATAAGGCGAGGAACCCTACTTACCGCCAAAAAAGCAAGGTACTCGACTTTCCGCCAATAAAGGCGAGGTACTCGACTTTCCATCAAAAGGCGAGGAACTCTACTTTCCGCCAAAAAGGCGAGGTACTCGACTTTCCGCGAAAAGTCGAGGTCAAAAGGCAAGGAACTCGACTTTCCAAATAAAGAGCAAGGATCAAGACTATCCGATGACTTGAATTAGTCTGAGGATTGTGGAAAATTGACACCAGTTACGGAGTTATCCGGAAGTGAAATAATGGAAGCAGGAATGGAAATAGATGGCGCTCAAGGAATGTATACCACCTCTCCGGAGGTGAGACCCAGACCCATGAGATGTCGGGGTGGGTTGGCCGGCGCACCCACCTGCGACAGTGACGGTGATCGGCCTCTTGTGTTCGATCGAGAGGCCGCCTCGCTACAAATGGCGCCCAACGTGGGGCCCATTGAAGGTCAAGGTCGAAGTGGAGGTCACGTGCCAAAGGTTGATTCGAGGCAAAGTGATCGTCCGAGACCTCGTTGTGGTCAGTCGCGGCCTATGCTACAGATGACGCCTGAAGCAAAGCGTGACGAAGGAGCACTGCGCTCGTTTTGTGCAAATGGCACCAAATGAAGGACATGGCGATGTGTCACGTCAGTTTCGCCCGGTGCATATGGCTGGCGAAAGTGCCGCTGATCAGCACAGTGTAGTTGAAAATGGACATGGTAATGATTACCTTTCGGCGTTGCTGAAGGCATCTGAACGCCAATCTAGAAAAACAAGGCAAATTGGATCCAAAACTCCAAGCTCCAAACACTCAGGCAATGAAGTGTTGCCTACGCAAGTGGAAGCTTTACAAACGGCTTTGGAAGTATGTAATGAGACATTACACTTGATGGAGCAACAAGTTAGACGGAGAACTGACTCGCAGGGAAGTAAGTCGGTGCCCATACAAAAGCATCTCAAAGTTGCAATGGATAATAGCGTCGCAGCCGGAAGCGCTGCTAGCCTACGTAGAGAAATTTCCGTTGAAGAGATGTCCTCCGATAGTGCAAATGCCAACAATCGACTACGATTAGTCGTAGTCCAGAAACCATCCTCATCTTCTGTTAGCGAATCACGTGTTAATCATGTCGATGAGTCACCAGATAACGGTGCTAAACAACACAGTATGTGTGACGCTTCAACGTCCACTGATGACGATAAATCTGACGTGTTCCCGTCACAGCAACGAAGTGGCATGGAACAATACCAGGAAGGCGATAAGCCACACAGGGTCAAACGATCGTTACCCACTGTGGCTATAGTTTCACCACCGAGATCTAATGCTCCAACATTGTTACGTACCGACAGTACGAGGAATGACAATCCCAGGCAATTGATTGGGACCGATGGCACGTCACATTCCACGCGACGTCATTCGTCAAGGGAGCCACAATACTCCTTGACAGAGTCACTGTCTCGTTCATCAGTTAAACATCGAAATAAAAGAGGAAGTGACTCGTCTGATGATGAGTCGTCCCCAGATGACTGGAAACGAGGTAAAGGAGAGCCACGCTAATATGACCATAATACTTCGTACAAACGTCACCGTCGCCACGATGATTCATCACCCTCTCTTTCGCCACCTACGCGTGAATCCTCCTGACATCGTCGTAGACGCACGCCACCGAAAAGGAATGATGACACATCTACGGAAAGGTGTAAACGCCGCCGTCATCGGAAGACATACATTAAACCGGATAAATATAACGGTTCCATGTGTGTCGAAACTTTTCTTGTTAAATTTGAAGCTGCAGCTAAGCACAATGATTGGAGTAAACGAGATAAGGCGGCACGCCTCATGGCCGCTCTTGACGGAACCGCCGCACTCTTGTTATGGGAGTTGCATGAGCCATCCTATGAGCAGATAGTTGAAAAGCTGCGACGACGTTACGGCTCTCAGGAGCAACAGGAAAAATTCAAGGTTGAACTTCGTACCAGAAAAAGGAAGCCAAATGAGTCACTTCAGGAGTTAGCGCAAGACATAGAAAGGATGGCCTCGCTTGCATATCCTGGCGTTGGCCAATCCACACGTGAGACTTTCGCAACCGATTTCTTCATCGATGCCCTTGATAACCACTCTCTCGCATACAAGATACGCGAGCGCGAACCTCAAACAATAAACGGCGCACTTACGCAAGCTGTGAAGCTTGAAGCACTGCACAAGTCGAAAGAGGTTATGAAAGGGGTTTAACGGCCACGCATGGCTAGGGGTGTAGCCGACACCAAATTCGGCGGGCCGGCCAATCAAACTAAAGTTGGATCGGTTGCAAATGAAGTAATCCCAAAAAGGAATAATGCGAGTAAAGGCAGTAACCTTGGGAAGCAGTCTTCAGCAACGGAACAGGTGAGTCGACAGACTCAGGCCGCTGGTTTGAAAACCCAGCAGTTAGAAAAGCAGGTCAATGAATTGAAAGCTCAAATAGCACAGGTGACTGAGCAAATGGCTCGAGTTCGTGTGCAGGATGCCAGTGGTAGCTGCCAAAACAGTCAGGACCTAAACCGTTCGCACAACGCGTCATCACCATCACATACCTTTGTGCAGCCGAACGTGACAGGGCACGAGCGCCGACAAACAGCTACTTTCACCCATAATGATGGAAGGAGAACAACAGGACCTCAGTACGTGTGCTTTGGCTGTGGAGAGTATGGACATTTCCGTCGTGATTGTCCACACCAACAGCCCGAACAGAAGAACTATAATTAAGCAGCTAAACCGCCTGACCATGTCAGAGGTGTGTTAGATGACAGTTACGAGTCTGAAGGCAGGGTTTATCTACCAGCACGAATTGATGGCAAGACGCGTTATTGTCTTCTTGACACCGGATGCGAGATGACGGTAATTCCAGCCAAGCTTACACGTAGAAGAAAGTTATTTCAGGCTCAAAAGAACCTAATCGCTGCCAATGGAACCCAGATTCCAATCTTGGGCTGGACTACGTTACAGGCA
>Ga0209780_1004819_pt1 | contig 10499 bp, 10 predicted proteins | sample WorMetexBAHAMAS2_FD_187384 | JGI IMG/M metagenome (GOLD analysis project Ga0209780, IMG submission 187384) | Marine gutless worms symbiont microbial communities from Max Planck institute for Marine Microbiology, Germany - Inanidrilus exumae... | ecosystem: Host-associated > Annelida > Digestive... | reverse complement strand
GTCCATTATCTCCGATCGCGTAAACAGCGTGCAGCGTGTCAATCGCGAGGACATCGCCGCCGCCAAACGAGAATTATTCAGCGCGGCGGGACATTAAAAGTCAAATGTGCCGGCCAACTCCTATGCGGCCTGGGTGGTCTCCAGGTAAGGGGCGTGGGAAAGGATTGAAGCACACCGACGGCTCCCACAGTTTGCCGATCACTCCACGACCATAGTTCCCATCGTTCGTTATCAACTTTCGCTTTCTTAAGTAGTGTTCACACTGCGGCCGTAACGTGCCATAACCATTCGTCGCGCGTTACGTCCGTACCGCGCGCGTTACGGCAGTCGATGGCCGTAGCTAGCATGTTTTCAATGCTAATTTTTAAGACTTATTCCCCGCGTTTGCACACGTTCGATTGCGGGCGTGTTACGGCCGTGGACGGCCGCATGAGAACGCCACTTTAGGCCTAAACCTTTTCATATTACTGTTGCTGAATTACGTCAAATGAAGTCGGCGGTGTGGCTGCCCGGCGCCAGACGTGACTGTCAGGCATCTGTTGTAGGTACCAAAGTTGTCGTCCAGCCAGTGTGCGGTCACACCCATATACAAGCGGTTCCTGGACGCCGTCCACATATCCGTTGTGATGGCCTGCTAGAGTGAAGTCTTAAGTGGACTTCTCACTGACGTTCGAACGTCGTCAACGACCGTTGATGGCGTTTGCATGCATGCGAACGCGTGCGAAGGCGTCAGTGAGAACGCTGCATTAATTTTGGACTGTTGACCATTACATACGGCAGAGCGTTTTGGGACCGTATATCGTATCGTATCTCGTATCGCGATATTTTGTGCAGTATCGTATCGTATCCATCGTTTTCCCCCACGACCATATCACTAGTACAGATAGTCGACTATCTGTCTGGATCACCAAGGTTCCATTTCCACTGAAGTGTACACGAGCCATAGGTGGCTAAAATAGCTGTAGAAATGGCTTCCGTAAAAATGTGGATCTTGGCTTAGTAAGTTTATGGGTTTACTGAATCTGTAGCTTTGACTTCTACGGGCACAGGGTCCTGCACCATTGACTTTCACGAGCACTAGGCCCAAAGTGACGCCAAAGAAAAATTAAATTAAACCAACCAAACAAAACTCGGCAAACAAAAAATACATGAACATTGCAGATTGCTGTGACTTTATATATCCTAGACTGAGACGGTTGCAATGTTACTGGTTTGCGTCTGTTTGATGGTGTTGCATCATTAACTCAAACCCATGAGTCTACTGGACTGTGCCACTGACAGGCCCTGATGGTGTCTCAGAGGCTGAACTGTGACCCCTTGCAACATCATGATGCAGTGGAACCTTCTAACAAGACAGTGCATTGTTGCTATAACATGCAGGATGACTTGTCGGCTCAGTTGATTGAGACAGCAGAGAAAGCTGCTGACCTTGATCCACGAGTGCTGGAAGCGTACATTCATCAGTGCACTGCTGAAGCTCAGGAAGGTACTTTGTTCTGTTCTGTTTGGTTCATATGGAACAGAGTTATGTCAATTTCAGTCGTTGTTCAACCGGACTAGTTTTAATCCACATTCGTCGGGTTCCCAGCTGTTAGGATTCTTGTTTTCTATAAATGCCTGTACATACTCAGCTATGAGTGTGCTTTCTGTATGCATGTTTTTAAAATTTAAATTCAATTGTATTTATCTGAGAAGCTCAGTTAAGGAGTAGTTGTGCTGCAACCATAGCTTGAAACCTGTATGAGCCTGGACAACTGCAGGCTCATTTTGCTGTTTTTAGTTAAATGTGTCAATACAGAGAAACACACCGTTGTAAGCACCATTTTTTCTGTTTCGAGGTCAGTCTGGATTAGTGTTGACACTGGGGTAGTTGGTACAAAATTCATTTGCAGCCAGATACCTATCCTCAGGCCACTCAGGGAAATTAGTCACTGGTCCTTATCCACTGCCTACTGTATGGCTGCCACTGTGATGTCAATAATCACTGTTGATGTCTTTGCTCAGTTAATGACATTAGGTACTTAGTAAGTAACTAAAAGGGAGGCACAAAACTAAAGGGAGTATTTGAACAGGTCCAACTGTGTAAATTGTAAAAATGTGTTCTTTTTTCGATTGTTTTTTTTTGTTTCTCCCTTACTGAGTCAAAAGCAGACATAGCATTGTGTTGTTTCAGTGACAATCGCTCGAGCCATAGAGCTAAAGCACAGTTCATCGTTGATCTCAGCATTGGCTTTTGAGACGGCCCAGCTGTACACCAATGCCGGTATGACGTTACGTAGTACATTTGATTTCTGTGAACGGTTGTGTTGTCAGTTCATATGTACAGTGTGTCTCAAAAAAACCAATACACTTGGCTTTTGATCATGACTTCGGCAAATGTAGACCAATTTTCAAATTTCTTTCACGTCAGATTTCCAAGGAAAATGTCTCTGTAACTGTTACAGGGTCTCCCACCCACTACCTTGCGAAATTCCAAAATCGAAAATAACGGCTGAACTTTTGATCAATTGCTCATAATTAATTGGTTTTACTTGAAACTTAAGAAAACTTAAGTTAGACAACAAATGCTACAAAAATATCACATTGCTGATTTACAGTGTATACACAGTTATGCACACAACACGCCTATTGGTGTTGGTGTTTTTATTCGCTCTGTTGATCTAAACATATCCCTACTTTTGTCTAGTGGATGTATGCTGTTGGCAGATTGTTCACTGAAGGCTCTTGCAGACAAAGTGGCATCAAAGTGGCAGAATTATCTACAGTTCAAGGCCGAGATTTACTTGGCTTATGTGGGTGTATTTGCAAGATTTTTGACATCACTCATTTGCTTAATGCATTGAATACTGTCTAATTTATTCAATCAATAGAAAGATGATGGCAACTCTATTAAGTCTGAACACTGTAATGTTATTTTCAGAAATTTACTAAATGTATCCTAGAGTCTAATTTATTCTGACATGATTGATAACCCGTGAACAAATACAGATTTTATTTTTATGTAAATCTTCTATACCTAAATTTGTTAGAACTGTTAGATTTCTCAAATTGTGAGCTGTGTTGTTTGCTGTATGTTCCATTGATGCAGTCCATTGGGTGACAGGACAGGCATCCCATCAACATCTCTGCTCCACATCTGACTGCTGGATGAAGAAGACCCAAGCACAGTAGCGGTAGTGATAATGATAGCAGTAGCTGTTGCATTTGTTCAGGCATACAACTACCATGGAGAGACATTGCTGGCGCAGGACAAATGTGGCGATGCTATCAAATGTCTTGAAGAAAGCCAATCACGTAATTCCGCTCAGTTTCTTCCTATATTAAATATTATAGAAATAAAAAATGACCTTTTTTAGGTCGACTCCGCCGAGTCAACCTAATAACATTAGTGGGTCTCAAATGTCCGTCCGTCTGTCCATCCGTCCGTCCACAAAAAGTTTCTCCGATTAATGAAATTTGGTGTGTAGGTAGAGGTCGACGAGTACGCAGTATGACCCGATAGAGGTCAAGGTCAAGGTCACGAGCCCATGAAAGTCGGAAATTCGACCATTTTCAAAGGCTGTCTTCTCCCCCATTTATAATGGGGGCTGGCAAATGACCACGGATTCTTAAATTAAGGGGCAATACCTAAAAATTAACTGTTCGGAATTTTGATTTTTGTCCTGGTTTTTGTGTCACGTGACATTGAAGTTGGCAGTAAGTAGGAGTCGACCGTCAGTCCCGTATGGGACTAATTTTTATTTATTACTACATAACTTTCTTTCATATGTCGGTCAGTTGTGGCTTAGTGGAAGTTACGATGCTATGGTGTTATACAAATGTGTTTATTATTATTATTATTATTATTGCAGTGAAGATCTTTATGAGTCTCTGTTAGCAGTGGGCCACAGTTGTTTCACTGCTTCACAATAAGACCGACCGTACAAGTGGGCATGTCTGCCCCACGTGGGTTTGTGTGTGACATTAAATTGTGTCTTTTAATATTAATTGCATATACTTTGTTCAGAATTTACATTACTCTTTGATCATATTACTGTTCCTTTGGAGTTTTGACGTGGTTGGGTATCCGGCCCATGAGAATCATATGCCACTTATTCCCCGAGGTGTTTTTCTTGGGGGAGGAGGACCCAGGCGGGGGGAACCGGCTGACTCAGATTTATCTGTTAAACAGCTGGTAAAGTGAAAGTTCTGGTGTTTGTTTTATTAGCCACGCCGACGGTAGTCGCAGGGGTAGTGTTTTCACTGGCATTGTCTGTCTGTTTATTCGCATGATATCTCAAAAACCATCGCAGATAGGTTCCCCAAACTTGACACAGAAATGTACTACCATAAGTCGAGGAAACACATTTATTTTGGGACTAAAGTTCAAAGGTCACATCACGAGGCACAAAAAACCATTGCCGGCGTGGGTTTTGCACTTTGTTGAGTGCTGGCTTCTAGTTATTATTGTCTTTATTGTATTGTCAAAACAGTACTGAAGTTCTTATTAAATATTAATTTATTTATTTGTGTGGATACTATTTGAGTGAAATAGTTTCTGTTATTGTATAATTGTTGTTAGACTATGGAAAGGCCGGTGTGCTTGCAAAGGAGTATGCTTCGACGAAAGGTCCTGGAACTACGGCTAAACCTCACGATCATCTGTTCTTTCGGAAACTGTCTCCGATAGTGCAGCGCACGCTTGACAAGTGTGTCCGTGAAAATGGCTTCATGTAAGTCGCTCGTGTAACATTTGATGCTATAATGTTCTAGCTGGTGATGTCTGAAAGTCAGCATAAAGAGAGTAATGCTGCTTTCCGGAGGAGTCCGACGGTGAATGAATGAAGAAAGGAGGTCATTGGGTGATTTTTTTTCTCGTTGATGTCAGTGCCGTGAGTTTCTTGAGGTCTTTGACACTGTTGGACCTTTGATGACAGGAATGGTGTGTGGTCTGTAAAAGCCGGTGACACTTGTCCTCCAAAGATTCTGTTCCAGAACAAGTGCAGGAAGGAAACTGAGACGAACTGACTAAGGGCGTATTCGATTATAGAATCCAGATTCGGATTCACACTGAATCTCGTTTCAGATTCAGTGAAAAAGTGCATTCGAATAACGAATCCTAATCTGGATTCAGATTCGGTGAAACCTGTTTGCAATTGCAGATCCATTAGCATAGAATGTTTAATAATTGATACGGGAAGTTGAAGTGTAACATGGCGTCATAAACACGTCATAAAATTATCTCAGAAACACACCAATCACAATATATACTGCCAAAAAAAAAAGAACTTGACTCTACAGACAAAAAATAATTTCCAAAACAACATAAACCAGCATCAGTGACGTCACGCTAGACACTCCCACTGATCTAAAGTCATTCGATTTGCCAAGTGAATCTGAAATGAGATTCAGTGTGCATCCGAATCTGGATTCTATAATCGAATACGCCCTAATATAGATGCATGTGGGCAAAGGCCATCAGAACGGTGGTAATGGCGGCAGCGGCGGTGATGCTATTACTGCTATGTGAGCAGAAGTGATGTTACGTGAGGCCAAGTGCTCAAGGCCAAGGCCGAACCCTCAAGACTGAAGCCAAAATTTTGGTGCTGATGTCTGTGGTGAGCAGTTGTTTAGTGTTACCATTCAACTGTGTATTCCAGTCCCAATTGATCTCACATCCATTTCTGGTCCACAGCCCCGTTTTTTTTATCTCTCGCAGTCTTGCGGCAGGAGCTACAATATGAAAGGTACCTTCATGTGCAATGCATGCTAGTCTGTCAGCACAGTTCATGTATTTTCATAATTTTGGTTAACATTGCCTTAAGGGTTGCCTTTGTACAAAAACGACATTGATGCGAACCATCAGTTACGAGTGTTTTGTGTTGCAGCTATCACCAGAAGGTGCCGCCAGTTGCACCGGATCTGGAGCTGAAGGCAACGTTCGGACTTGCCGCTCCGGAAGAGTTCAAGTTACCGGAACCGAATGCACAGTGGACTGCTGATGTCTACAAGGCTTTTGAAATCACCAAAATGCCGTCACGCAACGAGGTCTGCTATCAAGTTGCAAATTGCAAGTGTTACGACTGTTACAAGTCTGAGCAAGTTTTTGCATGTGAAAGAAGTCGCCTGTGGATTCACTTTTGTCGTTTTTCGTACCACAAAAATCAAATAGAGCCACTTTCCCACTGTAATCTAGCCAGATTGTTTCCATCCTGGCAGAGATCCTGTGATATTTGTTTTTACCCCCATGAGAACCGAGCAATGACCTTCCGTCCTTTGTGTGATTCCTGCGCATTCCATGGGATTCCCATCATCTGTTCTGTTAGAGACGGAAATCCACACCACTGTGTGAACTGTGGCAAGTGACTCTATAACGCTGACATTTAGCTGCACTGCTGTGCTGCAGAAGGCACCGAAGAAGGATGGAAAGCCTGGAGTACAGGAGGACGGAGCCGGATCGGGAGATCTACCGCCGGTCAAAGAAGTCGACGTAGCACAGTCCGACAAGGACCCAAACACATTCAGTAGCTGCACCGTGTCATGAACGTCAACATTTCTCACCAACATTTTCACCACTTCACTGTTGTTGTTATTGTATATAGCGGCTGTATTCCGTTAATGTATATGCTGTAAGTGCTGCAAGAGAACATTTCTTTGATTGCTTGGAATTGTACACAAGTGTAAATATATTCTTTTTATTTGTACATATGTACAGGCATTCATCTCCTATGGTCTTATTGGCTTAGGCTTATGAACTGATATAACTGTACTGAAGTCGCTTTCTGTAGATTTCTGCATCGAAACGGTGTGATGTGTCGTAAGGCTGAAAATACTTTTGCAAGTGCTTGTATGGTTTCTTCATATCAAGTTAAAGAAATTGTCAGTATTCCTACATTTTGTTAACTTAATTTACATGATGAAACAGGTTGATTGTTAGCAAGTCTTCTAACTCTGTGCTGTGGGTGTAATTGAATATTGTTGGAAAAAATCTATACCTGCGACTGCTAAAGACTTTTTATAAGCAACATACAGTGTTTAAGTAAAAATGTGCTATCTTTGGGTATCATGTTTTGCCAGGTAGTACAGAACCACTAGTTGAGTGAGATAGGAAAATACAATAGCTATTGATTGCTTAATTTCTCAGTAACATTTCTGCCAAAAAAAATATCAAAGCCAGTTGGTGTAAGTCAAAACAGGGAGCCAACGTGGGTGGGTCATTTTTGAGAGACATTACTGTAGAGATGCGCCGACGTAAACATCACGCTAGAGATGTGCCGTTCTTGAAATCGCAAGGCGTGTGGACGTAGGATCGGCATGTGTAGATATACGTCAGTCTTACTGATGTAAGTTGTAATTTACTAATTATTATTGCTTAGTGGCTGAGTTGGCTATTGTTGATGGTTGATGCTGATCTGATATGTGCTGAGCCTGATCATGATGTTACAAAGGGAGTCTGGTCAGCAGCTTCAGTTTATGAGAAAAAGGGCCACGTCATGAGCGGGTATGTCCTATTCCTGAAAGATGCAAAGAATGGTGTTAGAGTATGGCTGTTTGATGTTAATATTGTCAGTTCTTTCTCTTGGTAGAATTGCACATCGAGCTGAATGCATGATCAGTCTGCTCGTTGTAGCATCACAACTTATTGAATTATCAGTTTGTGTTACATCAGTGTATAGATGATTTATAATATATTTGTATAGTGCCGTAAAGTCCGAAGATAGAAAGAGTTTTTATGATAGTCAATGTGACATTAAATTTGAAGTCAACAGTGTCTTGTCAGGTGTTGACATTTTAACTGAGAAACATCAAATTTGAATGACAAAATCACTGTTGTGTGTTGGTTTTGTTGAAATTTAACATTTTTGTTGCCCGTCTTGTCACGGATCTAGAGTGTCAGTGCTGTTACTTTGTCAGTTATATGGCAGCACCTAGCGAATGCCATCACATCAAATGACTTTTTGTGCTTTCACCATGTCATGGTCGGCGAAGGCGTTATGTTTTTGAGCTGTCTCTCCGCTGCATTCGGCTGGAGAGACCTTGTTAACTTGTTAATTGTCGTGAATGGCTTGAGCAACTTCGTTGAAACTTACAGGGAGGGAATATTCACTAGCCTCTACTGATGATCTGATTAGATTCTGGATGTCAGAGGTCAAGGTCACAGCGGGCCGTTGAGGTGGTGAATGTGTCCACGTCAATGCTGTGACGTTAAGGTTTATCTTCTAGTTTATAATTATTCGGCATCATAGTGCAAACTGATCGATAACTACTTAATATTTACTTAAATTTAATTGTTATTGATTTTCCAGATTCAATTATTTTCACTCTTGAAATGTGCAGTGGCTTACTTGAGCCATTGATTTGATCGATGAATGTGCAAAAGTCGAACTGTCAAATGAAAAATCGTGTGACCTTGACCTTCAGCCGCTTGTTGGGCCAAGTAAGTGAATGTTGCTGACATTGAAGACCTTTGAAGTCCTATCGACAGAAAACTGATGGAGCACATTGAATTTAATGAGTGGCAGTTGGTGATTGTTAAGAATTATGTGAACATGGTCTGTGTGTGTGTGTCTTGTTGCCGGCTTGGCTTCTCATGTCAAGTTGTACGTTATACATTGTTGCTGGTACTGAACAGCTAAATCGTGCTGTGTGACAAAAAATTGTTACTTTAAGGGCTCGATATGACCTAGATTGTAGGCAACCAATCAATCTGCCAAACAGTGATTTTTCTACGCCCCCTGATGGTGGGGTAACTCCGAACCGAGTATTCTGGCAACTCCCACCCTGAGAAAGAAAGAAAGAAGAACCACATCGTGAGGTTGAAGGTGACAGCATCTGTACCAAATTGCCGCATGTACGTCTGGTTTAAGGTTTTGCGATTGAATTCGTTTGATTACTTGGCACTATTCTGACAAAATTGGAAGTTGGAACGTAGTCTGCCATTAGATGCATCTCTTAATTGTATCGCTAGTAGAGCACTAGACTAGTTCAGCACTAACAGCAAAAATTGCACAGTTTCAGAGTACGTTGTCAGCAAGTTAGTGACACTATTGCCTCTGATCACCAAACAGTCTGCACGGGCCAGGCGTGGAATTAATATATTTCAAACGGATTGGCCCGGGTACAGGCCGAGATGTCACCTGGCCGTGCCGCGCCTGAAAGAGTCTGGTCTGCCTTATTACTGGCCCGCCTACACATAGTGTATGGGGACAGACTAATGATTCTATCTGGCGTCTGTCGTCGTCGTCTGTAACACTCCACGGCGGGCCAGTAGAGTTTCGTCCCGTTAAGGCGACACCTTGTTGATGTCGTCGTGTAGCTGTTCTATCATTCTATCAAGTTTCAAACATAACGGCGATAAATTTCCTTGACATGTCTAGTGACAGGCCTACATCATTGCAGACGACTGACAAACTGTTGGTGTCTCAGCGTTATTGTAAGCGTCCTAGCATTGCTGCTGTTTCTTCTACGACCGTCGCCGCCAGCCACGTCGCCCGTTCGCATCGCCGATACACAACTGAACTCGCGGCGATGTCGAAAGATCTTAGCGGCATGGAGGGAGGTAAGTAGAGGACGAAGTAATAATACAATATGCAGGCATTGCCGAGTGTGGGGTAGGTAGAACCTATGCTCATATTTCAAAGTTATGTACTGAGGCTTGAATGTCACTGTAGCAGTGGTGTTAACAGTTGAGGAGTCCGACCCCCCTGTAACGATAACGTCGTCAGTGTAATATGTTGGCTACATTGTATGAGTGTCTCAGACCAGTGGTAGTCATACAAACTAATGATCCTGTACATTGGCGTTGATATCCTATGAGTAGAGACCGACGTAATGCACTTGGAAAATACGCTATTTCACGGTGTTTTTTTAAATATGCCAAATTTCACGGAAAATTCGGGTAGAGTTTGAGATATTCACGGAAATTTCACGGGCCCTATATACTGGCCCTTATTTGAAAACTGTTATTTAACCATTAGCCAATAAAATGCTGTCTAGTTCAGATACATGGCAAATCTGTCATCGGTTGTCAGTTACCAACGAATACACGAAGTCGTAATTACCTCTCCCATCGCGAAGGTGATGGGAGGTTATGTTTTTGCTCGCGTCGGTAGATATATAGGTATATGTTTGTGAACAACTTCCTGGCGCCAATTCAAGTCCGATTGTCACCAAACTTCTTCAGTCATATTCTTGGCCACAGGGGACGAGGTGATTACATTTTGGAAGGTCAAGGTCGGTGGGGAGGTATGTGCCCTACTGAACGCTCTGAGTTCATGCTGTACTTGCATGTTCACTCACAGTTTTTGCGGATTTCATAAAGCCTGTATAGAAATATATTGCAAATGTGTTTGCTTCAAATTATCAACACTTGTATACGAGCGTTGCTTATGACGTAAATGATATGAATTGCATTATTAGCTCTATAGACGACTCTTTGAGTGGCCATAGAATGCAGTCCACTGTTACCTGTGAGGAAGTCTTTGTAGCCATAAACAAACTTAAAGCTGCGAAAAATGATG
>Ga0209780_1004818_pt1 | contig 10499 bp, 6 predicted proteins | sample WorMetexBAHAMAS2_FD_187384 | JGI IMG/M metagenome (GOLD analysis project Ga0209780, IMG submission 187384) | Marine gutless worms symbiont microbial communities from Max Planck institute for Marine Microbiology, Germany - Inanidrilus exumae... | ecosystem: Host-associated > Annelida > Digestive... | reverse complement strand
CAATATGACTTAGAAACAAGTGCCAAAACTCCTCCGCCTAAGCGATCAGACCGATCTTTACGGTAAATATAATACTGATCTGTGTTATCAATATGACCATCAACAATACTATTTCTCAATCAACTCTCGGTAACAAAAACCATGGAATAATTACGACTAAGAAGCTCATGGAAATCTGGCAATTTATTACTCAAACTTCTAGCATTAAACTCCCACATTCGCCATTTTGCCACATGACTTTGCTGGTAAGGTGTCTGCTGCTTAACGTTCTACGTAGAGTCCTACCAAAGTACATCTACAAGTTACAACCCCATCTATCTTTCACTCCCGGCTTATAACATACCTCTTTCACAAATCCTACCCCCGTAGTTTCACTTCTTCCTCCCACGAACTTTTGCTTGGATTGTTTTTTCTGAGCTATTCGGTTTTTGATTTTATTTTTTCCTTGTTTTCGTTTCTGGGCCGTGCGCTAGATTAAGCTAACCATCTCGTCAGCTTTTGAGCTCACGTTGATCTACCGTATCGTAACTTATCGTATCTCGGGAGATATCTCCTTACAGCTGTAAACGGGTGCACAGAGCTCTTGAGACAAAACAACTTTATTGCCCATAACTTTGCTAAATATTAACCGATTTGTAAAATACTTTCAAAGGAAGGGGAAACTCAGCAGTAAATTTGTAATAAAATGACAGTCAAAGAACCCACCACACATTCAGTACGGTGTAACATTACCTTGTAATTTTCGTTAATTGCCATTATTTTTTATAGTATGGATGGTTCTTTGACACTAATATTTCACAAGATAATGTAGCGAAATGTTATAGATCTGATGGATATTTTATTGTCACGTTAGTTTTGTGGAAAAATTCTATAAGTCTGGCGATAAAAGATAATCTGCCAACAACTTGAAAATATATGGGCAAAAACAATGTCACTTTTTCCGAACATGGTGTAGAATTTTGGTTTTAAAAGTGAAGATGCGTAGTAAGCCGAAAGACCTCTGGTATAACGCAAGTGTAAGACCAATGTTTCTGTTAAAACTTCTCGCGGTCCAATGCCTGAGTTCCGTACCTCAGAGTCATCAGAACTAGGAGGCCGGGCGGAAGGGAGCTCGGGCCCCCACTTTCTTGAAAATGGGAACCTGACCCCTCATTTTATATTAGTTATTGCGTTGCCATCGTTTTACAGACGTACGTTCCAATTCAACGGAGTTCCACGTGTCAAGTCAGCCATCACTTAGTCTAAGTACAAGAGGCGAGTTAGGCATATATTATGTACAGGAAAGCTATTAACCCGCATCAGGTCTGTCTACAAATAAATAAATATATCTCTATTCAGACCTCTTTACAGGTATACTGACTCTGCTGAATGAACAGTGCAGCAGGACAGCGTTGAACCCATTACTTTACAGTCACAAATTTTTATGGACACTATTACTGTACAACGCATTGTTTCTGAAAAAGTTAAGCACACATCGCCATAAGCCATATGTTCGCGTTAGTTTTATGTGCATTCAGTTCACAAGATGGTTATTAAGAGTTAATGTACGAATATCTGGATAATAAGGTAAGTAGCGTACGGTAGACTGCGCTGTTCACGGAAACCACGCAAAGCAGAAGAATGAAAATCAAAATGTGAAAATTCGCCATGTTGCCGTGACACTACAACGCACAACAGATAACATTAGTTGAATTATTGATGTCAGCATGCGCAAAGCGAATACGCCGCTATTAATTTTAGTCTACTGTGGATGTCAATGGATGGCCAATGTACCAAACGGCGAAGAAAAATTGCCAAAAATTTCAACCGTCTGATTAGGGCGCACGAACGAAACCGAAACCGAAATTCGGTCGACCTCTATTGCGTGACCGCGTGTTGCATCGAGAAGTCCTTTAGTTTCAATACATCGATCTCTGCAATCAGCTGAAAACATAACATCGTTCAAGAAGTAGCCAGCCCTCTGACTGAGGATGATTGAAGACAAGACCAGAAATGATGCAGTAATTTACGCAATAATAATAATAATAATAATAATAATAATAATACAATATTTGTATCGCGCTTTAAAGTCCGGGATGCAGAGGCGCGCTCAGGTTTAGAATGTCTGGACAAGTAAGTTCTAAGGTGTCGTTTGAATGTCGGCAGAGTACGGCAAGCGCGAATGTAGGAAGGTCGAGGGTTCCAGTTTGTTGCAGCTGCGACTGAAAAAGGTCAGCCGTGCGACGTCGATCCGTGTTCTTGGTACAGTCAGCAGCGGGGCGTCGGATGACCGTGGAGGTCGGACAAGAATTACAGCCGTCTGGATCAGGTCGCTCAGGTATGCTGGCGTCGAGGACGACGATACCTTGAACGTCAGCGACGCCATCTTGTAGGTAACTCGTTGCATGACTGACAACCATTGGAGTGAGCGGAGGAGCGGACTGGCATCTGTGCGACATCCACGCTGACGTGACGATTCTGGGAAAAAGTAGTCAAAACTGACGAAAAATAATAGTCTAAGTTAGTACTAGCAACTTAAGGAATTGAGATGCAAAGACAAAGTTAAGTTCCATAATGGTTTACATGTAGACGTGTATCGTGCACGCGTATTCAAAAAATCGTTTGATTACCGGTGCTCGTAATGCAGATCCGCAAAAAATGTAAAGTTTGTTCCGGTGGCGCAAAAAATTAACGACAGTCATACCCTCCTGAAAAGCTAAGTTAAGCCGTACATTTTTTAAACAAAAAAGTTTTCATGACTTTGTGCAAGTGTTTAACAAATGAGTAAAATGACAAACAGTTATAAATAATAGAAGAAGAAGCTAATATTCAATATTATATAAAAACAAAATTGGCTTCAGTTTTTCGTTGTTGTAAAAGCCGCCGCTTTAACACAGCAAATATCAAAACTATCCGCAAATTCAACGCACAGCTGTCAAGCAAAGCAAATCTTCATGTAAAAGTCTAGAACGCTTTAGTATTTTTAAGAAACATAACACGGACGCAACTTTTGCACATAAGGCATTAATGTACGGAGCCCGCGAAGGGACATGCAGAAAATTTTTTATCTCGTGCGCACGAGATGCTATCTCGTTCCCACGAGATAATTTTTTTCTCTGCATGTTCCTTCGCGGGCTCCGTATTAATATGTTTGTATCAACTCATCGTCATAAATATTGATTCTAAATAATCTGAAGCATTTAACTGTATGGATAACATTTTCACTGACATAGCGACAGTGGATGATTTTTCAAATACTACCTAGAATCATTTGTTTTGTTTGCTATAAATTTAGATGCATGCTGTTATGTACAGAGACACTGTACTCTCAGCTGAATCATTACTTTTGACAATAATCTCTCTCAATGTCACATCGTCCATGAATTTATGGATCATACAAAAAGTATTTGAATAGTCAGTATAATATAATATTTTTGCTTACTTATATAATTACAAGTGTGTCGGTCCTCCTTATTGTCGGACCAAAATGTATGCTGGCCGCGTCGCATGCTGCCCCCTGGTGAGTCACGGTGAGGATGCCGACGAGACAGATAGACAGATGGACGGACGCCGAACCGTTACGTTATTCTTTTTGCTAAAAACAGCCAGTGTAGTCATTCGCTTACCTTGTGCAGTCAGCGACAGCGTGTCGGCAAATGGTCGAGCTGCATCCTACGAAACTATAAATATCTACGTAGCCGCACCCTCGATAAAGTCACGCTTCGTCACGGCCGACGTGACAATCAAGACAAACCAGACCGACGACTTATAGCGCCGGTTTCTCTCGAGCTGCGTGGAGATGGACACAGACAGAATCTACAGTAAACCGGCGGCAGTGGGACAAAGTAAAAGTTGCCGTAATACCGCCGGAATGGGGACACAGTCTAAGGTAGAACGGTGGGGATGGAAAAAGAGGACACGGTCATACCGTAGAATCGGGGACAGTCACTTTTGACAGAAATAACGCACTCACCTTTACCCAATCCAGTACCAACTGCCACGATCGCTGTCGTGGTCCCTGCGGTCAGCATATCATCGGACAGGGCCCTCTGTCTGTCGCTGGCCGCACAGTGGAAGAAATGAGATGTCAATTACATCTCAACACAGTTGATGGAATAAACGTAGAGTGTCGGTCCATGGACTCCAGCACCGACTGTTGTACAGGCCTACTGTGTCATTAAATGATTCCAAATCTAATCAAATCAACTTTATTTTCCGACAAACATTGAACAGAGCTATGAAAACAGAGCTAAAATCAGCGACATTTGTCTGACTGGACGTCAATGCAGATGGACTGCACTAACGGACGCCCAGAATAAAAAAACAAACAAACAGAAACCGAGAAAATATTTAAAATCCAACAGCAAAACAGACAGTGAACTGTGAACTCTGAGTGATAGAAACAGTTAAACACGCATAACTTTATTTCACCACAAATGTGGTAGCAGAAGAAAACATACATAATTAAACATAAGTTTAAAAAATTAAACAGTAAATGATCACTTAACTAAGCTAAGTTGACACTTCAGTTAGACGAATACGCACATAATTCCAATTCCTTTGCTGCAAACTCTCGACAGATTTTGCACAGTACATTCTTCGATGACATTATGTTAGAAAGAAACCTGCATTTGCGTTTAGTTATAGCACGGTGCGGAGTTTAAACAGTACAGTACAAACTTATGAAGTCTGGTTTTAAAACAACTAACAGTAGAAGCAATAACAATATTGTTCGGGAAAGATTTCCACGTATTTATAACACGATGACTAAAGAAATGGCTGTCAAAAGCAGATATTGTCCAATTTGGCCGTGGCTTATTAAGTTTCATAGCATTAGGCCTATTTCTGGTGCGACACAATGTTGACCGCTTGAGAAATTTGTCACTGAGGATAAATTACATTGCAATATTGCAATAAAATAGACGGTGGTAACGGCTGGTCGCCAATTGTACGAAGTGGAAAGAACGGACTTAAGCTTTAGCTCTGTGTTTTTCATATTTTGGACTACAACTTTGATCTCAGAGACGCGCCAATAATAATCAGCACAACTGTTGTCGATGTTTGTCGCATTTGCGCTACTCTATACATAGATTGACAGTGACGTAATTTCTTCATTTTTATCTACGCCAGCTCTTCTGGCCGCCATGATGTAGGGGAAAAAATGTAAACATTTTACAGCACTAATAGTTAGATCGCCGATCTTGCGCCAGCACTGAACTTTTCTTAAACCTATCAATTTAATTTTCTTTATGTAACGTGACAAGTCTTCACCAGTTAACTTCTCAGCGTACGACAACTTGCCCTATAACAAAAAGATCGTAGATTACTGGGGCATCATTTCATTCTATTCTATAACGTTTTTCTTATTTTTGAGCACCGCCCAAGTTTTTCATTGTGGAAACAGAACCCCAAAAGCTTCTTAAACGGCAACGTCACACAGCCAAACAGCGCAATGTATCAAAAACGTAAAACAAACTTATCAAGGGTCGTTTAATATCTTTTTATTATTTCGAAGAGTTTTTACAATTCTATCTCTAGAGACAGCTGACAAACACTGGCGCTAACCGACCAAATCTGTGCCGTAAAAGCTACGAGTGGCGTCGGTATAGGCCTACGTCCGTGGTCCACATTACATGATTTAACGGGAGCGACTGGTTCAGTATCATTAATTTTATGTTAATTTATTCCTGGCGTCAGTTTGCCCATACGCCTCTCTACGTTTATTCAATCATTGCTATAACGTGCGTTGATAGTTTATCGTCTGGTCTTGTTAATAATGTTCTGGTACGCATCTAGGGTTCGATGGCTCGACTTGGTTACATTGTGGTATGTCAGCTATAGGTATAGAACTAGTGCACCGCGTTGCCGGGTCAAAACCGCGCAAGATTGAAGGCTGAGAACTAAGCACTGAAAACGTGTAATGTGCCCTGATTCATTCGTTATGGATGCGTGTTTGCGTTTGATATGTTTGATTTAGTTTCTCATTACTAAGACAAGAGATTTGCTGGTAAGAACGTGCCTGAAATGAGTTAAAATTACCTATTTTGTGTCGGGAGGGACGTACATGTTGAGGCATGTGAAAATTTAGATGAAAAAGATGCCGGAAGAAAGATACTTTGGATGAGGATTAGGTGGAATGGAATGAAGGTGAATTGGAGTCAAATTGGTTCAATTGGGTGGAGTTTGGAAAGAAAGTTGTTCCCATGCAAATCTCTGTCTGGAAATAACGTCGCTCGTCAACCCGCAAGTGAGAGCGAGCGAAAAACTTGGCTACTGAGTCCGCAAGAATTAACTTCTCGCTTTGATTTAGTGATAAAATTTAGGTAAATGACATCACTACTGCCAGGAGACCGGGATACGCGCACATAGTGGCACATTGCGTTGTTCGTCTATGTTTGTTACCTCTTCCACCTTTGAAGGTATTGCTCGTTTTTTGTCTGTTTATGAACTCGATAACTCAGAAATACTTTTTGGATTTTCAAGAAATGTAGAAAATAGGTAGGGTAAAAACCAGAGAATGATTAGTCAAATTTCTAGACGTTAGTATCAGAGTTATCGATCAGGTTTAGATTTAGGGATAGGTTTATGGATAGTCCAATAGTTAGGTGATGTGGAAAGTGAAAGTTGAGTGGGGAAAACCAGTTAAGGCACAGTGCGGGCAAAATCTAGGCCGATGTACCTGCTGCTCGTTGGTAACGACACTGTGCCGACTTCAATATGGCGTGGCGGCGGTGTGCGCTGTAGCGAAAAATGGTCTATTTGCACGTATAATATTCTTCGCTTCGAATACGGCCCCTTTTTGTATTCTGCGCTGCGCTGACGGTATTGCGTCATTAGTGGCAAGTCGTAAGCCAAACCTAACGTTTTACGATGTCATTAAACCTATATAAAAGTAACGCGGCTGGGTGAATTAAATTTCTTGATTTACGTTTCAGAACTGGTTTGTAGGCCTAGGCCTATATACCATACAACAGTAAATGCACTAATAAACTCATGAAAGTAGCTGTCCTAGCCTAGACCAGTGATTTATCCAGCAGCACTCTGGCTCATGGTGAGAGTTCGATATGTTCATGATGGCCGTGCAACAGTCCCTTCCATTCACCCTCCGCTTTGAACTTTATACAGTGGAATCGACGTATTTCATACCATCCAACCAGGCTACCTCTTCGAACTAATCGCCCACTACCTTCCATCCACGTTCTTCTAATATACAAATCTTCTGGCCAAATTATATGACATTACTAGTAACTTTTTTTCACGGGCCTTTTCCGCTTCTTCACTACATCTACCTGGAACTCTCTGCCTGTACACATTCGCTGTATTGTCGCATTGGGCCTCGGTTTCTAGTTAAATTAGTAAGTTAACTTCTATAGCCTATAAATGGTAAAAACTCGCTAGATTGCAACCAGGTGTAAGGGCGACAGAGTCATAACTCTAAAACGGCAAAAATCATTTTGATAGGACTCCACCTTGAACGTTAAGCACGCCCTTACCAGTGACGTCATGTGGCACTGGCAGTTGATGGTTCTGTGCCACAAAAACCGAGTAGCTAAGAAGAACCGGTCCGTGCAACAGTCCGTGGAGGCAGTCAGGGAAGAAGAAGTGAAACTACGGGGGTAGGATTTGTGAAAGAGGTAGGTTTTAAGCCGAGAGTGAAAAAAGAGGAAGTTATAGATGTACAGAGTAGTAAATCAGAAGAGAAAGAAGTGATGGGTGAAGGAATAGGTGAGTAGGAAATGGAGGAACTGGTATCAGAATAAGGTTGACGAAGGCGGAGTCCTACCAAAGTGATTTTTGCCGTACCCCTTGTCGGAGGGCCAATATGCGCCACTGTGCCAAATTTCGTGCAGATCGGTCAAGAGGTTGCGGAGATATAACCGTTTCCATTTTTAGATTGCGGCCTTCCGTCGTCTTGGATTTGTTGTTCGCCTGTTTTGACCACCCACGAAGAATATTTTGATGGTCTTTGTCACTGTCCAAAATTTGGTTTGAATCGGTGCTGTAATTTTGATAATAATGCAAGTTTTAATATTTTGAGCGGAAAGCTTAAAAATGCCTATTCACGCCCATTTTGGGGTGTTTTGAGGTAAAAATTGGAGAAATCGGATACCTTTTGTAGTTTTATCCTTCTAGAAATGCAATAACTCGGGATTGACATCATATGAGTCAAACAGCGTAAAAATCGGTTTTTCTGATTTGGTCTTAGGACACGAGCAAAAATTGGCGTCACAAACAAAAAAAACTAAAAATCACTCGAGAGTGATATTTCAGTTCAATTTGGCGTGGTGGAGTGAGTCGACCAAAGGTCCCCTGACAAATTTTTCCCTATCGATACAACCGGTGAGGGGTGGAAAAAAACTCAAAATCGCCTCCATGCTGCCGGAAACTATATCTCGGAATTGATACAAGATGGAAGCACAGGAATAGAAACGGTGACGCTGCCTATTGTAGTTTCGTTTGTGTTTTTAATCTGTAAATTCCGCTTTTATTTATGTTTTATTTTAATATTGCATACCGGTATACATTTATTCTAAATAGTACTTTCCAATATCCGTTAATATTTTTTTTGATAGTTTGATCTTATTATAGTTTTATTGTGTTCTTTTCATCGTGTATTATTATAGTGTTTTTATCTCTAAATGCTGCTTTCAATTGCGTTTTTTTCCAACGCTGCATGTACGTTTGTTATGTGTCAATAAAAACTTCTTACTTGCTTACTTACATTGAGTGACCGTTTTAAACTGAAGTTTTCTTACAGTAATATTCTAACGAGAGAAATGTGCAGTCGTATCGACATGCAGACCCACGCCGGGCGCTCAAACCGTTTTCTCTTTAGAGCTAACCGTAACTCGATATTATGGTTATGGTTATGACTTGACCTTTGACCTTTTGACCTCAGGGTCAGTGCATGCCGAGATCCTGCCATATACTATGAGTCAAGCCGTTTTCCTTTTATAGCGCGGACAAACAGAGAAAGAGACAGAGAGACGCGACTGAACGCCCTACCCCACGCCGGCGGCTATACAGCCGGCGTGGGTAATAAAAAGTGGAATGTGACGAGTGGGACTCACCTATAGCTATGACGCCCTTTTATGGGAATGCTGCAACGTTGTGTATGGTTTATGGTTTAATGTTTCACGTGTTTCTATTGCAAGCCTGCTTGTCGGAGTCGCCACGCAAAGCGATGGCAGTTAAAGCTTCGTTTACATCGCACGAACTGAACTGAACTGAACTGGGTTACTAGGTTCGTGTATATACCGTTATATTTATTTTATTTACATTCACAATGAAAAATGCAATGTGGCCATTTATTTTCCATTTTTCACCGACAACGAAAAATGAAAAAAATGGACCGAAGTGAACGGAGTAGAGCTGCTTCTTAGCAAACAACTATATACACAACGTCACTATGGATTTACGATAATTTTTTATTACATGTACAATACAAGAACTCATCAGGAGATGAGATACCGAACGTGAACTTTTTACGACGATATCGCACACGTACTTCAAAATACCAAAAAAGAACCTACTTCGTTTAACAAATTAGACGACAGCTAGGCAAGTACTGCGCGTTAAGTATTGAATTTATAAATCTGCTACAGACTTTTCACCTAGCAGTTATAGAATATTTATACCTTGGGCGTCGCGCGGTCCCTCTGCAGACGTTTACTACTAGACATAGTAATCGTAAATTGTCCATAATTATGGCTCTGTCAACCAATTTTACGTAATGCGCCCCGGAAACTACCAAATTCGGAAAAATAACGAAAAATAAGGGCCATTTTGCCGTTCAAGGTCATTCAAGGTCGCCGATTTTGGTACAAATCGAAAGCCCGTATACGACTTTTTATTAGTGATTAATACTAACTTGACTCCTATCTTGCACCGTTTCTAAGATATGGCCTCACAAAGCTCCAAAATCGCTATATTTGGCTACCCTTCTTGCGTTTAAACCCTCCCCCAACGGAGGGGTTCTCCTTGGAGGATCTCCGTAAAATTTTCTATGGATGTCAGTGGATGGCTGAGGTACCAAACGGCGACGAAACATTGCCTAAACTTCAACCAGCTGAGTAGGGTAAACGAACGTAACAGACAACAGACAGACAGACGGACGGACGGGCGATAGCATATAGCAAACGTGAACTTGAGTTCTGAGGGCACATGGGCTATCAAGCCAAACTCGCGAAATCGAAGAACGTGCATATTATCAAAACTACTGCATCGATTCCAACCAAATTTTGCACTGTGATAAAGACCATCAAATGTGATTCGTGGGTGGTCCAACACACGCATTACAAATCCAAGATGGCGACGGCCGCCATCTTGAAAAATCAAACATTGCCATATCTCCGCCGCCACGACGCAGTTCAACTATCTTGACCATTCTGACAGTTTAAAGTTTGAAATTTCAAACATCCAAGATGGCGGCGGCCGCGGCATATTGCGATATTTTGATTTATCAAGATTGCGGCCCGGCTGCCATCTCAAAAATCCAAATATCGCAATATATCGGCAGC
>Ga0209780_1004817_pt1 | contig 10500 bp, 10 predicted proteins | sample WorMetexBAHAMAS2_FD_187384 | JGI IMG/M metagenome (GOLD analysis project Ga0209780, IMG submission 187384) | Marine gutless worms symbiont microbial communities from Max Planck institute for Marine Microbiology, Germany - Inanidrilus exumae... | ecosystem: Host-associated > Annelida > Digestive... | reverse complement strand
TGTCCACAGACGGACACACACACACGCACGCACGCACGGACAGACGCAAAACGATTTTATTATCTGTCCCATGCTATATGCTATAGCTATGGGGCAGATGATAAATAGGATATGTATAGCGCCGTATAAAGTCCGAAGATACAGAGGCGCTGGTGGCATCAGGTTAAGACTGTCTGAACAGGTGGGTCTTGGGGTGTTGTTTGAAAGTGTCCACAGTACGGCAGGATCTAATGTCAGATGGTAGTGAGTTCCAGGTGCGCGGGGACGCGACCGAAAATGCCCGGCGAGCTCGCTCGCTTCGCGTTCTTGGGACAGTCAGTAGCGGGGCGTCGGAAACATGGGCACCTATCGCCTTGATAACTATCGTCAGTCTTTTTGACAGCTGATTGATCGCTCGGTTCAATGTGTTTTGGCTTAGCTGAGCCCAACAATAGATCAGCAAGCGTTTTAATTGATCAAGATGTCTGAAAATTTGTGAGGATACACCATCTGTTGCAACACCTCCGCCGAATATATCTACATGATTTACATCCCTACTATTTGGGGGCCAGTTTTTCTCGGTGAGATGAATGCTGGCACACCGTTCACGCTACGCTGTCGCTTACCTGCGCTCTCATGTTCCGGCTATCGTACGGCGTTGTTTGTTTGTGATCGTACGTTTCAAAGCCATTTTGGTACAACAGGCAGGCAGACAGACAGACGGACGGACGGACCAACACACGACGACAGCATATACCGCGCTAGCATAGCGTCGCGCGGTATAAACATTTGACGGCCGATCTCCACGCAGACCCCCCGGGGCAGCTTACGTGGAATGTTATTGAGGCGTAAGTGAAGACAATGACACGAACAGGTTACTACTTGCGACGTCGTTGTCTCTAGGTCGACCGACGATGAGCCTCTAATCCAGTTTCGTTCATAAGCGTATAACTGTCCTGCGGGCGGGCACCGTGGCATGCAATCGCTAACGTCGAGCACTGTTTAAGCCGCATCAATCTGGGTGGTCCCGCGTCGACCATCAACGTCGCCGAAAACGACGCCTCTAGGACGTCCGCGCCTGTTCGACATTCTATGTCCACGACGGCTTGCATATACGACCTTCGCTCCTAAGAACCGGCACTGATGATCTAGTGCAGAGCAATCTCAATATCCCGAATATTTGCGTCGAGAAACTCCCCCGATGAACAGTATTGTCATCTGGCTGTTTGATTCATTTCTGCATGAGTGAATCAATGAATGGATGCTCTATTGTGTACATAGACATATGCATAATGTAGAATATATAGCATGGATATAGTCCTCGAGACCGCGGTCTTGGTCTCGAGAGCACTCGAGACCAATTTTATGCGGTCTTGGCCTTGGTCTTGATACTTATGGTCTTGGATTTTGCTGCCGCACGACGGGAAACAAGTGTTCTGACGTTGCAGTCCGTATGTTTATACGTCTACGTGATGCATTGATGTGTTTGCATGATTGAACTAGACGGATGGCAGACTTGCAGTGTATCTGGAGACACACTGCAATATAGGCTCGAAGAGAGCGTTTCCCACCGGCGTACTCGACAGGTGACACAACTATTTACTTATTTACTGACGCACAAGCTGTCTAGTTCTTGCATTTGACAATGCCTAGTGTCACGTGCCTGTGACTGAGTGATGCCAGCGTTATGTGCCGTGTTACATATTTTCAGTTTCCAATTCAGTCTGCTTTTCTGCTTTTCTTCGATATATCGCCTCGCTATGGCAGCACCAGCACTGCAGCGTACTATCGGTTTTAGCACGCAATATCGGACATCGGACGTTGCCGAATATTTGGGTCGGTACCTTTCTAGTGCGAAGCGTAACAGCCCAGGGGAAAAACTTTGAATTGATTCTAACTGTGAAAATGGAAACTAGACATGCCATAGATGGTCAGTTTGGCCGTGAATTTCCGGCGATCTGTAATCATTGCGGAATTACGACGGTTTAAAGTCGCAAGACCTGGAAACTTTTCGAGCATTTTTGTGCGTTTTTGTTTGAAATAAATTAGAACTATACGGGACTGACGGTCGACTTCTACTTGATGCCAACTTCAAAGTCACGTGACACAAAAACTCGGACAAAAATAAAAAACCCGGCCCCGATAAGCTGTTGGTATTGTGTCCTAATTTAAGAATCCGTGGTCATTTGCCAGCCCCATTGTAAATGGGGGAGGAGATAGCCTTTGAAAATGGCCGAATTTCCGAATTTCAAGGGCTCGTGACCTTGACCTTGACCTTGGATCGGGTCATACTGCATACTATCATGCATCACTCGTCGACCTCTACCTACATACCAAATTTCGTTGAAATCGAAGAAATGTTTTGTGGACGGAAGGACGGACGGAAGGACGTACAGACGACGTACGGACGGGCGGACGGACATTTGAAAGTGAGACCGACTGTATTAGGTCGACTCGGAGGAGTCGACCTAAAATGGAAACTAGGAATCCCGTAGAGGGTTATTTTGGTAGTGAATTTCCGTTAATTTTTTATAGGAATATTTGGGTTTTTTAAACGACCGCTTACGGTATTTTTTTTTAAATTTTTTTAAAATTCAGTTCCAAAACTTTTCATCGTTTCACTGATCGACGTGTTGTGTTCAAATTTCGTGAAATTTGGCCGACGGGAAATCCGTGAAATCGTGCGTTATTTACCTCACAAAAATTTTCTCCTGGCCCTCCAGCTGTCGGTAAATGGCTGATTGCACCAAAAATCTGTCACGGCTAGCCCCCGACAGTGTGCTCCAGATTTCATCCAAATCGGTTCACTTTCGGCGGAGTTATAACCGAACGCGTGAACACCGCCAAAACGCGCTGTATAGTAAATCAAATATTCGGCTGAAGCCTATAGCTTCGAGCCGAATAATAATCGTTAACTGAGCAGCTGAGCAGCACGAGATTGTCGCTGTTTCTTTAGCTTTTCGCTCTAAACGTTCCTGTCTGGCCGCGGTTATACGGTACGCAGCAATGCTACGAGCAACATTAAGTATTTGACACTGACGGCCGTTAGGCGCGGTCCACATCACTCGGTCATCCGTCATCAACGTCCCGCCGTTCCGCGCGGCAGCGAGTCGCCGGCGCCTGCGCGCCGCAGAATGGAAACCCGGCATTGATTTATGTCGGCATTTATGACCCCAACCGGGCGAGTTTCCATAGGGAGCTGGTGCTCGTGTAACGAACGACGACATTTCTGATCGATTTGTGTCGGACCGCCGTCTGAACAATCCTACAAGCTCTTAGTCGACGATAGCCAACGTCCACGCAGGCAGGCCCCGCAGAACGGCCAATTCGAATTACCCACAGTACTCCGTCGGCAGATCCGTCGGACAAAGTTTACGGTACTTGCTGAAATATTTCGCATCCTGGCCGTTCCTTTGAGTATATCTCAGAACTTGCAGATGGACGAGAACATCTTACCAAGCGTCTGTTTGTCAAGTTGGCGGACTCTGATAATTGCCTGAACTATCTATTACCTGCTAAACGTGACTCTGAAATAATTAGTAGTCTTTGGTCAGCCAAAGAGTACCCGTTGATGTGTGCAAAGTCAACGCGGTTTAAAAAGTCGTTCCTCCCGTACGCTCTCTCGAACTACCAATGACTCTCTAGATGTAATTCATTGTGTTGTGTTTTTAGTCATTGTGTTATATTTTGCATGTTTTAATCCAGCTTTTGAGCTGCCATACAAATAAACCATTTTGATTACTCACGACTCACCCAGTCCAACTTGTTCGTTATTAGCCTATGTGTTAATCGTCTCCACACAAATCGGTGATTGAATTGGCCAATATATATTATACAGTACAATACTGTTGTGTGCTATGACTGACATCAGACACAATCGCACAAACCACTCACCAGTAACTGTTACCAAGTTATGTCATTATTCGGCTGAAAGCTATATGCTTCAGCCGAGTATTTTGTTTTACTTTACGGGGCAATTTGGCGGTGTTCACGCGTTCGGCTATGACTCTGCCGAAAGTGAACCGATTTGGATAAGATATGGAGCATTCTGAGTACATTGTTTGAGGCTGGCCCTGGCAGATTTTGGTGCGATCCGCGCACTAGCGACAGTTTGAGAGGCAGACGAATTTTTTTTCAACTAAATAACGCACAACAAATTTGGCGAAGTTTGAATCCAACGTCATCGATCGATGTCGCGACGAAAACTTTCGGAACAGAATATTGAAAATTTTAGCGTAAGAGGGCCTTTTTCCAAAAAAAAAAATTCTCACAAAATTTTTCAATGTCTTGCGACTTCAGGCCGCCATAACTACGCAATGATTACAGATCGCAGGAAATTCACTACCAAATGAATGATCCCTCTACGGGATGTCTAGTTTCCATTTTTACTGTTAGAATCAATTCAAAATCATTCCCCTGGGCTGTACGCTCCGTACAAAAACCTACCCCAAATTCTCTGCGACGTCGGACGCCCGTTCACGAGTGACTCGACACGCCATGTCATAACGTTGACGGTCTAAGTGAAAGTGTCCTGATGACTTCATTAGGTCACGCCTAGGTCATTCAATAAAATAACGGGAAACTGGGTCAATGCATTGTATGCGCCATAATATTATGGTGGTATGAATTTCGCTACGAAAGACCGATTTCGATAAAATTTAATTCTTTACTGTAAAGTTGGACAGAATTCAATTTTTGATTATTAAACGGCATAATTGTGACTATTTCGAAATTACTCACAAACTAAACTAAAACAAAAACGGACAAATTCGACGATTAATGGGAAGAATTACGGAAACAAACTACGTACCGTAGTTGTCGGTTTTACTATGGCAACGGTATACGTCGTCGAAGAACTATACATTATATTGATGGACGTAGGAAAGCAAAGTTTATTTAGCGTTATTGGACTTAGGTTAAAATAGTATAGATTTAAGCGTGCGATTACACACCGAGGGCGAAGTCAAGTCTGCTGCCTACAATTGCTTTGCTCCATTCGATGTTAAAACATGGAAATCAGTTTGCTACAGTTATTATTAGACCACATCACAGTACTAAGTACGTAGATGCCGCCTATTGTTACCGACCGAGTAGCGTGGTTTGTTGGTCTGTCTGTCGGTCTGTCACTTAGTAAGCCCTGCAAAAACTTCCGAAGCGATCGAGATGCCGTTTGCATAGAGGATTTGGGTGGGCCTAAAGAACCACCTGTTAGATATAGCCGAGCGCTTCCAGATGAATACCGTATTCTGGGCATTCCACACAATACAGCCATCTAGTCTCACTTACAACTCGATACACAATATGTCATCTCAAACAAGTCTTTCCAGACAATACGTTTTACTGGCATTTGCAAGTAACTCCAAGTCTTCTGTAACGGCAACATTGTAACCATATAACCAGAGAATCGCAAATATATACGGGTGTAACAAGCATAACAGGATATTTGTAATAGGCCTACCCAAAGCGATCCCCAAAGTTGTCAAACCTCAGATATTTATATAGGGGGTTGGGCCTTGAGCTGCAGCTCAACTACACCAACACCCACGACAATTTCAACACGGACACAAATCCCTTCTCCTGTCGTATTATAGTTCATTAGCGTGTAACAAACCTTACTGTCGCGTGACTATAACTACGACGTGCTCCGCTGATTGGTCGAAATGCAGTCACGTGACGTTCGTCATAAGCGGATTATTTTGTATATAGTCGGGCGCGTCTCGTGGCGATAAATCGCGCAGTTCGTCCAGCGGTGTCAGCGCGTCGATAACATTGTAGAGACATTTTCCGCGATCTCTTCCAGAAAGTCCAAAGAAGCCAGGCCGCCAAACATTTTTGATGCGCTATTAAGACTAACAAATCTCAGCTGCCGCAGACAGACCCGCGCGACACGCTTCGTCACGCCCATCTTGTTGCACTCAAAGGTGGACACTCAGTGTGATAAACTGGCGACCGACGACCGTCGCCACACTGAATGTCCACCCAAGTTTATAACAGTTGTGACGGTCGACGTGCAGTTGCAAAATTTTCTAAGTCCAGGTTTTGCGACAAAGTTCCAACCGGAAGTACCTTATTTTTGGAGTTACCCGAATTACCTTTCAGCACAGTGTAGCATAAGTCGCGGGTAGCATCAGTGCCGTTCAGCCGTTTTGATAGAACTCCCACTTGTGGCAGACGGACAGACAGACAAACAGACAGGCAGACACTGGGCCACAGCTAATACCGAGCTAGCACAGCATCGCGCGTGTAAAAACCGTCATCCCCGACTATCTTAACCATGCAAAGGATAGAATAGGCATGATGATACAGTTGATGGATTTGCCTAAGAGTACACCCATGTGTAATATATTGGGGTTGCGTACCCCATGCCCCATAGTTAACACAGATGCATTCGTCATTTGCAAAATATCAGATACTATACAGCCATGGTGGCGCGGTGGCGCAACGGGTACAGCGTCTGAGCGTTGGACTTGCGATCAACAGGTCGTGGGTTCAAATCCTACTCGGGGCAAAAGCTGCGTAACAACCTTGGGCAAGTTAAACTTGTTCACACCTATGTGCCTCTGTCACCAAGCAGTATAACTTGGTATTGGCCAAGGGGCGGTGATGCTCTGCGGCCGGGAAGGTAACCGCAGGCCTGGCGAAAAGTAATGGCAGCCTACCTTCGGGTTGCGGGCTGACTGTCTGTAAACCTGGATCAGCTCCGGGTCCAACGATCGGTAACGAGTATGAGAAGCCTTTACCTTTTACTATACACGACGTGAAGAATTCACATTGCAATTGTTGATACTACGACAAAACTGAAGAAGAGCGATACGATAAACCAAGTCGCAAACAAGATGTCACAAAGTTACAATGTCAACACGACGGAGAAGCTTCAGTGCTGATATTTTAACTTCGGGGCATCGAATTTAAACGTTGCAATCAGTCTTACTCCTCCCAACAGCATCAGCCACGGGGTTCCGGGTAGTAACCTGAGGAAATTTATAAAAATTCTTACAAAACTGTTCATTTTTATCAAGACATGCCTGTGGTGACCCCAACATTTGGGGAACAACGCATTGCTGGTCGCATATTCGCCGAAGTTGGGGGACAAGTGCCCCTTCCCCATGGTGCAAATGTTTGACGACGTTCTTCGGAAGGACAGACTCAGAAACCGACCTTGGCAGCCGATGACGAGTAAGGTTCTTCGAAGAGCGCCCAGACTCGCGGCTTCACCTTTTGCCAGACGTTGAGCGACCCGGTCTGGAACTGCTCCTCGAGTCCGAACTTTTTCATGATGTCCTCCTGGGTCGGTTTGTCGGTATCGAGGTCGAGGCGGTCGAGAATCTGTAGCGTCTCCTGCGTGTCTCGATGAGTTGTGTACGTCATCCAGCAGCAAGGCTCCACCTACATGAGACAAACTTCAACCCTGGTGGCTCCAGCAGCAAGGCTCCACCTACATGAGACAAACTTCAACCCTGGTAGCTCCGGCAGCAAGGCTCCACCTACATAAGACAAACTTCAACCCTGGTGGCTCCACCTACATGAGACAAACTTCAACCCTGATCGCTCCAGCAGCAAGGCTCCACCTACATGAGACAAACTTCAACCCTTAGTGGCTCCAGCAGCAAGGCTCCACCTACATGAGACAAACTTCAACCCTGGTGGTTCCAGCAGTAAGGCTCCACCTACATAAGACAAACTTCAACCCTGGTGGCTCCAGCAGCAAGGCTCCACCTACATGAGACAAACGTCAACCCTGGTGGCTCGGTGGCCTGGTGGTTAGAGCGTTGGACTTGCGACTCGGTGGTTTCGAGTTCGATTCCCGGTTGCCGCACTGTCGGGCAAAAACCTTAGGCAAGTTGTTAACACCCAATACGGTACGATACGGTAGCTTAACGTGCGCTCAAAAGCAGACAGGATGGCCAGCTTAATTTAGCGCACGGCACAAAAATGAAAAATAAGGAAAAACGGAAAAATAAGGAAAAAGTGCAGGTCGCAGTGGTTTGCGATATACAGCCTTGGGCACGGGCTGAACACCCTTACTGCAGTGCCTAGATCGACTCAGTCTTCCAGCCTCCGTGGGACGGTAAAATGAATATCAGCTTTCGGGCTTGGTAATAATAAATGACGACGGCGATGTAGAAGTAAAATTCGCTGCTAAGCTTTCTTTTAAAGATTTCTTAGATCGGACGAAATTTGGTAAAGTTATGGAGAGAAAGTTGATTGCCTCAAGCACCATGTGCGCCCGGGCACTGTCCTGCTGAAAGATTAACTCGCCCGAGATCTGATGTACAGCGGAAGTAGTGTGATTTAGGCAGTTTCTGCGGTAATCATATTTTACCCCGGGTTTTTGCCGTTGATGCCACCCGCAAACGCTTACATCCGTATCTATGCTATATTAGGACTCTATCTACATCCTATGGAAGTTCGATTCAAGCTCTAGCCTATTTCTTACCACTTTCTTAGGCCTTAAACGATGCCTCCATTGTTTGTCCCCCATACGCAATAGTCCCATATGGTCGTAATCCCCACGTTGTAGCCGTCGCATTGTTACAGCAGCCGTTACCACCTTGTGAGCCGGGAAACTTGGAACCCTTCACACAACGATCAATATTGAATTCCTCACAATCCGGCGTCGAATGATCGCGTTTTACCAGTGCCGCATTAAGGGGGTGCCCCGCAGTTTTGGGGGCCCGCAATTGGTGGGTGTGGTAAGCTGGTTATAGGTCTGTAAGGGGCCCGCATTTGGCACAGCACCCCGGGTCCGCACTAGCCTTAATGCGGCCCTGCATTTCACTTCGTTCAACCTGCGTGACATTCTAGGTGACAGTCGATCGAAGTATGTGCTGACAGTGCTGGCAATATTGAAATCGACGAACCTGGTTAGCATCGAGACCCCAGAAATCGAGTTCTTCTTCAAACAGTGGTCCGCATACGTCGGCTGGGTAATGTAGCTTGCCGGTCCGGTAATAATTGAGTATCTATGGCAACAAAATACGCAGATAAACAGAACTGATTTCCCAGACAACCACAGCGCGTCACTTTTAAAGTGTGCATGACTGTCTACAAGTGCCTACATGGCTTGGCACCGCCATACCTCGCTGAACTGTGTGTGCCGGTTGCCGACGTCGGGGCGCGCCGTCGGCTCCGCTCTGCGAGCCGGGGTCTCCTAGACTCCCCTCGGTTCAACATGTCAAACTATGGCCGACGTGCGTTCTCGTTCGCCGACCCTCGTGCTTGGAACTCGTTGCCGGAATACTTGCGCCAAGCTTCATCCCTTTCCGTGTTCAAACGCTCGCTGAAGACATACTTGTTCAAGTAGCAAAACGCATCTAGCGCATTAGAGACAATTCGTAATTGTATTATGGGCTATATAAGTGTACTTTTATACTTACTTTACTTTAACTTACTGAAAGAAACTCATTTCTCGCCTCATCCAGTAGTTAGTTGGAGTTTAGCGTCCCCTTTCAGCACCAATATGGCTATATCAGAGACAAGGTTAGGGGTGGAGAGATATCCCTACCCAGTGAAGGAAGGCCAGCGATATATTAACCTCAAACATGGCCGCCTTTTGTTCAGCAGCCAGCCACCCAAAAAAAAGAAAAGGAATCGAGAGGCTCATTTAAACTATTACGTTAGCGCCGACAACAGGGGGAGAGAACTATCACACTGCAAGACAAAAGTAAATCAAATATGACAAAAAGAGCATGGTCTAGCATAAAACACACAAACACTAAAGCCAAGTTTAGTGGCCTCCTACAACATCCGGCTTGAAAACGGAGTGGGATTATTCTGGTACAATGGGAAGGGATGGAAAAGCAAGAAAATAGATGATGTGAGTAAGAAAGCGAAAAGGTAAGCGATACTAAAATATGGAGTGGAAGGTGGGGACTTGAAGGGATAAGGAGGGAAGGAAGTATTGCCCCGGGTCCACAAGGGGCTATGGAAAGGGACATCAGCTGCCAACTAATATGCTAATAAACATTAATGCCAGTAAATAGTCAACGCCAACGGGTAAACAAAAAGAACTGGTTCAGCAGTTTGCCCATCTTAATGATGGCATAGAACTTTATACAGTTATTTCAAGTTGCTTGGATTGGAGTTTAACCACACTTTCAACACAATGTAGGTCATATCGCGATTTCAAGTAGCAACATTATTTCAAAAGCATTAACAAATTGGAAGTGGAAGCAACGTGTGCATGGATCGGTTGTTTGGTTGGATGAGGTCTAACGGCACTTTCAACACGTGGATATTTAAAAATGAATAATGAAGCAAATGGCATTTACAATCACATGCTTCGTGTAGCAAATTTCTACTCTAAATGCACCAACAGTCAGATAACACATCTTTAATGGCTACAGTAACAATCATCATAGAAATACCACACCTACGTTTTATTAGACATACACATGACAAATTCTCACTACTTTTAGATCGCATCGTATACTGTAAACCCCTTTATGTTCGCGTGCTCTTTATTTCGCGAGCTTAACAAAACCGCGAAATTAAAGGGCATGAATATTGATACTGTAGCAA
>Ga0209780_1004816_pt1 | contig 10500 bp, 8 predicted proteins | sample WorMetexBAHAMAS2_FD_187384 | JGI IMG/M metagenome (GOLD analysis project Ga0209780, IMG submission 187384) | Marine gutless worms symbiont microbial communities from Max Planck institute for Marine Microbiology, Germany - Inanidrilus exumae... | ecosystem: Host-associated > Annelida > Digestive... | reverse complement strand
GAGGGATGGAAGGGGAAGGACGACTTGCATCCCACACTATTTTTAGGTCCTGACCCAGTGTAGACGTTGTGTTGTAGTACGATCGTGGACCCTTGGCTCTGCTAACAGATTCAAAATTTCCTTGAGTTATGATTGCACAAGATTGCACGTGGCACACAGATCCACGACGGAACATTCTGATTACATTACTTTGTAGCAACGTGAGGAATAGCCAATATTTTTTCCTTTTCGTCTATCGGTCTGTCTGTCCAGTGTTTAATCTACACCCCATTTAGGGGGTGATTGCCCTGTTACTTAAGTCTACACCGGTCCTGGTTTAGTGTTTTGGTCTATACCCATTTAAAAGGAGCGTTTGCCCAAAATCATCTCACTATGCAGTCAGCAACTACAAAATCGGATGCTTACTGACAACCATAATAAATACTAAAAACTGTTCGTTTCTGGCCGGGGCTGGGTTCAGGACCCTGATGGGGGAGCTCACAACGCTACCCAGAACCATAATTGGATGAGTAGGGGCGCCCCCATACCCTTGGATTCCCACACGACTTAGGCATCTCATTCTCAGTGCCTTTGACGTTATGCCCCACCTTATGAATCCCCTGCTTCCGGTTTTTATCCCGTGGTGATTTCCTGGATAATGGCGTGTGTCTGTCTGTCTCTGCCTGTGAATGTATGAAATACGGTGGGAAGCAGTTGTTTATCTGTCCTGCCCGCAGGCATTCGCATTGCTGGTTGCTTCAATATAATTGCTGTAAAACCTGCAATCTGCAAAGGTTTCAGTTTGGGACCCGTCTTGTGCTGAAGCTACTCCAGAAAATTAGGCTCGATGCAAACCGCAAGTAGTGGCAGACTGGCAGTTGTACTGAAAAGATGTTATTTTATTACGTCTGTTGTGAAAGTGTTTTATGACATTTTAAATGCAAGCTGTAGTGGCATGCTAACTGATGCGCTGATATTTTATTAGTATTGTATTTTATTTATTTAGAGGCTTACTTTGCAGTATGAAATTGTTGCAAATGGGAGTTTTCGTATGTTGTGCACTTGCTTGTATTGAGTTATTTTGTTTTTGATGTTTTTTGTATTCTTATTGTATCTTCAGTAACAAATGCATTACTTGTCCATTAGGTTGGTTTAGTAATAGGCATCTGTAATTGAATTAGAGATATGTGTATTTAAAATACAGTTACAGATATTTGTAATTAATTACAGATATCTGTAATTGAAATACAGATATCAATTACAGATATCTGTAATTAAATTTAAGATATCTTTATTTCAATTGCAGATATCAGTATTTAAATAGAGATATTTGTAATTGTGTATTAAATGTGAAAAAGGCTTGCCATACCTCAGGCTGACACGTAATTTGTTTGTGTTATTCACTTATTCATACAACAGTCAAGTATTGCGATCAGCGTGTCTGTATGTCTGTCTGTTCCTTAGCATATCTCAAAAACCACTTGGCCGTGGCTGCATTATCTGACGTCCGTGCGATACGTTATGTACTTTGCATAGTCTGCCGTTTCCGTTCCGATTTTATTTTGTGGAATACAGCAATTGTCAAATGCCAGTTGTTTGGTTCCTTATGTTGCGTGGTAATAATAATAATAAGCTTCGTTTATTTGATTGATGACAAACTGCACAGTCAGCACCAACATCCGCCACGCTGGGCGGGACACAACAGAAACTATATACAGAAGGGTTAAGCACGGCTAAACTGCTGCCACATACGGCGCACAGCAGTTAATTAACCGCACCGGCTTAACCTCATGAACATTCACCAGATGGCACGACCGGCACACATCCGATAAAGTAGCTCACTACTCCTCGAAAGGCTGAGTTGGCCTAGTTGGCTGACCTGTAGCGGACGTCTTACCCACGTAAGTGGTCACCCGTCAGCTGCAGGTCGAGCATGGGACATGGAAAGTTCGCCGGTCAAAGACCAACGTTCTGACCACTGTGCTACGCAACCAGACCTGCGCTAGGGCGTTGGACTTGGATTGACGAGACTCGCGGGTTTAGTTGCCAGCCGGTCCACTTTCATGTAACATAGATCAACTCAGCCTTGCATACCTTCGCGGTCGCTAAATCGAGTACTTGCTTCGGCTGGGGGTAAAGGCGGGATTCTCACCTCTGCCGGACGACAGGTAGCCTAACACTGTATGATCGCATGTGGCATGTGAGTTTCCCGTAGCGGTGAGGCTAAGTTGGTGCTAACTGCTATACACTGTTTGCTACTTTAATTTACTTTATTTGCCTCTTGCGTATAGCGAAGCTGAGAGAATGCATATAACTGTTGCTGATGTTCTGTTGTCACTCATTAATGAGCAGAGCACTCACTTGGAGGAACAATGTTAGCCTGTTAGGCCTACAAGACAGCGTAACGTAGGCCTAACTACTGCTGTCGGTGTTAGTGCAGCCTAGAAAGTTAGAAACCACATCACGGCTTGTACGGTAGTACAAGTTGTTGTAAAAGCGACTAGCCAACGTAATGGGAAAGCCCAAAATTGACCCCCTGGGACTCCGAAACCCCATGAACAGATTTCGATGAAACTTGGAATATATAACCGGGTCGCGGGTATGCCCACACATGCAAATCCACGTGGCGCTGCGACAACGTGGGTGGTCTGGGTGAACACGTGAAAAAACACGTGTTGTGGTTTCTTAGGTATACCTGTTTTTGCTTTATTCTTCGGCTCGCGCCGAGCCCGCACAAGTGGACCGATTTTGACGATCTATACGCCATACGACGTGCTTCCGCCAAAGGATGTGCCTTTTGGGGGTCTCGTTCATACTGCTCCCCATTTTGGTGGTAAAATCCCCAAAACCCCTATTTTGGGGGCGTGAATAGGCATTTCAAGCTTAACGTGCAAAATATTAAAATTTGCATACTATCGAAATTACTGCGCAGATTACAACCAAATTTTGCACAGTCACAAAGACCACCAAGTACTCTTCGTGGGTGGTCACAACAGGCGTAAAACAAATCAAGATGGCGGACGGCCGCCATCTTGAAAAATCCCAAATCGGCCATATCTCCGAAACGGTTCAACCGATCTTCGCGAAATTTGGCACGATGACGCATCTTGTGTCTCCGAACTGGATCGGAAGTTGCAATTTCCAATTTTCAAAAATTTTTAGATGGCGGACGGCCTCCATTTTGAATAATGGAAAATCGGCCATAGAACAATATCTATTAATGCGAAGGCCTGTTCCTGTCAAAAGTGCCATACACCGAGTAGGCAAAAAGTAGAATTTTATGCTACGTTATCTAATTTACCTATTTCACCTAATAAAACCGCAAAAATTATAAAAACAAAAACTGGTGTCAGTTTCTCTTTATTGTAAAAGCCGCCGTTCTAAAACAGCAAATATCAATATTTTATCCGCAAATTCTAAGCACAGAAGATAGCTTTTACATTCATGAAAGGCCGCTGACTGAAATAAATGTGATCGCTAGCTTCTGTGCGTTGAATTTGTGGACGAAGTTGCAATATTTGCTGTTTTAGAACGGCGGCTTTTACAATGAAGAGAAACTGACGCCAGTTTTTGTTTTTATAATTTGATAGTAGTGTCGACGATGTGTCCATGGCAAATACGAGTTGTGTACGGTTGGTATTACAAGTAAAGTTGTCATGGGCTGGTGGCTTTGTGGCACAAACGTCTGGCGAATGGCGTGATAGAAAACTCGCGTTGGGAAACACCCAGTGTCGCTGTTTCTACACTGCGTCTCAAAAAAGCAAGACACTAGGCATCAACAAAGTGTAGACAGGTTTTCAAAATTTCAATATCGGATTATCGAAGAAACTTCGCGTCATCAATGACAGCTTTTGCAAATGCCCCGACTCAGTCAGTCGAATCTTCAGTTCGACGACATTGTGTTCTTTTTATGATCCCTGCTGCATTGTTAAATTCCCCAGAACTTGCAATCAACAGGGCTCAACATAAGGGCTATAGCGAGATTGCGAAATAAATATTCTAAATTATCATCGGCCCATGCAAGACACCATTGAAATCGATAGCATATTTCTTTATTGCAAATGTTGAAAACCGAAATGCATTGTTCCTTGCTTTAAATGCCCGCCTATTTTTGTACTTGTTAATCGAATAGTTCTGCTTATTTGCATGCCATTATCGCGCACTGTGGTCTGTTTAGGAGCCATCAACACATCAACTCAAGGCTGACATGTGCGCCTGTATGTAATTGTAGGCGCGACCGCCTTCAGACAGGCAGGCGATTTTCCTTTAATTTGATCCAGTCTCTACTTAATTATCTCCACGACTGTAGAGCGTTCATAACTCCATGTGTGGGGGTACTGTATCTACTACATATTATTATTAGATCGCCCGTTCTGTGAACGGTCGATCTTATGTTTTGCGCATGTTTCTTTCTTTTTTTTCCCAACTTACTTTTTCCGACGTCTGCAAACCGACATTTTCGAAACTTCCACATGACGTGGCTTTAGTCGAAAAAGAAGCGCTGCTATGCCGATTTGCTAAAACTGCCCCTAACAATAATGAGGGGCGAAAACCCCAAATTCTGCCAAATCTCGCGTCCCATCGCAACATATTACGCGCCGTCACTCGTAATGTGGAAGGAAAATAGAAAATCGAAAACAATAGTGTTCATCAATGATTATTAGCCTACATGTTCACAAAATTTGGTAGGGGTCGGTTAAATAGTGACGGAGATCGCGGTAGTTTATGCGGGGGGTGGGAAAATTTTGCGATTTCTGACATAATAGCGCGCTATATCTCGGTAACTGTACAAGATAGCCCTATCATTACTGCTAATGACTACTAGAAATCATGTGTGGTCTAATAATGGTAGCATTGCCAATGACCTTGAGTGACCCCTAACCGCCCCAAGCACCCATTTTTGTAAATTTTGAGGCTTCTGTCCTTTTTTTCCCAACCCACTTTCCGACGTCTGCAACGTTTCCACCGATCTTCACGAAATTTGGTAGGATGATGCATATCGGAAATTAAAATTTTCTACTTTTGAAAATCCGAGATGGCGTTCACTAACGGATGCACACCTGACTGAGCAGCATTGACAGCCGGTGTTCCTATTCAGTAAGCCAATTGTGAGCATTCGTGTTTGTTGTTCATACATCGAATTGTCACGGTCAAAACTGCACAAGACGGGCGATCTACAGGTTGGGAATTGACACGTTAATTGCCAACATTCTAGTTATTTATTTATTATAAAAAATCGTACACGAAGTACAAATATGACATAAACCATAAAAACATCACACATCAAGAGACACAAATGGAGTCAACAGCATAGGTAATATCAGCCTGAGACTAGTGTTGCAGCGGAGACGCTGGGTGGGGAAAACGCGTTGTAAATGGAGCTGTAGGTGGGCGGGTAACGGACCGCGGTACAATCAGCGATCATTCTTGTAGATCACAGACCAGTTTCCTTTCTAGGCTTACTGCGGACAGTCTAGATCTTTCAGCTCTAGTGAAAAGATGGCCTTGAAGCGAAGGCGAACGTTTAGTAACAGACGGCGCATTAATCTCATACCTCGGATAGCGTAAAGCTTGGCTGAACGGCTGCTATGCAATCATACGGGTTGCTCTGTATGTAATAACACACATAAGATGACATAGAAACTTTATAACGATGCATGCATAGGCTAAGTAAATGAATTTTGAAAATCGGTGTACATGTGCCCAAGTTGTAACCAAGAATCAAATGTCTTGCTTTTTGAGACACCGTATAGGCTTACATAAATAGGCTACCAGACAACCACATTGATGCTACTGAAGGCTACATAGGCCTATCGCACTGTATTCACTTACAGACGTAGGCCGAAGTCGTTTTATGTTGACTCATAATGGCTATCTTACTGGCTGCGCTTACAAAAACTATAGCTTTATTCGTATGGTGTGTTATAATTAAAACAAAGTTTGCAACGACATTGGATATTGACTGTCCGCAGATGTGTGATTGCCAGCAATTTAGTGGCAACAACACACTGAGGGTAGATTGTGGAGAATATGGCTTCAACGAGAGCGTCTTAGCTCAAGAGCTGGACTTTCTGCTATCTAACGACAAGCTCAGAGAAAATCTGATAATGTTGAGTATCACCAACACAATGCTGACGCAGGTTCCGATGCCCGTCTGCCAGATGCGCAACTTACACTGGTTGCTTTTGGATGGCAACCGATTCGATCGACTACCAGACAACTGCTTCACCAACATGACATCACTGATTTGGCTGTCTGCAAGTAAAAACAACATCACCGAACTTCAGGACGGACTCTTCGACGGTCTTAACTCTTTGGAAATCCTGGACTTCAGTTACAACATGATCGCTTCTATTGGTCTTCATGTTTTCTCTAACCCAAATGACCTCGTTAAACTCAATTTGGTTTCACTAGGTTACAATCGTCTACGGTCGCTTGAGCCATGGCACGAGGTTTACACGGATCAAGAGCTTCAAAAGTTCGGGTTTCTATACCGTCGAACCTTATTTCGGAGTTCACAAACAGTGTCAAATGGCAATTCAATTGTAGCCTCCCAAGCTATGCCAAAGTCGATATCTCTCACAACGGCATTAGGCACTTAAGCGACATTCTGGATGGATGGAATATATCATCACTGAGTCAATGGTTCTGCATAATGCATCTTGCTCGTGACAATTATACTATTTACAAACCGATTGCTTTCGAAGTTTATTACCAAAACAGTTACGACTACCACTGCGACTGCTTTGACATCGACTTCTACACGCACAGTATACACTTTCGCGTTAACCGCATCTTCACGGATATTAAATGCAACCAGCCTCCGTCTCTTGCAAATCGGTACGTAAATCAGGTGCCCATGATTGACTTCGTGTGTGAGTTGTCAGATCGTTGTCCACCCAGTTGCCGGTGTGTTTATCGCCCAGCAAACTCCACCGTTCACGTCTACTGTTCCGCCGCCAACTTGACATCACTTCCACCCGACCTCCCTTCGCTACCCAGGAACCATGACAAGTACAAACTGGATTTCTCCAACAACGATCTTCTTCAGCATGTGAAACATCACTTGTACCTCGCTAACACCTCTTTCTTGGACATAAGCAACTGTGTTATTGATGTTGTTGACTTCAATGCATGGCAAGAATTTGCCACGATGCAAGCAGAACTTTGTTATTTCGCTCCTTCTACGCTAAACCAAGTTCTTGAATTTCGCATCATTGTGCCTGCAGTTTTTCTCCACGGCAACAAAATCGAGTCCCTTTCTTCCAACATTACTGGCATTACTGGCCGTGGAAGTGTTATTGTGACAATCGATGGATGATTGCTTGGTTCAAGTCTTTGTCTTTGGCTGCATCGTCAAATGTCGACCATGTTTTGTGTGGTTCGCCTTCAAGACTCAAAGGTAGAAGCATCTTGCAATCAAAAGAGGTTGATTTCTGTGTCGATCCTTTAACGAGAATGTTGACAATCGTTTTAGCGTGTACACTGTCTGTCGCTGCTCTCTTGGTGATGTTGGGTTTTGCTGTTTATCGCCTGAGAGTTTCATCCGTTCGACCGTGACGAATGTGTGGGAGAAGACATGGATTACGACGTTTTCCTCAGCTGTAGCTCGGAGGACAACACTCCACGTGGACGGCACATTCTCGAGCTGATGGAGTCAAAAGGTTACCGTGTCTATTACGATCTGCGTGACTCCCTAGCTGGACTAGCTGTGGTGGACAACATGATTCAAGCAATCAAGCGCAGCAAACGCACTGTATGCTTCATATCGCGCAACTTCCTACAAAGGTAAACTTAGTTGGCGTTCCGTGCATGAGTTACACTGTTTTAAGGTTCTCTGTTGTCTAATACATTAGTCTAATCATTACATTAAAACAGTAAAACAGCAAGCCAGCAAACCAATATCGCACGCCTATGTTGCAAGATAATTCATGCAGTGTTTGCCACGGTCGTAACTGAATAAGGTGGGGGCGACTATCACTGGGTTACACATTGGCACGTTGACTACAAACATTGTAGTTGACCTCTTTGCCTACTCCTTTCTCTTTTCTTCCGATACTCTTTTGTGAACAAATAAATGATGATGATGATGATGATGATGATGATGATGACAAACAGTTTGTTTTCTTTGTTTCCAGTGGAGACTGTATGACGGAGTTCGAGATGGCCTATCACCATAACGTGGCAGTGAAACTTAAAAAACGACTGATTCTTCTGATGGCGCTGGACGGTCAGAACGACCTCGAAGCCAACGACGTCTTCGACACGACCATGCTGCGTCAGTTCATCCGTCAGTACACGTACATCGACTACTCGAGGGAGGACTGGCTCGACAAACTGCTCTACGCGCTGCCACTTCGCGGCCTACTCCAGCCCAATGACGATTATATGATACCAGTCATCGGTGACGATTTTCCACTTCGCCAAGTCACATAACGACTACCACGGCATCTCTACTTTTGCATGTATCACATCTTCAACATACTATCTTCTGCAGTGTGACTAATTATCTAGCAGACAATCTCTTGTTACTTAACGTCGCTGTAACTAACTGCACATTTACAGTAGAGCTGTATCATGTGCGGCTTTTCTTTTGGCTTTATTTTGTGACTCTATGAAGAATTAGAAGCAGCCCGCACTCACAAGAGTGTCAAGACCCACGCCGGCACTGTTTCTGTGACTGATCGACCTTGACCTTTGACTTTTTCACCCAAAATAAATGGTTTACTAGGACTTATCCTAAAACATTTGTGTGTCAAGTTTTGGTGGTTGTAGCTGCATGTTTTTGAGATATCGTGCCGATAGACAGACATACAGCGGTGAAAACCCTAATCCAGTGATTGAATCATCCAAAAGTAGTTGGGGGTTGACAGATATAAAGTGGTATTATCCGTTATTTTCCAAAACTTAAGCAGGTCACATAAACCTGAAAACATCCCTTCACGCACGTACCTAGTTGTACTCCTTAGTGTCAACCAGCACACCAAATTTGAAATGCCTAGCTTCACCCATTTCAAACATATTCATTGGCGCCCCAGAAATTGAATGGATTACATGACATGATTACAGGGACTAAGCAATCTGCCATACACAAAGCGTCTTGAAGTTCTCGTGATAGACAGTTTAGAGATACGCCGGCTGCGCTACGATTTGGTTTTTGTGTACAAAATGCTATTTGGTTTTGTTGATCTGAAATTTAGTGACTATTTTACATTGAGAACCAGTAGCACAACCCGTAGTCACGATTACAAACTGTTTTTAGCCTACCGTACTCGAGATTGAACGTTCGTAAATAATTTTTTCAGTGAAAGAGTTGTACCTGTATGGAATAATCTAGAAAGCAATGTCATAAATTTCAGAAATATTAAGCGTTTCAAGAGGTCATTATTGTACTGCAATCTGAGCAGATACACACACTTTTGACTTAGTTAGTGTATGTTACTATTTGTTTTAATGATTACTGCTCGCATATTGAACATTGTATTATGATTTGTATTGCATGTTAGTGGCCAGTATTGGCCCTTTGCTTTTATTTCAAATAAAAAAATAAATAAATAAAACCACACCCCTTTTAGGGATGGTTTGTCGTCCATTGGCTAGGACATGCTCTGACAATCCGACCTATCAAATCTGAATTCTCTAACTTCACCCATCACGAGGATATCAAATGCGATTCTAAATGTGAGAAATGGGGTAGTTTCGGGTAGCTAGTTAGCAAGGTCTCTGAAAATACCACCAGCACTATTGTGTTCAATGACAGACATCAGACACTATCACTCAATCAACTCGGTAATAACTCTTATTTTTTCGTGGTTATGCTATTTTATCTGCAACTAGACACACAACAGGTCATTTCAGAGTAGTCTGCCCAGACAATCAGTTGCATACTGGCAACTGGCAAGTTGCAACCAAGATCACAACAGACCGTAATTCCTGTAATGGTAATCTTGTAGTGATATAACCATTCGATACAGCGACGAGTTTCTTCCGCGGTAACTATGCATGTATATCCCTAACTTGTACCGTTCCTGCAATGTAGCGAGCGACTGATCGAAAATCGTTGACTTAAACCTACCCCCACCTATTTGGAGCCCCGCTGGGGATAAGTCCATTGGAATTTTGCCGATATTTTCGGTAACAAACAAACGAGTCCGTGAAATATCACATGGCGTTGTTTGCATGATCCTGTGTTTAGCCGTTTTGGTAGAACTCCGACTTCTGTCAACGGACAGACAGACGGACGGACAGGCACACGACCACAGCACGTAAAGCGCTAACATATCATCATGCGGTGATAAAATTGTATATAAAAGAATGTAACATATACGTATTATAAATGTAAAAAAATGCAGTTTATACACACTGTTAACGGCGACGGATCGTAAACCGCAAACATCATAAAAAGGCAATGTTAACCACACTAACATAGCCTGAATGTCAATGTTAAGTGTGGTTAACATTGCCTTTTTATGATTTTTGCGGTTTTCGATCCGTCGCCGTTAACAGTGTGTATAAACTGCA
>Ga0209780_1004815_pt1 | contig 10502 bp, 6 predicted proteins | sample WorMetexBAHAMAS2_FD_187384 | JGI IMG/M metagenome (GOLD analysis project Ga0209780, IMG submission 187384) | Marine gutless worms symbiont microbial communities from Max Planck institute for Marine Microbiology, Germany - Inanidrilus exumae... | ecosystem: Host-associated > Annelida > Digestive... | reverse complement strand
CCCACCAATGATTTTTGGCACCAGAAAAGTAGAGTCCCTGGGCTATCGTATGGTGAAAAAAAATTGCCGAAAAGTTTAACCGCCTGAGTAGGGTGCACCAACGTCACAGACAGACGATAGACGACAGACAACAGACAGACGGACGGCCGATAGCATATAGCGAACGTAACGTAGTACGTTCGCTAATAAAATAAGGAAAAACTCGAACAAGAACCGAGTAGCTTAAAAAAAGGAAAATAGTCCGTGGAGGCAGTCCAGAATTAGAATTAGGCTACACTACGGAACGTGAACGTAAGAACAGCTACATCACACAGATTGAACATACTTACGGGTAGTAATTAGGCGTTAAAAGTCGTACATATGGCAAGATATCAAGCTTACTACGTTTCACTGGTGTTAGTGTAAAGTACAGTAAGCTCGTAGACTTACATAGCGCTTTATTCGTGATGCTCGTCTCTAAAGCCCCGTCCACACCAGCAACGTCGAAGCAACATTGTCGAATGCTACAAGTCGAACGATTCTTTCGACAAAGTCGAATGTTGCTTCGACAAAGTCGAACGTTGCTTCGACATTGTTGCTGGTGTGGACGGCCCGGGGCTTAAGGAGCAAAGGTAATACGTACGGTACACGCACAGATTTTCCAGGTGCAATAAACCTGGGTTCACCCGCTTACTCTTCGTTACTTCGCCGCCGGTAGGTGTGCGAAGTATTGCAATCAACATGTTTCTGTGTCTGTTTGTCTGTCTTTCTGTCCGCTTGCATATCTCAAAAACCATACGTCCAATTTTCACCAAATTTTCTGAACATGTTACCAGTGGCCGTGGCTCGGGCCTCTTCTGACGGCGCTGCGATATGTTATGCACTTCCGTTTTTGTGGATGACGCCATGTTTTGACATAATGGAGCGAATGGGTCAGAATCAAAGATGGCGCGTACGTTTCGTTTAGTTCGCCGGGGGCGGCACCGAAGGCGAAGTATGCCGTCTTCGACTACATCTTTCTTCTTCCTGTCGCCATTGCGAAACAGAACGTTTCAGGATAAATGGCTCGAGTATTTTGTAGAGCAGAAGGCCATATTATCACAGCCCCAGAGCATTGAAGGAAACTCAAAGCCTCATTTACTACTGGCCTCGTATTTCCTGTATCTAGGAAAGGAAAGGAAAGGAAAGAGTATTTATATATCGCCATTTATACTACGCATAGTTTCAAGGCGCACAGACATGGATCACACAGTTTTACATGAAAATTACACCATGCCTGCCTTTCGACCAACTAACTCCTGACGTAATGGGTCGTCCAACTTTCTTTAATTGCTGGTTCTCAGACGCAGTGACCATAGTTGTAAAAACATAAATTTTGGAATAAAAAACATAAAATGGTTTTTATACTTCAATAAAAATCTAAAAACATAGAATAAAAACATGTCCGACATCAGTTGTGTTATATGCAGTTTGAGACTGAATTAAGGAGCTGCAGAAACTTACCAGTCTCTTATTGTATTTGTGTTTGTCTATGGAATTGTGAAGTTATGCAAAGTGTAATTACATAGAAAGAGTAAAATTATATTTTTGTAATTAACATGACAGCAGTTGATTTTATATTAGCATTTAACATTATGACGTATAAATTCTGCTTACATATGAATGTTGCGAAAAAAATAAAAACTATTCAACAACAAAAAACATAAAACATTTTATTGAATTAAATAAAAACATAAAAATGTTTTAACCTATAGCCAGTACCAGTCGTAATCTAATAAGGTTGCAAAAGACTCAAGATAAAATATAATTTTATTCAATGAGTTATTAATATTTTTATTCAACGTGGTCCATTAAATTTAAGAAAAAGGCTAAAACAAGGACAGAATCATCGACAGAGAAATGTGCATTGCCTCATACTGTCGCATAGTTTGCAAGTAGGCCGACATGCGTGGTCGGACAATAACTTAAGGCAGGCTGCACAGCGTGCCTACTATAGTCTTCTTCGGTACGGTAACGTGTCGTTGATTGCGGGTCTCAAAACTTGACGACGGAAGTAGACGGCAATGTATGTTTCTATTAACACCGCATCCTCGTCGTCTTTGTCGTACACGTGCTCGGAAGCAGTCACAACCAGTATTGTATCAGCGGTTACCCCTCTAGGACGAATGTTTACTCTCTGTCTCATTTCATACTACAACCCCGCTGGCAGTGTTTTAGCCACAACCCCTTAAGGGAAATGTTTACCCAAACACTCCTAGCTACATTGCTAGAAACTGTTTAATATGTTATAATCAGACGCTCTCTAACAGTCTTAATATATGCCAGAATTGTTTTCGGACGGGGCTCTGTTCGGGACACTGCTATAGAGGTTGTGATGCTCTCCAGGTCTCCTAGTTAGATGGAGAGAGGCGCTTTGCCTCGCCATGTGACCCCTGCTTCCAGCTTACTCCATGAGTAATTTTCTGAATAGAAGCCTGGACACTACAGCGAACTGTGCGATGAACTGGACACAGAGTGGACGGCGAGTGGTCAGTGGCGCTGGTCGTACGTCACCAGTGACCGCTGGTCACTAGACCACTGACCGGTCCGGCCAGTCGACCCTCAGTGAACTCAACCAACAGAAACAGACCTGACAGACGCATAGCACGTGTTGCAGTCCCGGTTGACTTAGTGTCAAGTCTGTTTACGCTTTGCAATTAGACCTCTTAATTGTATTGATGTTTAGCCGAATATCTGTTATACAAGCTGCGATGCTTTAGAAATAAACTGATGTTTGTTGTACATTATACGTTATTTTATATTTTGTTACAAGAAGGCGAGACAAACTCAATCAATCTATCAATAAATCCATCAATCAAATTAATTTTAGTCGAGCAGAACGTGAATGATTACAATATGGAAAGTTAGAATAAAAACAATAGGCAGTATCAATAAATGTCACTGAATAATTGTCTAACAATAAAATTCCGATGATAAATTGATGATGACTTGGATGATGATGATGTTGATGATGATGATGACATGGCCATGATGGAAATGCCTCACAACGTATCAATGTGTCATTCTCCTTGCCCGGTACGGCTCACAGGCTGCAAGTGCCACTGCCGGTATGTTACCGTGACAAGTAAGGCAAGAAATGTCGTAAGACGGATTTGTAAGTCCTCAGTATAAATAATGCGCCCTTGTCATTTATTTTATTAAACGAATATTGTATTGTGTTGTATTGTGTTGTATAGTAGCAGTGGTGAAATTCGTTCAAAGATGCGCAGTCGCAGTGAATGTTATTACACAGCACAAGATGAAGTTGAACCGCACTCAACGACGGCAACGCGTCTGCTGGACATCAAGTGTAACGTACATGACGTACCATAAGTCGCATAAGTACGTGAGTATAATGGGAAGTTCTTAGCAGCTTTTGCTGTGCAAACCAACTGCCTGAAAACTGGCTCTCTATTACTATTCGTCGTCTTGCCTTCATAGTGGATCTAAGTGCCATCAACGAAAATCTTGTACTGTCACCGATCCTATGCTTCTGGACTTCGGAAATCGATGCTGTATCACACAATGATGACAGTAGAAATTGTCTCAGCCAAAATCTTGCGATATGAGTGTGGACTTGATCATGCGCAAAGATGATATTTGCCTACACCTACTCCTTCACCAATCAAATCTTCCTTTTCTGATTCACCACTCTGCTCATCCATAACTCCCTTTCTTTCACTGCCGGCTTAAAACCTACCTGTTTGACAAATCCTGCCCCCGTAAGTTCACTTCTTCCTTTCGGACTGCCTTCACGGACTTTTGCCTTGACCGTTTCTTCTGAGCTATGCCCGGTTTTTGTTTTTAGTTTTCCTTGTTTTTTTCGTTTTTGTGCCGTCCGCTATACTATACAGTGTTTGTGTGTGTGTGTGTGTCTGTGTGTGTGTCTGTGTGTGTGTTTTATGTCTATGTTTTTATGCCTGAAATAAACTCATGCTATGCTATGCTATGCTATGCTACTAAGCTGGCCATATCGTCAGCTTTCGAGTGCACGTATTTATATCGTATCGTATCATACAGCATTCATTTTGCAAGTAATTAGCTGAAAACTATAACTACAATTATTCTATAACAGAAAATGACACATTAACTGTGATTATTGAAAACAAACTAGTAAGCAAAACTAAAACTAGCATTTGAAAAAATCGCATCCGTTATATTAGATGTAGTCGGTCCTGATGATATAGTAGTATTTAAATCATGTCGTATTTTTTGTTATAGCGTAGAATAAGACGCACCTGCAAATAGTTGCTGAAATGCTTCTTGTCTCGTCCGATCTGCTTCAGTCAATCGCTGTCATCGACTTCTGTTGTTGCCGTCACCGTTTCTGCGTTAGCTGACACACTGTCGCGACTGTTTCTCCTCGGAGCATCATTCTGCTGGCCGCTGTGGCCGCATCAGTTGCTGCTGCTGGTCGTGCTGACGTGTGCCGGCGACGGTAGCGGCGGCCATGAGGGCGGATCCCGCAACGCCAAGACGCCCCTGCAGTCACTCAGCGACCGACCGCATTCAGTTATTCATTTCCCGCCACGAGGCAATTACGTTACGACATACCACGGCACCGCTGCACTGTGCAAGTTAGAGCAAATCACCGGGCAGGATGAGATTGTCAACTGAACGGTGTGATAATAAAACCGTTACATTGATATCTCTTCAAGTAATGGCTTCTTGATCCCCGTGAACAATGCGTGCGTCAACGTTGCTGATGATTAATAATTGATAGCCAACTGACGCCTTGACTCTATCAAAAAGCGTCCACCTTTTTACCCGCAGCATTGCGCCTGTATTTCGGTTACTCGCGGTGATTTTGAGGTTTTCGCCTCGCAGGGGCGACACGTTGCACCAATGGCCAATGGGGTGAAATTTGGCGTGGAGGAGTCGACCTTTCGGTGCAGGGGTGGGAGTGTGGGGCCCAAAAACTGAAAAATTTACCAACATTTCCGCATTTCCCTTGAGCGATTTGTACCACATTCCATCGTTTATGAGCAGCTTTATGATGGGTCATGTCACTCATGTGCTAGAATTTGAGCGGATTCGCTCTAGGGCTTTTGGAATTATGGGTTTTTAAGTTCAGGGATGTATGCATTACCGCCACTTAGCATCGAAACTATGCATCGGATGCGAAAATGTTTCGGCGGTGCAAGAATGTTACGGACCTCCTCTATCACCGTGCCAAGTTTGGTGGGGCTTGAACATTGCTTGCCGCCAGGGGGCGAAAAAGTTCTAAGTTTTTGTCCGTCACGCTTTTGGATAACAAAATTTGTAAAAGCCACTTCGCCATGAATGCGTTGGGATACGGAAATGATATTGGTGTCATTGGAAAGGGAAATGTTTGTAGTTGTGCACCCGTGTTTAACTTTGTTTCTGCAACGCTAGGCGGAGCCATAGCAGAATGAAATATAGTATAATTGGGGTTTTTCGCATCTTTACGGCGACACAATAAACCGATCGAGATGAAATCCAGCAGGTAGGCGTACACGTTGGGTATACTCTAGCATGCCAAATGTAGCCCGGATCGGTCTAGGGGTGTGGATACAGGAAACCCCCCAAAACTTCAAAAATTGGTCATATTTGCGTGGTTATGTGTGGTCATATACAATGGTGTATGCCGATCATGACAAGCCACCAAAGTTGAAAATTTGTTATAAAAAATCGCGATTTTCTGCCGTTTATCGAAACGTTCGTCCTCTTCCCACACCATTTTCTTCCCTCCTCATCTCTCTTTCTTTCTTTCTTTCTCGTTCCTCCCCTTTCCATCTTCTCCTTTCCCTGCCCTTTCCCATCTTCCCCTTTTCTTTACAAATTTTAATATATGTATATGTATAATTTACTATATGTTTTCAAATAAATCGGAAAGCGCAAGTGGCTTGTAAAAAGAAAAGGCCCATTTTATGCAGTTTTTCATCCACATCAATTACTAGTAATCTTTCCTTCACCGTCAGTCGACTTGGAGTTGCTTGGATGCCGATATCGTGTAGCTTTCAAAATTAAAGAATGGTATCATAAACGCTGTTTCAAAGTGTTCTCTTGTTAGCTAAGTTCTGTTCTGTTTTTCAGCCGTCTTCAATCCGAGGGTTGACCACACCGTTGGTTTGTCGCCGTTTTGATCATACTCCGACGTCATCAGGTCACGCCCACTTACATGTAGACCGTCACTGTTATGAGATGGTGTGTCGTGAACCGGCGTCGGACGTCGCAGAGAGTTTGGGGAGGTTTCTTGTACGGAGTGTACAGGCCAGGAGAATGACTTTGAATTGATTTCAACGGTAAAAATGGAAACTAGACATCCCGAAGAGGGTCATTTTGATAGTGAATTTTCGGCGATCTGTAATCAGTGCGGAACTATCGACCTGAGAAATTTTTGCTATTCTAGAAAAACGACCTTTTACGGTAAAATTTTCAAAATTCTGTTCTGAAAGTTTTTATCGCGACACAGATCGACGTGTTGTGTTCAAATCTCGCGAAATTTGGCCGACGGAAAATCGTGCGTTATTTACCTGACAAAATCAAAAATTCACCTGGCTTTCCAGCTGTCGCTACTGCGCGGATCGCACCCAAAATCTACCAGTGCCAGCCCCCGACAGTGTACTCAGAGTGCTCCAAATTTCATCCAAATTGGTTCACTTTCGGCGGAGTTATAGTCAAACGCCGCCGTAAAGTGAATCCAATATTCGGCTGACGCCTAGCTTCGAGCCGAATAAAAACGCGAAAATATACTAAATTACTACCAAAATAACTGCTCCGCTGTGACGCTAATTCAGTTTATGATATATCATTACTGACTCTCAAATGTTGAACACCTCGAAATTTCACTTTGTTGATTACGACTGGGCTAATGAATATTTATTATTTCGTCGTCTGCTTGTCACACAGTCTACGAAAATGTAACAGACATTTTCATGTTAGTGCAAACCAGTTTTAGGCTTTTGCAATAGATTAGGCAGAAGTGTCATGCGATAAAAAAGTAAGCTTTCAGTGAACAAATAAATAACGCCGTTGATAAACTACTACAATACACACACAAGTGTTTCAGTGTTTTCGACAAGTTTCTTCGACATGCCATTTCGTCGCCATCAGATTGCCGATGCAGCTATCAGAGATGACGCGATAGTACGTGAAGATCCGCTAGGAGTTGAGAGCTGCCGAGACGGTCTGATCTGCGTCTCTCAGCTGCCGCAGCCGGCCACTGATGCGGTCAACATCAACTGGACATCGAGACAACGTCCAGAACACATCTCTGCCTCTCGAGGTCAAAATCGCATCGTCAAAATATCGCCGCATCCCACCCAAATCGACCGCAACAACATAAAACAAAGGATGGCAGCGATGACGTTTCTCGCTACTATTAGCTATACAAGCAGTACAACAAATAAAACGCTGCATACCGCAATGGAGTGTGAAGACTGAAAACGATTAACAACTGCTTGTCTGGCATCGTTACTGTGGTCCTTGTAGTAACGTCGTTATTTAGGCCACTCTAAAAATTTATGTTTACTTCGTTACTATTATAATTCTATTATAATCAAAGCAGGTTTGCAGCGAGATTTTCAGAATCCAGGTTGTTAATGTAGAGCGTGGATTGTGGCCACAATCGGCGCTCTACACCAATGTATGTAGTCCAGTTGCCGTAAAAGCGTGCACTATCGACGCACTTTTAGGCCGCATTGCATACGCTCGGCGAGTCTGCAAAATGGCCGAACCGATCGAGATGCTGATTGGAGGGTAGACTCGGGTGGACCCAATGAATCGTCTATTAGATGGGGGTCAAGATCCCTCACGGGAAGGGGCAAATTTTGGGGTTGTCCGCTTGTTGAAAAGCATTGAGAGTCAGTGCTGCGTAAATTTATGCAGCAAAAAAATCAATAACGTCGATTAGCGAGACTGCGGGCGGCCGGTTGCAATACTGGTCGGTGCCACATTACATTGTCCCCCGTGAACAATCCACCCCTGCGTTGACCACTTGTTCACAAATGCCATAGACCACAGACCAGCTTCAGTCGTGAAAAGAATACAGGTTTGCAGCGCCTCACGAAAGTATCGGTCATTCTGACTACCTCGAGACCTTCGGAAAGTGTATTTCGTTGGTATAAAACGTCTGCAATCGTTGTTGAGGTATCCATGTTGTTTGTTTTCGGATCATCTCAGAACTTGACTAACAGACTCCACAATACGTTCTGTACCCAAGTGAAACTCTAGAAGCAGTTCTCTATTACGAACATATGCTACCAAAACTGAAAGTTCAAATCAAAACATTCAAAACTGTAAGGACAACACTCAAAATTCGAAACCATGCAGTGTGAGTCTACATAGAGATTCGTTTACTCGTAATTGTTTGAAGAGTGACATTGAGCTAGTTAGCTTTGTTGCCAGATATGCAGTTTGGTATGGTGGCATGATGTCTCCCCTTGATAGAAACATGTTTCATTGCTGTCAACGGTATGGGGCAGCTATAGATGCTTTGTGGTCGGTGACTCCGGCGTTTATTTTCAAAGCTGTTAGGTCCCGCTATGATATTAGTCAAGTTTGCACTGCACGCATGACACTGAAACTTGTTTTTATCCGCTCTGATGGTTTAAAATTTAGTGATAGCAGAGACAGTATGTCTGTGTTTGAAGTTGAATTTCTTATTCAGTTTTCATCATGTACTATAGCTAATCTTTACTTTTATGTGTACTTGAAATTTAAAACGTAATTAATATTCACCATAAACTTTCAAAGCAGCAATATAAGGAAACGTATGAATAAAATATGTTATCAAATTACAATATCTAGTATTTTGGATTCAACGGTATGTACGTTCGCTACGTGTCTTCTCTCGCATCTTTCCTACGCATGGTCGGATTGTGAATTAAGCTTATAAGCGGATGAGCTTCTGCGCACACTTTAAAGGTATTATTACATCTGCTGTTACGGTTCTATCGAAAAGTGGACCTTCGGTTTGCAGACATTTCATAGTGTTACAGTAAGTAAGTAAGTAAGTGGCCTTTTATTAAAAACATGTCAGTCGCACGCATAACATATGCAGATAAAGGCATGTAAACAGCAAACACATTTACACATATAAACACATTAAAGCGAAAATATCAAAATATAAAAAACAAATACAGTATAAGACAAGATAAAATAGGGACTAAATGTATGAAAACAGACATCTTTTTAAAAACTGTTTTTGAAGAGGTTGGTCTCGGTGTGTGATAATGATAGTGATAATGTCTTCTATCAAGAATCATTACATAACAGCATTAGAGCCAACGACTTGAGCAATATGAACACGTATCTCGCTAGTCACGTCAAGACGTTAATATTGCCCAGGTTCGTGGAGTTGCGTGTGCTGTGTTTTGTGTTGTTTGGTCAGTCTGTGCTGGCGAGTAGCCGGTCAAGCGGTCCCGAACTGCCACTAGCCAGCTGCGCCTCGCACCTCTAGCCTACTGTGTGCGATTTCGCGAAATTGAAAACGTCGCCGCTTGGTGTCGCTGTTCATTATAACGACGACGTTCTGTGCACGGCTGCTGGCGCTGGTGCTACTGCTGGTGGTGGTCTGGCGTTGAGACGGGGAGGTCGAGAGCATTGCATTGTGTGCCACACCGCGACGACTGTACACAGACATGCAATGCTTATACATCGTCACGCCGCCGTCATGTTACCTGCCGAGCCGCGAATGGCTTCAGGCTGCATGCAATATGTCTTCGGCGGTCGATAGTCTGCTTCAACAAATTGTTCGCCCGCGTTGACTCTCCCACAGCCAAAGCAGACGGCAGCGTTGGTCTTGGACAACGCCGACAAATCACAGCTCAAACGAAGCTACCAACGACCTAGAATAGCAAGCCTGACTGCTGATGCTGAGTCATGCTGTATCGAGTGCCAACAGCTACTTTCGTACGCTGCATTACGAATATAGATACACTTCTTCATTAAAAATGAGTAAAATATTGATGATGTAAATAAATAGCACCTATTTACTTTATCATTTAACACCACGACAAAATAAAATAATAATCTAATACATTAAATCAATTGCAAAAAGTTAGGTCAACAGTGGCGACAGAAGAAATATTTTAGTATTACATATAAAGTAAGTCACAAGTTGCCTACAGCTATGTATTGGTAGTAACGGTTTTCTCGCCTCTGGCAGTTAAAGCTAACTGCGTGCGAGTTTCAAGTACCAGCAAAATGTATGCAGGTACGAGCTATAAATGAATGGATGAATGGATAGATAGATAGATAGATAGATAGGTAATACTTGTGACAAATTTTCGAGGTATAGTAGTCAAAGTTTGACCTTTCCCACTGACAAGGCCAGTCGCCGTTAACAGTGATAAATGTAAAAAAACTGTCGTTTTGTAACAACGTGTAAGGCCCATAACTGACACATATAAAACAGCAAAAATTCTTTTTGGCACGTCAAGGGCTGTGTATATAATACACAGTTCTTATTATATCCACGGCCGTTGACGTGCCAAAAAGAATTTTTGTCGTTTTATATG
>Ga0209780_1004814_pt1 | contig 10503 bp, 11 predicted proteins | sample WorMetexBAHAMAS2_FD_187384 | JGI IMG/M metagenome (GOLD analysis project Ga0209780, IMG submission 187384) | Marine gutless worms symbiont microbial communities from Max Planck institute for Marine Microbiology, Germany - Inanidrilus exumae... | ecosystem: Host-associated > Annelida > Digestive... | reverse complement strand
AGTCGTCTGTCGTCGTCTGTAACACTCGCATATGCAACGTAACTTACCAGGGGGCAGCATGCGACGGCGGGCCAGTAGTGTTACGTCCCGTTACGACACCTTGTTTCATGTGGAATGTTTCTTGTAGCTAATTAGTTACGGCTGTACATACGTAAACCAGAAGTCATACCTGTGCGTACTAAGTGACATCTTGGTCGATGCTATGATTGTTGCAATTCAGGTGTTTTCGCTGAGCAAGAAAGATGAACTGCGACGTGAGGAAGTCTGTGCCGATGCCCTGGGACGTGCCGGTGAAACCGTCGTCATGCGACACTGTCACGGTCACCACGGCAACCAGCAGTGGAGGCATGATCGGGTAATGAGGTCGCAGTCTGTGGTGTAGTATTCGTGATATTTATGACTGGATAGTGACGTTGCTGTATATGATGTGATCCATACGTTATGTGCAGCTGAAGTAATTACTGGCCCGCCTACACATAGTGTAGGGGCCAGACTAGTAACAGTCGCTGGCGTCTGTCGTCGTCGTCGTCTATCGTTGTCTGTAACATCGCTGTGGGGTAAAATGTAATGGGAAATGTATGGAGATGGCGTCGTCGCAGACTGACACCATCTCCATTCATTTCCCATTACATTTTACCCCACAGCAGAAAAAAATAAAGAGGATGGGTACGAGCGATGGGAGAGATGAGACGTGTGCGAAGGAACTGAATGTATATACGTTGTGTAATGTTGTAAATAAATGTATAAAGAACAACCATATTATGATGAACACTCGAGCCACACAACACGCTACCGATAACTAGTACAGTGGCAGACAGAGGCGGAGACGGAGTGCGGTTCACGACATGAGAACAGCGCTGTACGACAATCGCGGGCGGGCAGTCGGTCAGATGACACTGCACGGCGGGCCAGTCGTGTTAGTCCCGTTAGGGTGACACCTTGTTTGCAGTTTGATGTTGCTGTGTATGTGATACACGTGTTATTTGTGTATGTTTATCTGAGCCTCATATGTGGGTGTCACCTTTGTCACCTTTCTAAATTTGTGTATCCGTTTCAGCCATGTTTGTATGTATTTACCACCCGACAATGTCTGCAAAGGAATTATGTTTTCGGGCCGTCCACCCGCCGCATTCATCGTTTGTTTGTTCATCCGGACACGATACCACGATATCTCATGAACACCTGGAACAATTCTGATAAAACTAACAGGGAATTTTCACAAGCCCCTACTGATGACCTGGTTAGATTCTGGAGGTCAAAGGTCAAGGTGTCAGCGTGCCGTTAAGGTGGCGGAGGCATCCAGTCCACATCAGCGCTGGGGCGTCAAAGTCCATACCAATGTTGTTGTTGTTAGTTGTTGGTATATGTTTCAAAGTGTTCACTGCAGCAAGATCTATTTAGGTTTGCCACTCTCTGCTTTTATCGTTGTTAGCGTATTATGCTACGCCTTTCTGCAGACTATTTGCATGTTCCCATTATTAGCTTTGCAGATATCGTCTTTATAAACGTGCTGTAAATTGCGTGCATTTAACTCTGACAAGAACTTGTTTGTTCTGAGTATGTTAGGATTATGACTTTCCTTCAGATGCTTTGACACTTTAGCCACAGAACATTCTGCCTGCAAAAACAATCTGTGCCACTTATGCCCAAACGTTGTTTCGGAACGGTTGAAGGGAGAAAACTGAGGGGTAACTAGCCTAGAAAACAGCCATTACAATGAAGGTAGGTATTTAAGATTGTGTCGTGTAAGTGTACTTGAGTATCAGAGTTATTTTGTTACTTTCAGGCGACTGGAACGATTGTGCATGTAAGCGGAAACTGCCTAGACAGAGCGGATATCAAGAACGGAGGCCACGTCATCATCAAGCCTTGTACCGGTGCTGACTCACAGAAGTGGGAGTTTGAGCATTATCTTACGGCCAATCTCCCTGCCACCGCAGGAGTTGCTGTAGAACAGTGACCGCCGCTGTATGGCGTGTGAGAGTGGTGCCTCGATTTGACTGTTCTGTCAAGCATTAACGTTTTTTCAACAATTCTTTGGTCTTTTCACACTTAGGCCAAAACAATGGGCAGAACTCATTTATTTTCTACATAATTACGTCATATCGTTACATTGCATCACTTGTTGTGCAGCTATGTAGAGTGGTCATCATTGTTTTCAATTAACATCACCATTGTTAAACATGTCGTAGTTTGCTGTAATTGATAAACCTCGTGACTTGACTTCAAAAGTGTGAAGTACAACGTTAGACAATTACAGTATTGATATGCCATCTGTCCCATTTGTTCCCTCCCTCCTAAAGACAGCATATGAGCTTTGATGATTGTCAGTAGGTTAGAATGGAAAATAATAAGAGGTTTTTGTTTTGTATGTTCGTTTAGGTTTACCATTTATGTGTATTTATGTCAGCGTAGATCAGTTTATTCCTGCATTGCTGTCTTTTGTTGTGTTGAGTTTAGTTTTGTCAGTACCAGGCCTAGATATTCATCGGAAAGGAAGTCTCCGAAGTGACCTATTCTGTGTTGAGTGGGACGTAAAACCTTAATCAGTCAGTCAGTTTCCCCTGTTTTTGTGTAATATGATATGTATACGAGTGTGTTAGTGATGTGACATGGAGATGGTGTTGCACTATGAAGTAATATAGGTAACTCCATTGAGAAGATCTCTAGTATCTTCTCCATTATCTGAATATGCTAGTTGCTGTCCACGGGCAGCAAAAAACGTTGTTCCCACAAAATCCTCCAGTCCTTAGTTAGGGGTTCCGGCTAGCACAGGTTGACCTATATAATAGCTGCAAAAGCAAAAGATTTGTGTTTGTATGTATTGTGTTTGTAATGTTTTATTAAAGTATGTGTATGTGTAGGGTTTGACGTATCATAACAGGTCATTTTGGGGATGAGTCTTTCCGATGATCATTTACATTAAGTGATATCTATTTATTGAAGTGAAGCAAAAGTGAATGATGCCGCGTGAAGCCAGAGGCATTGTTGGCATTACGAAATATGTAGTGAATTGTTATACACACAGGGCCAGTAGTTGCCAACCAACGCATAGGCATCGATAAGGAGCACCAACAAAGATGGTCGCCACTAAATGTATAACTCACTCTAGTATTAATGTGTTAAGGTCTTTAATTCTAAACTCTAGCTATTGTACGTCAATGAAGATGATGCATGTTATCTTAAATCGTTATTGCTGACTTTTTTACATGTGTATAACTAATAACGGGTCATGTAAATTGTTTTTAGAGGAAAATTAAAATGTTTAATCAATTAAAGTTATGCGAACTTATGCCTGATGCTGACAATGTTGTTGCTATGCAACGTAACTAACCAGTTGCCCGGATGTTGATTTCTGTGATCATACTATTGATATTATGCTAATATGTAAATATGCAAACTACATAAACATGCTTTGTGATTTGTGATTGGTGGTGAGTCAACCAAAACAAATCCCTAATGTTTTGTTCATTGTGTTAAAATTAGATGAGATTTGCGGACATATTTGTTGGCCCGTTTTTGTTGGCAATTAGTGGCAACACTTTATTCTGCAGTCTGTTTATTTCTTGTATCAGCTGAATTTGCTCACTATCAGTATCAGGACTACAAACAAGTTTGTAGACAATCCATAACATAGTCTTTGCTTCTTGCCTGTCGAGTCAAACTGCACTAATGCCTATTATTTATTTTCAGATTTTGTAACATTCTCAGTTTTTGTTAATGCTCACTTAACTGCCTAACACAGTATGCTCAAGTAACAACTAGATGGCTGTATTGTGTGGAATCCGCACGATACAATATTCGGCTGGAAGAGGTCCGCTATCTGTGCCACTGTATGTGAGCATTAACAAAAATTGAGAATGTTACAAAATTTAATAAAATAACAGGCATTAGTGCAGTTAGACTTAACAGACAAGAAGCAAAGACTACATTGTGGATTGTCTACAAACGGTTTAGTACTTGTTTGTAGTGCTGATACTGAGAGCGAGCAAATTCAGCTGATACAAGAAATGAACAGACTACTAGTCTGCATGTATAAATATCTGTGTATGTTTAGCACTCTACATAAGCCACAGGATGCGGCAAACTGGTGAAAATGTGAACGTTAACATCACAGTAGAGATCTGAAAAAAATTGCCTTTGCTGCCATTTGTCTTTCAGTTTTACTGGAGAAATGATGTTTCAACTGTGGTTTAAAGGTAAAGGATGCCTTACTCCTAAAAGAGCGTATGTGGATTGTTCATCTCCCATACTGAGGCCTTGAGCCTGTGTGTGGATGAACCAGTAAGTCTATGATGCATGGCCAGTGTAACGCCGGACTACGATTACCTTCCCAGCCGTAGGGCGTCACCGCCGTCTGGCCGGTACCAATGTATGCTGCTAGGTGACAGAGGCACATGGGTGTGAACAACTTGCCTAAGGTCGTTACTCGATAGTGCGGCGGCCGGGAGTCGAATTCACAACCTTTGGGTCGCACGTCCAATGCTCTAACCAAGTACGGTTTGAAGTAGTAATAATAATTATGAATTCGTCTGTGTCCTGCCATGTGTCGTAACTTTAGAGGTGGTGCCGGTACAAGCCCAACTGGTACATGAAGGAAAACCAATTTAGGGTAGTTTGCAAAAATGAGTTGTACCCAATGATTGCCAAATGCATCATTAGCCTCTTAACTGTCGTTAACAGTTGTATGTTTTGCAGTAGCTGAAGCATGCTGCCATATGTATTCAAGTGACCATTGATCTGACGTTCCCATGTCGTATCGGTTGATCTCATTACCCCATTTGATATTTATTAGTGCATGTTGTATTTCCATATTGTCAGCTTTGACGACCACTAGACCTTTGCCCTCTCCACTATGAAGACAAGCTTATTTTTTACTGATTATGCTTACAGTTTTTTTGTAGCTGTGTGGATATTTGTCTAATTGCAATGTGCAAATCATGCTTCAATGTAACACATATCAGCTGCACACTTTTTGTGACCAAGAAATTTGTCTGGTTTTTGCTTTCTAATGGTGCGAGTGAAACTGCAAACTTGACAAAGTTAATAATGACAGTAATAATAATAAATGCATTTCTATGAGGCCATACGGTAGTAATTTGAGTTGTAATGGCAGCACTTGTCATTACTTTCAGATAGTGTGGGCAATTTCACAAAGGTGAGTTTTAAGTCTAGATCTAAACACTGTTAGTGGTGCGCTTTGATTACTTTTATATTTTAATGCCATGCCATTTTGCACCAGTTTTCACTAGTTGCAAAGTGCCAATACTTATAAGTTATAACTGCTGTTATTGTTGATTATGTCCACATTAGTCCTGATGCAGTTATCTGTGTGTCAGTGTGTGTGTGTTTGATTCCTTGTTGCATAAACGTGCTACTGAGTGCCATTATTTCCATCAGTTACATTGTTAGATTCGTGCAAATCTTCAGATATCAATTGCAGCTGTCGTTGTTATTATAAACATTGGGTCACTTTATCTTTCGCTAAAACCAAAGTCTAAAACCAAAGTTTAATCTGAACGGCTAAAACCTGGTTGTAGACCGAGTTCAGATTAAGCGAAAGATAAAGTGATTTGGTTTTAGACTTAGATCTTAACTATAAGAGATTAGTGATAGTTGCCTATCTAAATGTATTAGGACGGTTTGGTTTGAGACCAGATTGCTTAGATTAAGTTTGGTTTTAGACCAAACTTTGGTCTTAAACTTTGGTTTAAGCGGTAACTTTGGTTTTAGACTTTGGTCTTAGACCGAAGTTTAGCGTCACTTCACGTTTTGCATTAAACCGGACTTTTGGTCTTAGACTAAGGTTTTAGACTTTGGTTTTAGCGAAAGATAAAGTGACCCATTGTGTCGCTGTGTAAATGGATGGTACATGTTGTATATAATTGCTGGACAACCATGTCTTCGGCCATCTCCTGTTGATGTGACACTGATACAATGTATGATGCTGTGATCAGCAGTTATTCCTAGCTTTGTCGAATAGCCATTATATTAGTCACGACATACTTTTTGGCCGCATAAGACAAATAAGATGGGTCGGACCCAATATTTGGGAAGGAGGTTCGTTAGGGAGTTTCGAGACGGAAACCTCCAGTGGGGGCCACGGACAAAGCCCGGTGGGGGTTTAGGAGATGAAAGTCCCCCAGAAGCTGGCGATCTTCTGCTGTTAAAGGTTTTTTGCTAATAGTGCTGACAAGCCATTGGTTTGGCATTAACTTCGACTGACGATTTAGTTTGAGCCGAGTTCCATTTACCGGTAACTGCGTATTTCAAACTAGCTTCCAAATAACATGCTATTGCTGTACATTGAGCTGACATCCACGGTGACATTTGACGGTATTCTCATGTACGTAAGGTGTATGGTGTGTGTATGCTCTAATAAGTTTTCCCATGAACTGTATGTGCTTGTCCAGTTGCAAAGTGTGTATGTCCAAGTTTGAAATTAATTTTGTGAAATATGGATGCACATAGTAACGCAGTGTAACAAGAAGCTCAGCTACCGCAGAGGGACAGCGCGACGCATCATGTTAGTAAATTTGCACTATGTTTCACGAGGTATGGGAGCTAGGAAGGTTTCAAGCAAGAGTCCTCTGGCTATTATATAGCATTGTTTGTATTATCCTGCGTTCAGCCGTTTTGCTACAGTGCCAGCTTGTGACAGACAGACGGACGGACACACGACGACAGCATATACCGCGCTAGCGTAGCGTCGCGCGGTAAAAACGGTTCACCGTTGTTTAACTCCCCTTTGCCGATGGTGGGAGAAGACAGTGATTTCTGCCTCTTTTATGGTTACGTGGAATAAAACATAAAAGCGTAAGAGTTACACTCATTGAAATTTGGTGCAACTTTTGTTTGTAGCCAGTGCTTCTTTAGACTGCTATCTGGTCTGTGGATGCACATCAGAGGGCTTAAGTCTAAGACAGCACATGATGCTGTGTTTCTACGATTTAGAGCCAGTATTCATTAATGTTAAGGTAACAAAAGTCGAGACAAATGAACAGTCATCATTGTTTTAGAATTCTTTGCTTTTTTTGCATTTTTGGGTAACAAGCACATGCCTTCATTGCCTTAACACTGGTTATTTGGGTATAGAGAAGGGCGCGAGATGTCTAAATAATGCCACTACCTCCAGCAATGTCTAAAGGCTTTTTGGACAGGAGGCTAAACCCAGTTAAACCTGCAAATTGGCGTTAAAATTGTTGAGTGCTTGCGAAAACGTTAAACTGTGACACAAATCCTGTTCAGAGGTGTATGAGCACCTTTTGTCTGCGAAAATCTTTTTATCGAAATATATCTTTAAAATAATTAGCTATGCTCGTTGCACACAAATAACACAAGTAAGATAACATGTTATGCCAGTGGTAAACCAGAACAATTATTCGAATGTTGGTGGCATTCATTTTTAGCAGGTTAAATTAGTGTACGTTTGTAGTTTAGTTTATCTACCGATGCTGTTTGTTTGCTGTGTGTTAAGTTGTTAGTTTCCGGTTGCTGTTATGCATTCCAGATATTTTGTACATTAACACTGAGGCTAACGTTAATACTCTTGTGTTTTCGGATACTTGTGAATTACTGTTTGATGAACCACTGTTTTCCGTGTTAACAGCGGTATTTGACTGTTAATTTGAGGCTCGAGAATTAATACTCATTAAATGTTAATATTTATAATATAATTCTACCTTAAAGGCGCGATATGACGTTCATTGTGTTGAAAGCGCAGTTAAACTCCGACCAACCAACCTGTAAATTGGAGGTCCAAGGAATAATAATAATAATAATAATAATAATAATAATAATAATAATAATAATAATAGCAATTTCTCTCCTTAATTCAAGGCTTTGAAAGTACTTGAAAAGAGGTCAGGTGCTTGAAAGTCCTTAAATTTCATTACACAGGTCCTTGAAAGTCCTTGAATTCACTTTGACGTCAAACATTGCGATCACCAAATTCATTAAACAGCATTGTATAGGACTAGAATGATATTATTTTAGTGAATTACGTGTGCCCACAAATAGAACGCCAGTGCTCAGCACACAGTCTAGTAACCGAGTGGAAAACAGCTCAACGTCAGCAGTGAATGAATCGGCTTCAGCATCACAACCCACAGAAAACTGTTCTACTGCTCATGCTGTAAACTTCTGTCGAGAATTGGTCCTTGAAAATGAAATTTGAGGGTCCTTGAAAGTCCTTGGAAAATCCTTGAATTTCAGTATCAAAAGATAGTGGGAACCCTGTACGAATGAATGGACCAAACGGATGAAAATGGGTTAAGATTTGACGGAGTTATTGTTATGAGTTTGGTGTCTTCCTTTTTTGGGAGACGGTGTATTAAACTTTTCCGTATACAACCACGGCGGGTCGCCAAACAGTAACTGCCTAAACAGACGGTCAGTCATACTCGAGGCGCCTATGGCACTGCATGTTTAGGATGCAAACAGCAGTGGTCTTCAGTAACGGGAGAATGGGGATATGGAGATGGACCCATTTCCTTCCTCATTAGTCATTTATTTTAGGGACACTAAGGACAGCGGAACTGCACATTTCCTGTTGTTGCTAAACCCTCTACGGAATGATCTGTTTTGATTCAAATGAGGCGTTAAACACTTCGTCTAGGAAAGCTTCAAGAAAGTCGGTTGACAGACAAGAGAAAATGCTTTGAAAAAAAGAAATAACTAGAAAGGCGTCGCTAGAGGTCGTACCGACCATTATAGATGAGTAGAAAGAACTCGACTAGCAAACAACTAGAGCAACAACGTTCGTAGAGCGCTGGACTCTGTCATGACATACTGCAATCGGCAGTGTCGTTACCGCCTGCTTTTTTCCGCACTGTGCTGTAACTAATTTCTCAACTTTATTTTTCAACCAATCGACTGCATCCAGTTGATAAAAGACCATCTTGTGACCATGAGTTTAACATGATTTTCACCCTCGAATTTGACCTAGATAGGATCAACGTGAATCACTATGCCAAATATATGGGTCAGAGGTCATTTTGATTGAAAGTTACTGTCCGGACATACACACATAGGACCAACTGCTGTATCTGCACCACTAAAGTAATTGGTAAAGAAACATAATATGATGACCTGACTCCTTCGCTGTAGCGAGAGAACGAACATAACAAGGTGTCGCCCCAACGGGACGTAACCGTACTGGCCCGCCATGGGGTGTTGCAGATCCCGACAGACGACAGACACCAGCGAGCAAAATAATACTGGCCCATTAGGCGGGCTAGTAATAATATGATATGAGTGCACAATACATTAGATAACGTAGGATTTTCCGTCACAAACATGCGGATAAATTCTGAAACCGTAGTTCTCGTTACAGTGGAGTTAATGAAAATTACTGTAAATTCGCCACATAAGAGAAATATTAGTAAACATGCAAGCAGTAGGCCTACTGATGTAAAATTATTGATATAACATGCACTATTGTGTTCTATCGAACTCGGGTCTATCAAATGCAACCTCGAAACCACCAAAATTGGCATGCTTCCGTGGGAAAATATGTCCACTACAATCGCAAAACTGCCAAAATCGGATTTTGCACATGTCTAAAATCAGTTTCTATTTCGGGTTTCGTTGATACTCGAGATAAAGTCAATGCAGATTAGTTTTAAATCTGTTCGAATTTTTGTGACGATCCGTGGAAAAACATGGCAAGCACAATGGGTAAACTGCCAAGACGGAATTCGCACACCTCTAAAATTGTATGTCTACTTACGGTTTGTCTCATAAACAACAGGCAGATAGCCCACCACATTTCCGAACCGTACGCAAAGTTTTATAGAAATGGTAAAGCATTGCGTACGTAATCGTTCTAGACCGAATGAATGATGAAATCGATACCGAAATCGAAATTTGCACCTCTCTAAAATCCGAATTCTACTATTTCCGGTTTCGTTGACCACCGAGTACGAAATCAATGCTGAGTAGTTATATCTCAGTTCGGGTTTTTGTGACGATCCGTGGGTGAACATATGTCCACCACAATCACAAAACTGCCAAATCTGATTTTGCGCACCTCTAAAATAGGTAATCTACTTCCGGTTAGTCTCAGAAACAACAGGCATCTAGCCGACCATATTTCCGAGTCGTACGCAAAGTTTTATGGAAAACGGTAAAGAATTGCGTATGTAATCGTTATACACCGGATGAAATCGATACCGAAACCGAAATTTGCACATCTCTAAAATCCGAATTCTATTTCCGGTTTCGTTGACAACCGAGTACAAAGTCAATGCTGATTAGTTACATCTCATTTGGGGTTATTGTGACGACCCGTGTGAAAATATGTCCACCACAATCGCAAAACTGCCAAAATCGGAATTTGCACATCTCTAAAATCGGTAAACTACTTCCGGTTTGTCCCAGAAACAATAGCGTTCGAAACAACCACATTTCTGAGCGGCATGCAAAATTTGGTGAAAATCGGTAAAGAATTGCGGACGTAATCGTTCGACAACCGATCGGTGGACAGACACACACACACACACA
>Ga0209780_1004813_pt1 | contig 10504 bp, 11 predicted proteins | sample WorMetexBAHAMAS2_FD_187384 | JGI IMG/M metagenome (GOLD analysis project Ga0209780, IMG submission 187384) | Marine gutless worms symbiont microbial communities from Max Planck institute for Marine Microbiology, Germany - Inanidrilus exumae... | ecosystem: Host-associated > Annelida > Digestive... | reverse complement strand
GTGTATATATATGTGTGTGTGTGTGTGTGTGTATATATATATATATATATATATATACAATTATCATCAAGAATCCATAATTCGATAGATGCACTAGTGTCGCGCAAACAAATACGTTTTAAGCAAATGTCTGAAACAGTCTGAACTGATCGTTGAGTCCCAGACAAAAAAAATCTGGGAGAGAGTTCCAGACCATGGGGCTAGCGACCGAAAAAGCCGAACGGCCGTAAGTGTTTAATCAAAACTGCAGTACTACAACTAGATGATAGTCAGCCGAATGCAGATCCCACCTAGTGTAAGCATCGAAAACCGAGAGGCAGTGCTCCAACAGGTAGGGTGGAGCGCAGCCGTTCAGACATCGGTAAACTGTCACTGCAAGCTTAAAAAAGCCACAGAAGACGGATTTTGATGCCACAGCATTGACATGGATGCCTTTGCCACCTTGACAGCCTTCATCAATGATCTACGGAATCTAATCAGATCATTAGTACAGGCTAGTGAATATCCTTGGTCAGTTTTATATAAACTGTTCAAGGCGTTCATGAGATGTTGTTACCTCAATATATATCTGTCACGACAAATCAACAAATGCAGCAAATGGACAGCCCCTAAAACATTACGAAGATATGGAAGGCGACACAAAATGTAGAATATAGGGTGGTTTACGATGGGGTCACCCAAGGTCATTAAAAATAGCAACATTTGATAGAGCGCTTACGAGTTCCTATTAGCCGCCATGGTAACTATGTCCCTACCTTGCACCGTGTCTGAGATACGGCGAGATAATAGTCGAAAATCGCCAATTTTAACGTATCCACTTGTATTTGGTGCCTTTACTGGGCATGATGCCAATTGAATTTAGATTTAATTTGTTTATATAATACTTTTGCATATATTGTCGGGTGGCATAGGCACAAAAGCAGTCCCAATGCACCGTGGTTAAACGTAAGTCCTAAATAGAACTGTTCATAGAAGTCGCTTAGACTGTTTGCAGCTAATGTCTTTTTGCAAGGACAATGGCACATTGTTCCGTGTTGACCAGCAACATCAAAGCTTCTGCCACCGAAACTGCTGTACACGATACATCCTGTTAGATGTCAATCACAGCAACCAGTGTCGGAGGCAAGGCTGATATTATCAGTGAGGTGTGGTTTGATAGTTTGCGTGATGATATGTATAGCCTTTTTGATACAGCACCGGCTGTAACGGATGGACCGACGGACAAACACCGGTCCATAGCAAATACTGCATGGGTAAAAAGTAGGGATGTACCGGATTAAATAGCCGCCTGACAACTTTATGTCGCACACGTTACACACTGCCACCGTGCAATTTGCCAGATTGATTGTAAAATGTTCCCAAATACTGCTACTTTTCTTAGTGGACATTTTAATTCTTCTTTTATAATCTTTACATTAATAAATTTTCAAACTGCATTTTGTTTACGTTTGTTTGTTTTTGTTTACTTTTGCGAAAATAGCGCTTCTTGGCTCCGTTAAATGAGTAAATTATCTGGCTGCACTATCTGGCGCCAGTCAACATTTTTGCTGGAACTGGAAACTGAACCAAATAGCAAAAAATGGCCGGATATCCGGACAACCAGAACCGGATATCCAGTACATCCCTAGTAAGAAGTAAAAGCAAATGCATACTTGGTATAAGGGCAACCGGCTGGACCCTCAGCGAGGATCCGATAACAATGAGGAGATCACATTCGTCTTTGTCGAGCTGCATCTGATGGTGAAACTCCTCCGGCAAACTCTGGCCGAAGAACACGATGTCTGGCTTCACGATTGCTTCGTCAACTGACGGATCGCACCGACTACATTTCGGAATTACCTGTACGCCAATCATTAAATGCAGTGTACAGGATGGCACCGGGCAATGTGAATCAAAACTAGACGGGTTGCGGGGTATCTGGAGACACACTGCAATATAGGCTCAAAGAGGGCGTTTCCCACCAGCGTACTTGACAGGTGACACAACTGTTTACTCATTTACTGATGCAACGTCGCACAGCTGCCACGCCCACATCAGTTTGTTTACTTTTGCGTCATGACTCAGCAAAACGTTCACAGTGACCGTCAACGACCGCCAAAAATTTGGGTAGGTACCTTCCTGGTGTGCAGCGTATAGCCCAGGGGAAAGACTTTGAATTAATTCTAACAGTAATAATGGAAACTAGGCATCCCGTAAAGGGACCATTTGGCCGTGAATTTCCGGCGATCTGTAATGATTGCGGAGTTACGACGGCCTGAAGTCGCAAGACCGGGAAATTTTGTGAGAAAAATTATTGCGCTTTTTGGGGGGGGGAAATGATCCCACTCAAGCTGTCGCTACTGCATGGATTGCGCCCAAAATCTGCCAGGTCCAGCTTTCCACATTTGGCTCAGTGTTCCAGATTTCATCCAAACTGGTTCACTTTCGGCACAGTTATTGCCGAATGCATAAAGACCGTTTTTGCACCGTACAATAAAGATGCCATTGAAATCTTGTCTGTTTCCACTTCGCCTGGTGACTATCAAAATTCTTTCACCATCAACAGTAAAACTGTTTTAAAGTCATCGTCAAAAATCTGACCACATCCGAAACATGTTAGAGCACTACCTGGCAATACATTTGGCACCTTGTTAGGCCGCATCACTTGCATGCAATGCACAAATGCGACCTATCGCTAGAGATGTCGCATTCACGTGTGTCTCTGTGTTTGGCATATGTTGAATGGTAGTGCGGACAGGTCGCGGGTTCAATTCCCAGCCGGTCCGAGATCACGTAACATAGGTCAACTCAGCCGTGTATCCCTCTGGGGTCGCTAAATCAAGTACCTACTTCGACCGATGGTAAAGGCGGGATTCTCACCTCTGTTGGGTGGCAGGTGACACTGTGTGATCCAATATGGCATGTGAGTTTCCCGTAGCGGTGAGGCTAAGTTGATGCTAACAGCTACACACTGTTTACTTACTTATATGGCCGAGATGTACCAAAACGGCTGAACCGATCATGATGCTGTTTGGGTGGCGGCTAACTCACATGGGCCCAGGGAACAATGTATAGATTGGGTCCAAATTCCCCCATGAGGAGGGGCACTTTGGAGGGTTCATGTGCCTGCCCATAGTAACGCTCATACACACGAATGCCACTGTGGGCGAATGTGCTTGCCATGATGGGCGAATATATTTGCAGCCATGAGGGGTGACAGAACATCCATGCGGTCTTATTCCATATTACTTTGGTCATTTGTTACATTCCACATATCCAACTTATCAATCTACCACCCACCCGACACACAGCAGGTCATTTCGGATGCATTCTTCCCAGCCAATCTCTCGGCTTAGTACTGAAAAACCGACACATAACCAACAAAGCAAACATGCATCCGTAACAAAGTATACTACAACATAAAATGAACCCCAAAAAACTGAAGCCAGGTTTGGTCTCCTCCTACGACCTCCGGCCTGGAAACGGAGATGGCCTATTCTGGTTTTGGCGCTTCATAAATTTGTCACTTACTTACTTACTTAGAAACTTACCCACTTGCAGCCACGGGACCAACATGGGGCAGTGTAATAGAAGCAACACCCCTTTCCTCAGGAGTATGTTAGACCCTTGGGAGAAGGCATGTTGTTCACTTTCAGGACAAAGAGCACAACTTCCTCATTGCCTGAAGAACAGAGAGAACAATGAGTAAGTAAAACAAAGCGGCAGACCTGGTTCATAATGCTGTCACGTATACAGTCAGCATCGACGCGGTGCTGACATGCCATGCATGTTGCCGTAGCAAAAGATCCTGCAACAACATCCACCGTTACCGTTTGTTCATTCTTTGCTGGCGGGGTTCAGCCTACTCTGGACCCCAGCACTGAGACCTTAATATCGGTCCAATGCAACAGCCCAGGGAGAGGAGGGGAATTGGTAGGTGTGTGCGGTGTATGTGCACGTTGTGCAGGGTGGAGGAAAGAACAGTAAGCATGAGCAGCTTGTCAGGTATTTCTAAGTGCGCCCACTCTAGGCATGGCCTACTGTCTGGCTAAGCCCAGACTGGCACTTACTCAGTGCCAGCCCTGACCGGCACTTCTTCAGCACATGGCCACCTGACTGACACTTCTTCAGCGCCTAGCCAGGGGACTTAGCCACATCTGTCTGCTTCAGCTCACGTCAGCGTGGCTGACACCTTATGCTGCTAATCAAGGCATCAGCAACAATCACAGTTTATATGGGACACCATCGAAGCCTCTTACCTGCCCTGTTCATCATGTGCATAGGAATTATTATCAGAAATAATTCTTTGGTAGGCGGACGCGCCCGGGCTGAGGCTCAAACCTCGGCCACTGAACGCGTCACGCTCTACTGCACATGGCGGCCGAGTGCGATGACCACTCGGCCACATGGGCAGGTATCCACTGTTACCTGTGACCGGCCATACAGAAACCGGGATATGTACAGGCCGAGTAGGTATAATATGGGTATACTAGGACGCCTACCGGCTCACCCAACCACTCAACAGAAGTGTCAAATACAGGGTATCTGGCATGTAAAAACATCAGATCAGATTGGCAACCACTGCAATGGCCAACGTAGGTGTAAACAAAAACAAACATTAATCATAGGCTACCTATGACAGTGTACAGTAGCACTAGAATCAAAGAGTGTCTGCATGAACGTAAGATTTCTTCATATTTTCCAAGTCTGGATAATGTAGGATAAACCCGACTATTACAAGTTTCAATCACTTGAAGTTTCCATTTAACTAACCAATCTTCCATACAGGCCTGGTCGCCAAAAGGGCAATCCCCATTGGGGATATTTCCAGCGGACTTTTTACAGGCCAAATGTCATACCTGGCACTTAAAGGACTATGGCAAAAACGTTACTCGGCAGCAATTACAGAACGAAAGGGAGGCATACAGCCACAAAGAAAATCTGCACAAGTCAACCTTGTGGATCACAGCAGCAATCGGAAAACCCAGGTTCGCCTAGAAAAATGTTCATTGAACAGGTACATCTGGGTTGTTGTTATTATTATTATTATTATTATTGATGTTCTTTATAAAGCGCAAGCTCGGAAGTCCATCAAATGCGCTAAAGCGACAGTTAACTCGTAATCAGTTATACAAAAATGTCTAAAGATATGTCCGGGAAGCGCAGTTCAGCCAGTAAACAGTTCCGGCCAGCGGGGCCGTTAACAGCGAAACTTCATTCACCGAAGGCGGTCTCTGTGCATGGAACGTTCGCTAGTCAGTCGAGGCTGATCTAAGATGAGACCGACCGAGATGAGATGATGATATGCAAAGTGTGTCTGTGTGTTTTGTTGATATTACCATGACACTGGACAACGCGCGTGATGCCGGCCGCTTGTTCTAACGTGTCAATGTTCTGAGTGTAGTTGCGCAGTAGACGGCCGTCTCGCTCCAGGTGATGAATGAAGCGATGGCTCGTTGATGGTGCAAACTGCCCCGGGTAGATCTCCTAACAAACACACACAGACACTGAGATATCACCTTAATGGCCAATTTAGGTGTACCTGCATTAGCTGATCGAGTCCTTAGGTGCATTCTGTATGCTTAACCAAAGTCCGGTTGGTTAACCATGACGTCATGAACCAATCGGCTGATAAAGTACGACTAACTGGACTCTGGTTAACCAAACCAATACAAAACAACGTCAACATCCAGGATGTGTCACATGCAACCGCGGCAACCAGCATTCAAACACTTTCAACTGGCGCTTGACTCCATTTGGCAAATCCTGGTCGTGGTTGACCCAGTTGCATGATTGTCATCTGAAACCTCAGATGACCAAAGATGGATGGTGTCTAAGATTTAAAAAGTTCTCCAACAGGTCAAACCAGGTTCACCAGAAGTTACTTAGTTAAAGTTTGACATCCCCTTTCAGCACAAATATGGCTATATCAGAGACAAAAGGTCAGGAGTGGAAAGCTATCCCTAACCCGTGAAGAAAGACCAGCGATATATTAGCCTCAACAAAGGCCGCCTTTTTGTTCAGCAGCCACCCACAAGAAAAAGGATCGAAAGACTTGTTAAAATTTTTATGCTAGCGCCTACAACAGGGGAAGACAACTATCACACCACAAGACTAAACTAAACCAAATACAACAAAACACCAGAATAAATCTAAATTAGCAATGCAGATAACACAAAATGAATGAAACAAACTAAACCCAGGTTCAGTCGCCTCCTATGACCCCCGGCCTGGAAACAGTTGGACAATTCTGGTAGAAAGGGAAGGGATAGATAAAAAAAAGTAAATAGGTAAAGCGAAGGAAAAAAGGAAAAAAGAAAAAGTAAAAAAGCAGAAAAACGGTGCATGGGTGAGTGTGGTACATACCTTTGCGAACTGAAAGAACGGCTTCGGATTTCGGCGGAAATATCCAATGTCAAACATTGCCTGAGGACTCGGAAGATCCGGATAGTCAACGGACAGTCGAGCGTAAATGCCGTTAGCAGACCGAAAATCAGGAATTCCACACGAAACGGAGACCTACAAAAATGTTCCAGTCATTTGACAAACCGGTCATAACGTTTAAATGCAACTATACAGTGAACATAATATGGTATGGCATGGCCGTTTAGTGTAATGGTAACACGTTGGTCTCGATCAACGAGTTTAACCTACGTTGAGCCCGGTTAGTACTGGGATGGGTGCCGTGTCCGGGTTCGACTCCCGGAGGCAGCACTATATTTCGGTATGTAACCAACCAACCAGGTCAACTCAGCCTTCTGCACTCCGTGGGGTGGTAAAATGAGTACCAGCCAAAAAGCAGTGATGCTCTATAGGCTGGGGAGTAAAGGCAGGCATGGTCTAATTTACAGGTAAAACTGTGATCCATGTCTGAGTGCACTGGATGTAGTTATGATGATGCGCTATACAAATCGACGTATACTTTACTTTACGATGGAGACAGTGTAGGCATCTTCGCCATAATGTGAATGCTGCATTAGTTGCCATCAGCAAAGGTATGTGAGTTACCTTGAACTTTGACCTTCAGAATGTAATCAGGTCATCAGTAAGGGCTAGTGAATATCACCTGTCACTTGTATCATAATTGTTCAAGCCATTCATGAGATATCACGGTAACAAGATCTGTCCGAATGAACAGACGGATAAGGTACACGGGGGATGGACAGCCCAAAAACATACCGAGTACCTGCTTCGGCTGCGGGTAAAGGCGGATTCTCACCTCTGTCGGGTGGCAGGTAACACCGTGTGATCCCATATGGCATGTGAGTTTCCCGTAGCGGTGATGAGCTAAGTTGATGCTAAACTGCTAAACTGTTTACTTTACTTTACTTACTTTACTTAACTGACACTGTTGGATAGTGAAAGAATAAAACGGGTCAGTTATGCAAATTCCGAGAGAAAGATCCAAGTTGATGAAATGCTTACCCCAGCACCAGTCAGTACCAAAATTTTCTGCGACTCTCTGAGAAGCCGCAGGACATGGTCCAGCTGCGTGACGTCCGGCAGGCGCTTGCGACGCGGTGGCTCAGAAAGCAGACTTAGTATGACCTTCCACAGCGTCAGGTTGTCCAACTCATCGGGAAGATCCGTCTCTTGTGGCACGAGAGCTCGCAGCACGGCCCGTGGGTCCGATCCCAGTGACATCTGGCGGTATACCCAAGCCATCGGACCTAGCACCGCAAAGAAATCTTCAACATTCTTCATGTTCTAGTTGAACGTTTGCTCCAGTGGTTTGAGATATACAGGGTGATACAGAAACTGGGCGGTTGGTCATTTTTAGACAACTTAGCCTCCTGCCCTCTGTGGGACAAGAAATGAGTATTGGTCCAAGTGCGGCTGGCAGTAAAGGCAGGATGGCTCATTTCATTCATGGATAAACGTGTGGGTGGCAGGTAAAATGTGTGATCCCTTAATTAACACATTCCACCCTGAGCGCTTTACAGATGTGTTCATAATTATGTGCTAAACAAATCTACGCCTTTATCTTTTTTTGAAAATATTTCACTAGGTAGTGCAGGGTCACATTTAAGATGGTGGTGGGGTCTTTAGTGATGTTTTAATCACAAAATTTACTGCCAAGTCCAACGGTGAAATAATTTTTCAAAATTGGTCAACATCTGGTGAAGTTTTTGACTCATAGTGGTTAATTTCCTGTTTTTTTGTGTCACCCTGTAGTAAGTTTAGTGAGTAACAGTAACACATAAGAAACCAGCTTTCCAATATGGGAATCACAAATAATCCACAATAACGATAAATTAGCCCCGTATGGGACTGATGGTCGACTCTTCACAACTGACGTCTCTGCCAAGTTCAAAGTCACGTGACACAAAAACTGGGACAAATATCAAATATCTGGCAAAATCAAATTTAGATATTGTGCCCTAGTTGAAGAATCAGTGGTCAGTTGCCAGCTACCATTGTAAATGGCAGAGGTGATAGCTTTTGCAAATGGAAGGATTTCCAACTTTAAAGGGCTCGTGACCTTGACCTTGGATCGGGTCATACTGCATACCGTTGTGCACCACTCATCGACCTCTACGTACAAGCCAAATTTCATTGAAATCTAGAAAACTTTTTTAGGACGGACGGACGTACTCCCAGACGGACGGACATTCGAGACCCACATTATTAGGTTGATTCAGAAGAGTCGACCTAACTAGAAGAAGGCAGCACTCACATGAGTGCAAAGACCAATGCTGGCTCGTGATCTTGACCTTTGACCTTTTGACCCAAAATAAATGGGTTTCCATGACCCATCACGAAACATTTGTATGTCAAGTTTGGTATCCTAGCTGCATCATAATATCATGTGAAAAAACAGACAAACAAACAAACAGTGGAAAAACCCTACCCCCACATCTGCCATCAGCGTGAGTAATCGCTATTATTACTGTATCTGTTGGTGTCATTATCTGTGCATTTCTAAACCATACAAATTTCTAAACGGCTCACAAAATTATCACGGGTTACCCAACTCATACTGAGCAACTGATTAACAATACATGGAAGAGAAATCATGTGACACAATGTGGTAACCAAAACTGGCAAACGCATAAACACACATCACGTTAGCTGTCATTTTCCGGATGATCGCCTGTTAGCAGAACGCCTCCTGGATTTTCCTACTCCTGTTGTTCCAATCCAAATAGGAAATGCCGGGAAAAACCATTGTGGGTTTTACATGCCGAATGTCTGCCTGTCAGCCAACCACCTTTGCCAAAGCACTGGATGGAACCCAACCCACTCAAGCCAATCATCATGGTATCTTCCTTTCATTACCCAGCAGCTGATGACCAAGAGGAAAGTACGTCGCTACCTTAACCATTTCAATGCTGAACAAATCTCAATGCTCTGTGGTCCAGTGCTGCCATCTAGCGAATGAAGTAACAATAAGTCGGTGCTACTAACCTGTTGATTACTGTCGAGAGATATACAACACCACAGCATCCTACAGCACGGTGTCGACGAGTTTAAATCTGAACCCAGCCCCCGCAGTCAACTTCTGTAGACAACAGTGCCGAAAGAGCCAAGATGGATTTCCGATAGTAATAAGCTTAACCTAGGCAGTTATTGGGCACCAAAACTAACAAATCTGCCCAAAAGCTTCGACAGTGTTGCAGACCTAACAGACAAAATGGATGATCTTAGCGAACCTTTCATCGGATGCCAGCGCCCAGCGCCTGTGATGCTGACATCTGACAGACCACTGATCTCACTGACATCATCATCTTCGTTGTCATCCTCCGGACCAACTCGGTCATCCGTCTCTTGCAGGTCCTGGTGTGCGTCTCCAACACCATTTTCAACCTGAAACCAATTTTCTAGTCTTACACTGGCAAACATTTACTACTAGTGCTTTGAGATATACATAGTATTATTAACTTGACTTGACTTATGCCTTGACGCTCCCAGTGGAGCATAGGCCACAGACCACTCGTCTCCATCCAGCTCTATCTTGTGCTGCCGTCTCCATCTTCCTCCAGCTAAACCTGAAGCCTGCTGTCCACATCTCCCTTATTATTAACGGTGCTATATATATATACTCTTCCTTTCCTTTTACTATTAGTGCAATTCTTTTCATTAGCAACAAAACGTTTGATAGCCTGCAAGTCCATTTATAAGTCAGCCAACATTACTAAAACACACAATGGCAATGCTGGTACTCACAATTGATGTTATCCATAGTGGTGCGTAATTTAAAATTTTCACTTTATCTGCAGCTAAAGCAAACATAAGATTCTGCCAGTTCAAAATTACCAGTTTATGGCACCGGTCGGCATCTTCACGTCTGCCAGCATCTGGTGCACCGATATGACAATTCAGTGAATCTGTACCTTTAAAATATGCACAAATCAACATCAGCAAAACAACTTCAGAAATTTAGTAACAGTAATCTGAATTAAATTAGGAAAATTTTGAAACCTCTCTTCAAAATAACACATACGACTTAATATGTCACGTTCTGATGCTTCTTTCATGAACACTGGTCACATTTTCTCATAAATCAGATAACCATTAGACGGGG
>Ga0209780_1004812_pt1 | contig 10504 bp, 4 predicted proteins | sample WorMetexBAHAMAS2_FD_187384 | JGI IMG/M metagenome (GOLD analysis project Ga0209780, IMG submission 187384) | Marine gutless worms symbiont microbial communities from Max Planck institute for Marine Microbiology, Germany - Inanidrilus exumae... | ecosystem: Host-associated > Annelida > Digestive... | reverse complement strand
TAATGCATCACATCACAGTAAATTCGCTTATAAATGCTAGTCAACATGGTTTCCTATCCCGACGATCATGTCTCACTAATTTACTCGAATTTTTGGAATTTGTAACCAGTGCTGTAGAGCAAAATAAACCAGTTGATGTGATATACTTAGACTTTCAAAAAGCCTTTGATAAGGTTCCGCACGTCAGGTTGTTACGTAAAGTGGAGTCACATGGCATATGTGGTAGTATTTTAAAATGGATAGGAGAATGGCTAACTGCAAGGCAACAACGAGTTGTATTAAATGGTTATGAGTCAGCATGGTTATATGTTATTAGTGGTGTGCCACAAGGGTCTGTTCTTGGGCCCATGTTGTTTCTCTTATTCATAAATGATATAGACAATGGAGTCGTTAATAAGCTGCTTAAGTTTGCAGATGATACTAAATTGGTTGAAATAGTCTCTAGTGAATCGGAGGTAGAGCAGTTACACTTAGATCTAAAAAGGTTGTATGATTGGTGTATTGGTCGCTTGATTGGCAAATGTTATTTAATATTGGCAAGTGTAAATCACTGCATTTTGGCTATAGTAATGCTAAAAGTACTTATAAACTAGGTGGTGATATTGTTAAAGTAGAGGATGAAGAAAAGGATCTAGGGATTGTTGTAACTCGTGCACTAAAGTCTAGTAGTCAGTGTGCCGCAGCAGCAAAATCTGCTAATAAAACTTTAGGAATGATCAGTCGTACGTTTGTAAATAGGGACAAAAAGTTATGTTGAGGTTGTACCAAACATTAGTTAGACCAAAATTAGAATATTGTGTGCAGGCTTGGAGGCCATACCTTAGGAAGGATATCGATTTATTAGAAAAGGTACAAAAACTAGCTACCAGGCTGATAATCAAAGATAGAGGTCTAACGTATGGAGAAAGGCTAACACGTTTAGCCTCTTACGACACATGAGACAAGAAGATTGCGAGGAGATTTGATTAAGGTGTTTAAGATTTTCAAAGGTTTTGATGATGTTAAACCTGACTTTTTCACTATGTCAAGTACTGGACTCAGAGGTCATGAATTAAAGGGCCGGGGGTAAAATGCGGATGTGCGGATATTGTAACGGGTAATTTGCAGAGCAAAGTTGCGGGGAAAATCTGCGGGTGTAACGGGTAATTTGCGGATCCAAAACTGCAGATACTACATTGATCGAAAGTTTTGCGTAAGTTCAGCGCAAGGTTTTCTTCAGATGTTCCTAAGTCAGACCGTATCCTAAGTTTTTTATAAGTTTGTCCTAAGATTTTTTGTGGCAAGGACAGTTACATTTAAAGAAATGAACGGGCTTTTCGCGTCATTGATCAGACATGAGTATTTTGCGGATGTGCGGATGTTATACGAGGTAATTTGCGGATGTTTATCCGCAGCAGTATCCGCAAATTACCCGTTACAACATCCGCATTTTACCCCCGGCCGAATTAAAGTTGTATAAGCCTCAGGCTCATTTAGACATTAGAAAGAATTTTTTTACCGTCAGAGTCATTGACGAGTGGAACAGATTGCCTAAGTCATTACTGCACTGTGGTACGTTATCAACATTTAAAAAGCGACTTGACTGTTATCGTAAGAATCGGGGATATGATTAAGCTCTTGTGAGCTTCTTTCCTCTTGTGAGCCACCTTTCAAGGTGGCTTGTTGAGTTGAGTTTATATTACATTACAGAAAAGATGACAGCTCAAAGCCATTCACTGATGATGACATGGTCAGTGAATGACTCACTAACGACAGTCATCGATATACCCAGTTATCGTCAGTGAAGCATTAACTGGAAATAGCCTGAAAGGCCCCTTTCGTTGACAACATCACTTACCCCTTCTTCGTTCAGTGATGGAGCAGGCGCAAGCTTTGTAAACTAGTAATATTGCACCTCGAGGAAAGAGTAAACTTAGACACAAGTCACTCAGCGTGAAATGAATGTCAAGGATCGAATTCTCTTTCTGACAACTTCACGTCGATCGCCTACCGCTTTGTGTTGCTATTGTCATGTAAACAAACAAAATTAAAGAACTTTAGAACACCATGCTGCAAATGACCCGCCTATCGACTAAAATTCCCGTTATTTACAACGAAAGATGACGTCACCGGTGGTACACAGCAGCTGACCAATCAGCGACTAATGCGCGCTCAGCCGATACTCGGCGCACATGACATCTAGGCCCTATAGAATGACAACCGGCGTATGGTGGTCTGACAAAAATGGACCCATAGACGTCAGCCAATGATGGCAACCAGGGCGGCGCAACCGGGTGCGCCTCGCGCCCATGCCTTCCGGTCGCGCCGTTATAGGCATGGGCAAGGTGGCATTTGCCCCCTGGAGAATGGAGGCTGGAAAACTGAGAGGTAGCCAGCCGCCTTGGACTGTTGCCCGGACTCGTCGTTTTACCAAAAAGTTTCTAATTCCATCTAGAGTTAACATTACAGCAACGTATTACTTCATATTCGTATATCAGCAAGTTGGTGGTGAACATATGACATGTACTACATTTTCCGATGTATATAGTTATACACAGATGAAATGACCTTGAAGGTCACTAATAATGGCACCATTATTAGGTCACATACAATTTCGTAATAGTCTTCCATTATAACTATGTCCATCATGTATAATCTTGTACTGTTTCAAAATTATTAGCCTATACTTGTATATGAAAATTATAAGGGTCACGTGGCCCTAAGCACACCTTATTGCGGCAGTTTCTCATACCTAAGCTAGAACTAGGACTTGCCATGATCAGCACAACCAATGTGCACAAGAAGCTCAGCTATCGCGGAGGGACCGCACGCTGCACTATTGAAACCTTGTCAACTGCTGCACAGCTGTACAGAAAATAACATTTGAAAGGCTTGCAGTAGGAAATAACCTTGAAGGCGACTCAAGGTCATCGGAATTGTCTATATTCAATAGGCCATATATCACTTCCTATTAGTGGTCTATACTCTATAGTAACGACTATATCTGGCACTGTTTCCCAGATATTACCACATTAGCAGAGTACATGACTGGCTGTGACCTTGAGAAGTCCCTCCTTTATGAAACGATAGTTGAAATGACAAACCCCGTGCGCTTTTCTATTTGAAGTGCCTAGCTTCACCGATTCCAAAGATATGACTGGAGCTCCAAAATTTAAAATACAAGTCACGTGACCCTGACCACGCCCACTGGGGGGGTAGTAGGGAAATGGCCCATAGTAACATAAATCTACTGAAGCAAATGTTTATTATATTTATTTGCTACTATTTATATTTACTAATTTTTTTATTACATTTATTATATTCATATAACATCACAAAGAGCATCTACATGTTCAATACAAATTCAATAACGAAATAACCTTTTATACAGATTGTACTTCAAAAATATTTCCAAGCAACATCTATCCAGTATTCAAAGAATGAACAAGTAAACTACGACATTTCTACAACACAAGATATTGCTGTAACTGTGCTATAGTGTGGACAAACAATATCAGAATACCGGTATAAAGCCTAAATCAACTCATACGGTATTTAATTACCTCGCAAAGCAAAGAGGTCTGTTTGTCACAATTTCGTGTTTCTATCTATTACTACATGTAGTACTTCTACAAAATAGGCAGATGGGTTTTCATGAAATTGTAAAATAGAGATATAGGAGAGGGTATGCTGCTGTCCCCACCTGCCATACCCATTTCAACAGACATCTTCACTTACAGATAGGGTGAAGCGACATCACAATAATCCATGGTCTCCATGTTGTAGGGCATGATGTCATCTTTGCAAAGTTAACTGGTGAAGATTTGTCATGATATTTAAATAAAACTAAATTGGCAGGTTTAAGAAAAGCTCAGTGATAGCGCCAGAACAGCAATCGGACTGTAAATGCTGCAAAATGTTCACATTTCCTTGCCCTACATCAAGGCAGCCAGAACAGCTAGGAATGAAGAAATCGCTGTCAACCTATGTACAGTGTTACGCAGTTCAATCGCCATATAACGACACGTGTAAATGTTAATATTTCATACACACAAATTCTCAAGCTCTAATTTCTTTCAGGCTTCATGAAGGTCTCAGCCGCTGTAGTCTAACAGTTTTTTTTACTTGTGTAGTAACAAATGTAGATAAAACATGTGAAAATACCATTCTCAGGCAATTTAATATCTGGCAACAATAACAGACAGTGTGTAACAAAATTAACAAAACAATACGGTCATTAGTAAAAAAAGCATGTAAGTAAATATCTTACATTTACTACACAACATAGTACATAATGACTGGATATACAGTGTATCTCAAAAAAAACAATAAACTTGACTTTTAATCATAACTTTGGCAAAGGTAGACCGATTTAAAAAAAAAAAATTCTTTCACTATCAGATTCCTGAGGAAATTTTGTACACATAAACACACATATCTAGATTCTCCAACATACCTTAACTATGTTTTTACACCATCTTGTGAAACGTGAAAATTACAATTGCTGCCGATTTCCGTAGCACACTTCATGCGAAACCTCAGAATTCATGTTGCAAGATATGAGACCGCCTTAAAAGCTCAGATCTGAATCCTACGACTATAAAATCTGAGAAGAGGATGCATGACGTATGCGAACTGAAGCACTGGAGGATTGATATGTAACATGGGCTGCAGCAGACAGTTACCGATGAAGCTCGCATCAGTGATTGTCGCAAATGCCTGCGAACTTGTGCTTGCACCAGACATGGACGTTTTAAGCACATGCTTTAACTTTCAAACTATTTATCAGGTAGGTGGACTACAGTAAGTATTAATTACAAACACTTCTGTCACCTTCTGACAATGGCGAAGATAAAAATAATAAAGCTCATGGAGTTTGTCATCAAATCATATTCTGAACGTTCTTGTATTACCTGCACTTTGCACTTCATGTATTGCACAAAAATTACGTAAATCATCACTGTGATATTTTTGTAGCGTTTGTTGTCTAAATGTTGCTCAGTTGTGTTAAGAGGCATATGACTGACAATGACTATCCATGGGTCAAGTATTGAACTGGCGACCTCTCAATAGTCCAGTACCATATCTATTGCAACACTAATGTATGCATACAGCCCTATACAAAATAACGAAAATACATGGATCAAGTCAAATAAATCTCCTAAAATATAACAAATAACTAATACTGTTTATAACTGTTAACTAATGAGAAACACAAACTATGGGGCACAGCACAAGCATATACGACTATTATAATGAGACTTTAATGTAAATCCACATGTGTACTGTGGACCACAAAGACTTGGCAGTTTTCTTTTGATGATGAAACCAATGTGAATTATTTTTTGCATTATTGTAAACAATAAATTCAATATATTCAACTGTCCCAACTCACCTTAAATGTGCATGCACGAATATTACTTGGTAAGAATATCTCGCAAACATGAACAAGTGCTTAGTCTGTTAACAGCACATCTGAATGTAAGATGCCATCTAGTGCCACTAAAAAAATAACCCGGCACAATTAATATTAAAAATAGATGAAACGAGATGTAAAGCCAACGCAGCTATACTACAAATGAAATCTATATCTAATAATCTGTCGGTGAATTTGTCAAGTTTGTTTGGCCAGGGGCGTGGCTTATGTGGCGGCAGTACAGGCAAAGCGCGTGGCTTATGGCGGGCAGACGGACGGATCGGGCGGGTGTAATAATAATAAACACTACAGACAATCTTAACAAGTGTCCAAAGTAATTTGGCACAAGGCCACATCATCGACTTTATATTTACCTACCAACCTGCATTTGGTGTCCCTGCTGGGGGTGATCCCATTGAAATTTCGCAAAGATCTTTTACATCACAAAACGAGTCCTTGCACTATCGTAGGACATTGTTTTAAAGATCCTACATTTAGCCGTTTTGTTACAATACCGTCTTGTGACAGACAGACAGACAGAGAGATGGATGGACACATGCAACGACAGCAAATACCATGCTAGTATAGCATAGCGTGGGTAATTAACTATGATTTTGATTGACTAATGTGTGGTTTGGTGTTGGAAAGCATATAACAGACTGTTGCAAATGACCAGTGGTGATGTCACTTGATGGCAGAGACTTGATTTTAAAAAAGTAAAGCCTGCAAACAAACTTCTGTTTTTATGTGACCACATCAACAAGCATTGCATATTACATTTTGGTTTATTTCAACTTTTGGTTTGTTTTCCACTCTCACAAGGGGCAGAACGCAAACGAGGTATGCCAAATTCATTCCCATTAAGATTTTCAAACAATACAGAAATTAATTAAATTTTGCAGACCTATCATCAGAAGTAAACTGCCAGTAATTACAAATATAAACTACGGTGCACCATCAGTGTTAGCAGACAGTGTGCCTAAAAGCACATACAATGCACGTGGAAAAATAGGCTGCCAGTCAACTCGTCATATGACCAACTCGTCACACGGTCAACTCGTCAAAAAATCAACTCGACACAGTCAACTCGTCACACGACCAACTCGTCACACAGTCAAGTCGTCAAATTGTATAAGTCATCTCGTCACAGAGTCAAGTCGACATACAGTCAACTCGTCGCAGACATCGTAACTAAGCATTGCACCTTTATTATCACACCGACGTCTACCCTATAAGCAGAGCACTAAAACAAAATACAAGAACTCGTCTTGCAGTTATATAATATTTATACCGTGGGCGTCGCTCGGTCCCTATGCAGACGATTACTACTAGACGTAATCGAAAACAGACAGACAGACGGAACGGCGATAGCATAGGCCAGGTTAGGCCTATAGGGAACGTGAAGGCTGCCAGTTAACACTTCACATGAGTAAGCTTATTTTGGCGTTAGCTGGAACCAACTACTCGTCCCACTAACAGTCAACTCGTCACACCTGTGTGGTCAACTCGTCACGCGCTGTGTAAAATTAAAAAGTCAACTCGTCACATGTGACGAGTTGGTCATGTGACGAGTTGACTGGCAGCCGAAAAATACACCAGGAAACTGTTGTCACGAGTCACGACGAACACAAACTTGGTACAAAATATTTTTGCTACCACAAAAGGCTGATGTGCTACATGAAAAATTAAAATACAGGCCAAACTGGCAATTGACAAGTGTCCAATATCTTACCACAAACAGAGATGGAGTTCTCGAGGCCATGGCGTACACCTCAAAGTGCCTACAAGGCATGACCTTGTTTATGGCCAATGCACTGACACAAAGTGTAAATACAATGTTAGCACTGGTGCTGATCCTTGTTCTTGTTTGGCCTTACAGCTCATGTTCTTGTCTTTGTCGATGACTGGCGGCCCTGAGAAACTGTTTGTGTTTTCTGATGCTGAGTTGGGATGAGAAATGTACTGTAAATAACGTTTATAGCCGTTACTTAGTACTTAGAAGCAAATAACACCGGTACAAGTAAACATTTAAAACTGAAAGAGACAGGTTAGCAAAGAATACCCAGACTTAGCCCTGCAGGGCATGCCAACTGCCTTGGCCATGGCATTAGGCTAGTTGTTGAAGGCCTTCACTCCATCTCTGACATCAAGCAGCTTCAGCAACAGCAGCCTCTCATTCTGGAACATCTCCTTATCATTAACAACAGCCATGGTGACGAAACGTACATAATTAATATCGGCTCGTAATCGGCTGGCAACATGAAGGCATTAATACTGCTGACAGTGACTTAGCACAGCAACACAACACGAATCAGTTACAGTGGACAGATCACAGCTCATGATGTACGACTGCTTTCGGATTTTGGCGAAGTTTGTAAAACGTCATCGCTAATTGCATCAGGTCTTTGAATCTTAGGAATGACTTCTTCCCACGCCTCCAGACACTGTTAATAAAACGCACATTCAATTGACAAGTGTAAAGCTAAACTCACATTTGTAAGGCTTGATACACAAAATTGTGTATCCAATTAGAAGATGAACTTCGATGCCACAGTATCGACGTGGACGCCTTCGCCACCACATACTTAAACCTGCTGTGACCTTAACCTTTGACCTTCAGAATCTAATCAGGTCGTGCGGAGGGGGTAGCGAATATTCCTCTCAGTTTTATGAAAATTGTACACACTGTTCATGAGATATCATGGTAACAATATCTAACAGAAGAAATGAAAGAACAGGACAGCCTAAAAATATGCCTTCGCCAACAATGCCGGGTGACAAGGGCATAAAAAATTATGTATCCAAACAAAAGCCATTAGAGACAAAAGAAATCTTTACTTCATACACTTACGTTCAACAGATGCACTTCACTAATTACTAATTCTTCAGTTTTGATTCAACTGTCCTTCTTTTCCACATTTGGTGATACTGCATCCAATGTTGCCTGTCCTTCCTGTCAATCTACCAATGTCTATGCATCAACGGCAGTAAAATCATTAACCTTTAGAAACAGAGATGCCCCACTGAAGTTTGATCTATTCAACTCCACTTAACAGTCTCACCACTAAAGTCACAGAAGCCAAGTAATGCACACAGCCGCAGACTGCACAACCACTTTTATCACGTAACAGGTGAATACATTCAGCTACACAGCAATTTCCAGTAACTCTCAGCATTTACTGCAGAGCAGCATTCAGTGGCACTGCCAGACACTACCTTCACTTAATGGCCACTCTACAGCTGGTTTCTTCCTCTTGTGATCTCAAGACCAAGGTTTCAGGTTCTGAGAGCATTTAAGTCCAATTTCTAAAGGTCTTGGTCTCGAGACTGGGTGTCAAAGACGTTGGCTTGAGACAAGACCAAGACCCAATTCAATGGCCAGGTTATCGAAAATATACAATATATTGCTATATTTTAAAGCAGTATGTGAACTACTTGACACTGTGCATCTAGACGTGGCCTACGGTCTGTGTGTTGTGCCAGCCAGCGGCCAGCCGAGTCACACACTAGGCAACTTTAAGTAGAAACAGAATGCCTCAGACCTTCTGAAAGTAGCAGATCTGCCGGTCAGCCATATTCACAAAAAGTTTACAAAAGTCTTTTCGTTTATTTATGTGCCACCGCTCAATGTCAGCCTTCAAGTCAGCATTGGCACAAGTCACCTTGTCATTTAACACCTCCACTTGTCTCCGTAGCTATACAGACACATGCACATGGACTCTAATCATTGTCTTTAGTTGATACAACAGCATCATAGGCAAGAATTAACGAATGCTGTCAGCCGTAGTCTGAATGCGTGCAATCAGAGCTTGATTTTGGCAACCCTTGCAAAACAATGAAAAGCATGATTTATCAAATGTTAGTATTAGTGTACCGTTCTTAACTGAAGAAACACATGGATATTAAAAGTTTCAAATAACCAAGTAAATTTCATGTTACGGCAGTGCCAATAAACCAAAATAGCATCAATCTTCTTTTTCTGTGTCATTCCTTTTTCTATGTCGTTTCTTCTGAACTACAATCCGTATGAGTATAGCTAATATACTGTTAGAACCGCTATGGTTAGCAAGTGCGCCTTTTGGGAGTTTTGCTCCTATTACTCCCTATTTAGGGGTCAAATCCCTAGCCATAATGTACAAATGGCCAATCGGATCTCCACATACATTCATTGAGAGAATATGAGTGACCAAACAAGTCTTCATCGGTGGTCCAGCCAGTGATGGGCATAACTATTTTAAAAGCACTTACACTATTGTAGTTAACTAATTCAGTAAAAAGTACTTATTAACTACTGTATAATTACTGACTAATAGCTAACTACTTTTTAACTAACTACTTTTGTTAGAGTGGTAATCTTCAAGTTGTCAACAACACGTATTAAATACCCTATAACTCCAATGCTGTGGTCTGCAGATGTGTAGAGTTAGTAAGTAGTACAGTGCATAGTAGTATTATTAACAAGTTAGTCATTATGATTAAAAAGCAGTTCAAAATGTAGTTACTAACTACTAGGGATGGACGGTTATCCGACCCGGCCATCCGGATCCGGCCGGTTTTCCACTAACCGGTGAAATCCGTCTCTGGCCGGATTGTATGTGGCACGGTGGGTCGGATTTTCACGAATTACAGTACCCCGTTTTGCACTAAGTCCGATGTCACTGCACAATTAACAGTTTGTATCAGCCGCGAAAATCTGCCGATGAAGCATGTCGACTGATGTAGCTGGCCGCTGGCAGTGTGTTCTGGCGCCAAGTGCATCCGCCGATCAGGTTCCCCGCTAGTCCACTGCTCGCCAATTAATGTCCACGCTTTATAACTTTTATGCAAGAGACGCTGTTGCCACATGCTGTCTTGACACTTGATGCTTCAGAGAAATACGCAAATAGGAATCTAATCTCTACGCGAATGACGCGACCAGCAAGTGACTGGCGCTAGCGTTTTATTGGGCGGTCTACCAGTTCACAGTGGTATCGATTTACTGAACTCTAGTCCTGGTTCACTTGCCTTAGCAGTACATTTGTCAGTGGCGGATCTAGGAATTGATGGAAGGGGGGCGCCACCGGACGTGTGGGCCCTCCCCCCGCATAGGGGATCTGGGGGCTGTGCCCC
>Ga0209780_1004811_pt1 | contig 10505 bp, 7 predicted proteins | sample WorMetexBAHAMAS2_FD_187384 | JGI IMG/M metagenome (GOLD analysis project Ga0209780, IMG submission 187384) | Marine gutless worms symbiont microbial communities from Max Planck institute for Marine Microbiology, Germany - Inanidrilus exumae... | ecosystem: Host-associated > Annelida > Digestive... | reverse complement strand
ACAAATAAATGAATGAAAATGAAAAATGAATAAAATGCTACTGACTTTCACTGACGAAAATTAGAATTAGAAACTCGGAATTATTTTTAGAATGCAATTATTAAAATTAGAGATTAAATTGTGCAGATGTGAAATGAAAATTAAATTTAAAATTAATTAGTGTTGTGATTTTTGCAGTGTTTTAATCAGTACGTCATTATCGCAAATATTTGCAAATCGTAATTTTTAGTTTTCAGTTCACGCGTGAACTGTAATTACTGTAATTGTAATTACACGTTCATGCTTGGGTGTCTTGAAATACGAGCTTTTTCACCTTCAAGCGAAGTCGCCTTTGGAAAATTGTGATTAGAAATAAATGTCACTATTAAAATGGTCGGCACTATCCCAGTTTTCCAACACACGATGTGATATACCCTGTGCATCCTCACCGGCAGACGATGCAACCAGCAAGGTCTAGGGCTCAGCGGATAGTCCATGAAAAAGCCCATCCGGTTGTCCATGATATAGCACAATCTAGACTTGATGTTTTCGCCTTTTTAAATGCAGCATCCACGGATACACTTTCCTTACGATTGTCTGTCATTGAGTCACGACGACCTCAATTCAACGACCACGTCATCTCGACGACAAGGTGTGTATGTGTCATCGAGTGGATTAGTGAATAGAATGATAGAGTTGAGGATCGGACAAGCACCTCAGAAGTCCCGGATTCGATTTTCAGCCGGTCTACTGCAAATAATCTTGAGCAAATTGTCAACCTATTGTCTGCTCAGGCCAACACAGCCTCCTATCCTCAGCGGGACCATGACGGGACATTTCTAACGCTCAATACGTTGCGTGCAGGCTTGCCGCGCTGCTCGACGCTCTGTGTTCGCGTCAACCACGCTACGCCTGGTTCCTGTGGACCGCCGCGCGCAACCTGGTGCGTGACGTCATCGGTCACGTGAGCTCCATTGACCTTCACCCACCGGTCAAGGGCATCGAGGACGTGAATGAGTTAGATGACGTAAATGGAAGACGGTGGCGACGTGCTGCAGTCGAGATCGACTTGTTCTACGGCGATGAAACTCATCTTGCTTGTGAGAGTGCACAGAATATATTGCCTACTCGTTACTTCACCTCCCGCAGGAGTGAGAAGTATTGCGATCGGCGTGCCTGTCTGTCTGTCCGCTCGCATATCTCAGAAACCACACGTCCAAATTTCACCAATTGTCTGCACGTTACCTGCGGCTCTGGATCGGTCCTCCTCTGACGGCAAAGCAAATACGTAATGTACTTCCGGTTTTGTGGATAACATTATGTTTTTACATAATGAAATGAATGGGCTAGAATAAAAGCGAAGCGTATGTTTCGTCCAGTTCGCCAGGTGGCAGCACCTTGGGCGAAGTCTGCTGTCTCCTACTGCATATTGTATCTTGGTCATTGAATGGTCACGAGAGCTCAGCAACTGCTGAGGTAGCCAACCGTGGCTAAAAAGCAGACCTGAATTTAAAACCGTAAATAAATAACAGCAGGCGAACATTTTCTAAGACCAACACCCTAATCCGAGGTCTCCCTTTCGATCTTGGACGGATGACGAGTTTGGGACAAAGTAGATGTCCTCTGTGGTAATGACCCCCACATCAAAACCAAAACCGTTTACATGTTTAGCCACAGACAGACAGACAGACTACGCAAAGCATAAGCCAAACCGTTACCACGCACTACTAATAAAACTATAAATACCAAATAATAATGACCCAAATTACTCTCCGTCTACGGCTTTACTGGATAATGTAACACTGACAATGCCAACGAGAGCACATAAAACTCGCTCCGTATTATTTAGAAACAGTCTTAGACAAGTAGCTACCAGCAGAGTTAGTCAATGTCGAAGCACAATTATTGTACACGGCCAATTTATGCCCGTCTTCAATCTGTGGATTCGCCGCTAGTTGTACAAACGAGCGTGTGCACTCGCAGACGCAGAGTGGCTGAAAGCGGTGTCGACGAGCGAAGAACAATCACCAAACCACGAGTTGTGTTGCCGTCTTCTGTCGCACATTCCGCTGTTGGCTGCGTACACAGGCTGGCCAACCGGGCATCACGGTAACTCGGAGGCTGGCACTCGACCTTTTCAGACCAAAATCTTTATGCACAACGGCGACGCTGGCGTCACGGAACGTGCTAATGAGGGCGTCGTTAAAACTGATTTGGAAAGTGAAGGCCAGGCTATGACGTGGAGACCTACGGAGGAGGACAAAAAGTTTATCGAGGAGGTGGTAAAGTCCGTAGTCGCTCGTGAGGACCTGTGCCGGCTGCTGATGATCGCCATGGCGACGGAGTTGGAAAGGCCGACCAATCGAGAGGATCGAGATCAAAGCGGCACTTTGAAGTCACCGACGCACCTCGTCCAGTTTGGGGCAGATTCGCCGTCGGAAGACTTCGACCACGGCGATACCGCACACGACGTGTCGAAGAAATGCGAACGACTCGAGAGTCGGGAGTTATCCAGAGTTGAAAGTACGAAATCGGCGGCGTTGGAGTATCTTAGCGAAGAGTTGATGGCGGAAAGTGCGGGATGTGATTCGGAACCAGCCGGTGACGGTGACAGCGTTCAAACACGCACAATCGTGTTCGATGACGCCACGTCAGATTCACTTAAAAGTGCCCGATCCACTGCGACGTCTCCGGTGAAAACAGTGTCACTCAGCGCCGAAAATCTACCACAAGATGTCACTGGAGAAGTAAGCGCCCAAGACACGCTCTGGTTCGGTGGAGAGAGTTGCAACACGGAGTCGGGAAAATCTTTAGACATGGAGCTATTAGACGCTATGAGAGCAACGGATAATACAACACTGATTGCCGCGATTGGTCAGGAGAACGCTTCACTTGGTCCACATCAGCAGGCCCTGAACAGCACCGCATGCGGACTGTACCAGACGGTAGACAACAAGAATACTTACGGATCCTCACCGGGCAAGTCACAGACCCTAGTCAAGACCACACAAGGAGCGGACGAAAGGCAGACGACTGTTGACAACAACAGCAAGTCGTCACTGGAATTCTTACTGATACAGAACTTGGAGTCGTTAACCGTCGGTTCCAAACATGTAAGTGCTACGACCAAGAAGCCCGCAAAGACACGCGTCGAGCTACCAGCCAAGCAACTGTTGAAAACGGAAACTGTACCTCTGCTGCTGACCAGTTCCCCCGCAGCGAGTGACGATGCGAATGTTCCCGAGTTCGGTACAAATGGTGACATTGCAGTTACAACAAAACCTCGTCAACGTCTCAGCTTTCACGGCGAAAAGGGAGAAAAACGCGGCAACAAATACGACCATCACGACGATCCGTTGTCGCTTGCAGAGTGTGGACTCAGTCCGGTACGGTTAACGGAGGTGGCCAAAGAACGCCGGAGTAAACAGCGCAGCGTAAACGTTGACGATGACTGCAGAGTGACATTCAGACCGCTACAGGTGTCCGTGACGTCACCCAAAGACGTCACTGCGTGTAACCCGGTTCTAGCTAGCACAGCGTTGCGCTCGTGCAACGCAACTTCCACCAGGACCCCGGGACTCCCACAATCCACCGGGCTTGATCGCAAACCGAGGTCTAGCCGGCACGACGTCAAGTGTTCTCAACGTCGCAAGTCCGTCGCCGTTTGACTAGAGCTTTTATACACATTTTTCACACAATCAAAGTATTTCTTGGCTATAAAACTCACCCAAAACCGACCTGGCATCATGCCAAGTAGAAGTAGCGCTGATTTCAAACAGGTACGCTTTACTGTTCATGCGGCAAAGCCGATTGATCTAGTAAATTCTCAGCTCTGTAGGACGGTGTTGCTGTTACGAATGACTCACTTCTTAAACTGTCGACTTGAATTTTTATCGACGTGCTTTTAACAGGGATACAGGCCTATTAAGTTTCACGTTTTGTTTTGCCATTTGCGTAAAATGTTACAGGGCATTACGATACTCGTTGATCCAATTTTTAACGGTAACAATAAATAGTTCATTATTGTCTCTTCGCCGCTTTGCAGAATGACGGCGCTTGATGATGTATTGCGGTTCGACGCGTTTTTGCTTCTTGTCATTTTCGGGAACACTCTAAGGAAATACGTAGGCCTATAACACTTTTTTTAGTGCCGGAGCTAAAGCATCGTAATTCAGAAAAAAATAACACGCCATGAGTATTTATCGCTCGAACTCTAACGATTATAACGTCGGCGAGATAGACAGATTATATATATATTGTGCGTGAGCTGACGAACGAAGCGGCGAATGACCGGACGAAGAACGGTCGAAGACCGGTGGAAGATATGAATTTAACCTGAATTAAGCTATTAGTTATTAAGATAGACAGTAGGAATATTACTCATTTTGCGCCCGTGTATCATCATTATTAGACCACATCGTAGAACTCCGTATGTAGATGCCGCCTATTGTCACCGACCGAGTAGCGTAGTCTGTCGGTTTGTCACCTAGAAAGCCCTGTAAAAACGGCTAAAGCGATCGAGATGCTGTTTGCGTCGAGGACTCGGGTGGGCCCAGAAAAACACCTGTTACATATAGCGGACCGCTTCGAGGTGAATACTGTATTGCGTTCATTCAATACAATACAGCCATCTATAGTTATACTGTTAGAATCAATTTAAAGTCTTTCCCCTGGAATGTACGCCGCGTACAAGGAACGTACTTCCCACATTTTCGGCAACGTCCGATGTCCGATATTGGGTAAACCACCACGTACGGCGCTGCAGCTGCCTGGCTGCCGACGTGCAAGAAAAGCAGACTGAATTGGAAACTAAATAAGTAAGTAACACGGCAGATAACGCTGGCATCACTCAGTCGCAGGCATACGTGACACTAGGTATATCGTCGAATGCAGCAACTAAACAGCTTGTGCGTCAGTAAATAAGTAAACAGTTGTGTCACCTATCGAGTACGCCGGTGGGAAACACTGTCTTCGAGCCTATATTGCAGTGTGTCTCCAGATACACTGAAACCCGTCTAGCTTTCTGTAGAAATGACAGCATAGTGTAGGCTATGTTTAGCTTATGCGCATCGATGCCGACTTGATCATAAACTCTGCTACTGTCGCGGCCTAGGATGTGACGTACTTTAGCCCAGGGTTGTTTCGTGCTCTTTCTCGTGTGACAGTTTCTTAGCATCGATGAGTTATATCGCCTTGCGTACACGTTTTGTGAGCGCATTATAGCTTCATCCAACCGCCCAGATCCCATCAGCCGATTCTTTCGCCGCAACATCGACTTGATAATCGGCATGACAAAGCGGGGGTTGACTGAAGTTACATAAATTTCTCTCTCTGGATGAAATTGATCACGTATAATGTACATTTCTTCATAGAATTTATCAAAGAAGAATACTTTTGCACTAAAGTGTAGCTACTGTAGCATATCCCGACTGGAGGAACATCAGGAGACTGGAAATTAGCATTAATGGCTGACTATTGAACAGAGCTTTAAACTGAGCGATATTTCACTGTCGACAACAGCTGTCGATTACATTCTTCATGAGTTGGAAGACTACAGTTGGAGAGTACTCGCGCAAGTGTGGTATGTTAAATTACAGTATTTTATTTACAAAGCACCATGACTGCAACAGAAAGACTAAGCTAAAAACACTGTTATCTGGTACCGGTAGTCAAGAAGAAGAAGAAATTGTAAGTCAAACAAAATGCAGTTGGAGACGGCAGACTTTGCTTCCTGTGCCGCCACCTGGCGAAATAGACGAAACATACGCGTCGTTTTTAATTCTGTCTAATTGGCTCTGCTGTGTGAAAACTTGACGTCATCCACAAAACTGGAATATACATAACGTATATTGTTGTCAGAGGAGGACAGAATCAAAGCCACGGGTAACATGTACAAAAAATTTGGTAAAATTTAGACTGTGGTTACTGGTTTCTGAGGTATGCAAGCTACAGACAGATCAACAGATACGCTGGTCGCAATCGCCTATACCTGCCCTGCCCCCCACCGGGGTGAAGTAATTAACCGATGCAAGAAATTGAAGTTCTTACTAGTGATACATTTTCTATATAAAATGTTGCAATAAGTATTAACTAGCTATTGTCATTTTGAACCACACATTTCCCTTGTGAATTTTATGCACGCGATTGCCTACACCCAATACTGCTTTTGTTTGTTTGTTTGTTTGTCTATTATTTTACGTTACGTTGCGTCGATGAGGAAAAATAAATAAAAAGATGGCTTATGTTGATAAACATTGAACAGAGTTTTGTTTGGCAATGATTGGTCTTGTTTTTGCGACTGCTTTCATTTTGAAATAATACAGGCGTCGAGGATGAACGACGAACAGTCTGCTTCAGTGTTGTCTGATACATCGCTTTCTGGTGTGCACTGCTTTTGTCATAATATTTTGACCGCATTGCAAATTAACAGAAGATCGATGTTTTCGCCTCTGGTATAGCCATGTTTGTGTTGAAAAGAGACGTGAAACTCCAACTGACTAACTTGCGTATTCATCCGGCAACCAGTTTTCTTCTTCTTCCAGATAGGTGCCAACTCGGAGGTCGAGCAATATCGCACCACGGTGATGGGTCCATGTGCACGACGCGGAAGCATTGATGCCAAACAGCAGAACAAACAAAGCGCATAAAAACAGTGCGGTGCACTGGATAAAAACGAGGCCGACAGGCGTCGTCTACATAAGTGTGATGGTGTACAGTTGAGCCTTGAAGCTGTCCGGCGGCAGCTGGCAGACATCAACAGGAAGTTCATTCCACAGGCAGACTGCACCATGACGCACATTTTTAATCTAGTGTACTTTGTCGTTGAATAGCGTTTCGTGTGGCCTTTGTAAAACTCGAAAAAATAAACCTGATCGTATATTATCCATATATAATCATTTCAACCACTTCTCTTCAGCCACTTTATCATCTCTTTTCAAGTAGAGTCCAGATCCAAGTACGTGAATATTTTCACGGGTGCCTGTTAGTGTCACTGTGCTCTGTTTACATTTGAACACCAATCCCAAAATCATTCATAGGTTGTTTCTTCTTCCAGTGAAGGTGCTGCCTCGATGATGAGCACTATTGCACCATTATTAACATACATGTAATAATGCAAAAGCATAACTGGGTGACGGTTTGGCATAGTGGTAATGCATTGGTCTCGATCAACGAGGTTAACTGATGCTGAGCCCGGTTAGTATGTATGTATGTATTTAATTTGCCAAATGCAGACAACAGATAAAGCCACAACAAAACAGCGTACACAGTGGCAGGACAGCAAGGCACAGCATGCACTAACAATTGCCCTAGTACTGGGATGGGTGACCGTGTTCAGGTTCGACTCCTGGAGGCGGCACTTTATTTCGGTATGTAATCAGCCACCCAGGTTGACTCAACCTTCTACCCTCCATGGGAAGCTAAAATCACCAGCCAAAAGGTGGTGATGCTGTGCAGCTGTGAAGATAACAGCAGGCCTGGCAGAAAGTAAAGGCAGCTTACTGCTGGGTGGATGACTTAAGTCACCTGCGGGCTGACTCCCTGTACACCGGGATCAGCTCTGGGCCCAACGCTCGGTAATGAGTATGGGAAGCCTTTACCTTTACGTTTTTATAACTGTGTATTTGTGATGCATACAAGCATATTGTAACTTGTTTTAGATGAGGACATAGCATCATTAAAGCGCAGAACTCATGAGCTGTTGGAGCAGCAGCGTGATAGTGAAGCTGCTTTTGCACAGCAGCGAGCCAAGTTCATGGAGCTGTTCAAACAGAAAGAAGGTTGCAAATTTAAAATATTTGCAGTAACAAAGAAACCTTAGCTGCTGGTTTTGCATTGTCATTTACTTGTGTACTGAACTGACACCCATTTATTGCCTCAAAACACGATGTTGTCAAAAAAAGATAAATATCACCATAGGCAACTGCAGTGTAACTGCAGTTTGTGGTAATGTGATGGACACATCATGTTATTGGTATTTTATATTATAAAAAAACGGCTCTAGTGATATAGTAATTTTGTTTAAGATGAAAAGATGTCTTTTAGTGTTCAGTTGCTACTACACCATTTTGAGGGTGGAGATATGGTCACTTCTTAGCTATGATTTTCTGTGGTATTAGAGCAGTTTCGACCAGTTATTTTCATGACATCACTATTGATTTTACCAGAAATTCAACTTGTATGCTCAGATTAGAATACATTACCTTAACCACTGACTTTTAGCCGTGTGTAATCTTGCTTCAAAAGTTGTGTTTTGGTTGTATAGAGGAGCTTCAGAGTACCCGAGAGCAGCTGACAAAGGCTGAAAATGAACGAGCAAATTTAGCAGCACAGGTGAAGAAATTGATGGCTGAGGTTGACGACGTGAAAACAGCTGCTGCCATTCAGGTAGTTGGCAAAGAAGATGAGATTGCCAAAGCACATCGACAACACGAGGAGGAATTAGCATCTTTTCAACAAATTATGGAAGGTATAGTAATTGATATTGATTCTTTGTTATAGCAATCATCAATTAGCACCTGAAACATTGAGTTATATTCACTTTAATTCTTGCTCTTTCTGTTTATGTGCAGAGTTATTTGTTGCACTAACAGATGCTGTTTCTCAAACGCGGCAGAGTGCTACGTCAAAGTACGAAGCGGAACATGTTCAGTGGTTGAAATATCAGGCTGAACTGGAAGCCGAAGTGCAGAAACTTCGTGCCAAACTGAATCATGATCGGTAATGCACATTTCTCATATTAGGTGGCTGACAATCAGGAGTGCTATCACTCTACTTGGAACTCAGTCATTGGGCATAGAAAAGATGAGGTCTATGGCTGGTCTCAGGAACGACATCCACAATAGAAAAATTTTGCCCAATTCACCCCTCACAGTCAAGAAGGTAACTGACTAACTTTGGTTTACTTGGAAAATGACTACTAAAGCAGTGTGCATATGGGTGACAAAATTTTATGGTAGTCAGTATTTCATGTGAAAATTTGCTGTCGGTGACATACTTGTTAGACCTGCTCATGTAGCCTAGTGGTCAAAGCACTCGGGTGCCATGTGCAGTAGTGTGTGATGCCCTCAGGAGCTGGGGTTCAAACCTCAGCTTGGCACGTCCGTCTACCAAAGAATTATTTCAAATAATTCCTATGCACATGATGAACAGGGAGATAATCCCAGCAGGAAAAAGAGGGTTTGACAGCGTCCTCTATAAACTGACTGTTGCTAACACCTTGATTGGCACCATCAAGGTTGTCAGTTGCGCAGTGTGAGACGAAGCAAATAGGCTTGGCTGGCGCACAGCGCCAGTCAGTGGCCAGCCACTGGGCTGAACGAGAGGGTGAGTTAGAAATTACCTGACAAGCTGTTTAACTCCTACTAATCCCATCTTCCCTGCACTCATGCACACATCTGCACACACCTACCAATTCTCTTTCTCTCCCTGGACCATTACGTGGTCTCAGCGCTTAGGTCCAGATGTATGCTAGACCTTTGCCCACAATAAAGAAAAAAAGAAGCAAGAAAGAAAGACATACTTGTTATTTTAGTATATGGCATTTATCAAAATCATGTGCTCTGCTTATTTTCTTCATGATTATTGTTCTTGGCATATGCTGTGGGAAGCTGTTGAGGCCTCAGTTGGCAATTGCTAGAGCCCACACCCACAGTTTTTCACAGGCCATAGAATTTTGAGCTGAGCCACAGAATTTGCCCTTTACCATGGAATATCCATGTTTCTGGGGAATTCTGCAGAATGTTATGAAAGGACCAATGTTGCCACTTTCTGGCATGCATTTCCTGACAAGCTATCAAAAATGGCAGTAATGGCAAACACATAATCGCCCTTCCAGCCGTCTTCATATATGTCAGCCTCTCCTTTTCCAGTCCTTTCTCAGCTGCGCCAGCGCCTGTTAATTGAAAGTTCTAGAGCTCGGTTTTGTTTGTATAATCAGTCATTGGGCTGATTTCCAGAGATTTAAGACTCATAAATGGGATAAGTCTGCTAACAGTTTAACTTAGTGTCATTTGTTTTATAAGCCTAGAGTGTCACTATCTACTCTGTACAGGCTCTGGGGCGGTAATGCACCCTGATTCATTTGTTGATTTTCAAACTTCACCGTGTCCGGATAAAAGTGCCACTATATTTTTGCTTTGCCAATTGCCAATTGATTTTCAAAATTCTTCATCGACAGACTTAGCAGTAAATTTGTAGTAAAGCGATAATAAAATATCCCACCACCCCTTAAGTGCATAGCTACACTATCTTGTGAAACGTTTGTGCTCAAAATGGCCATGCTCCAGAGCCGAGTGGAGCAAACACGTGCCGTGCCGCAAGGGTCGGTGCTTGGCCCACTGTCGTACGTGCTCTACACCGCCGAGCTGGAGCAGATTGTCGCGCGCCACGACCAACGTTAACATATGTACGCCGACGACTGCCAGGTGTACCTCAGCACGTCCGTTGATGGTGTCCCTCTGACAATCAGCAAGTTCGCAGCATGCATTGCGGACATCAACGCCTGGCTAAGTACGTGCAGACTTCGA
>Ga0209780_1004810_pt1 | contig 10505 bp, 6 predicted proteins | sample WorMetexBAHAMAS2_FD_187384 | JGI IMG/M metagenome (GOLD analysis project Ga0209780, IMG submission 187384) | Marine gutless worms symbiont microbial communities from Max Planck institute for Marine Microbiology, Germany - Inanidrilus exumae... | ecosystem: Host-associated > Annelida > Digestive... | reverse complement strand
GGTTTTAAGCTGGGAGTGAAAGAGAGAGAGAGAGGGAGGGAGTTATAAACGAGCAGAGTGGTGAATCAAAAGAGGAAGAAGTGATGAGTGAAGAAATAGGTGAGTCATAAATGGAGGAACTGGTTCCAGAATGAGGTTGACGAAGAGATAAAGGTAGCTGATTCCAGACAAGGTGAAGCATAACAAAAGGAGCGATCAGTTATTTAGCCTACGCGGCATGCATGCCCCGCGGACTATATCTCAGGATCTACTGGACCGATTTTCACTAAATTTTCACCATATGGTAGGTATTTGATCGTCGATTGCCGACGGCTCAAGGGACGTTGCCAAACACCTATTCATACACCATTAACGCGCAGTGAATGAACACTTATCATATACAGTGCATCGTGACTCGTAACGTTAAGTGTCCTTTTCGTTCAGCACACGCACTACCCACGCTACATTGCGTCCGCCTCCGGCTCGCTGCGCGCACTTTCTACGACGCCAAAGTCGGCGACCAAACACACCAAACCTACGTTTGATTGGCGTCGCGCTGATTAGCGCGGCATATCGGGCACCCCATTCTTATGCCCCTGACACGGCTTATGCCGACACATTTTGCCAAGCCTAATTTTCTATCTATTATTCGCAGATCGCGATAGGGCCTCTGCGACACTGGTGTCAGAAGTTGGATTAGTTTTGATGTCTGGTAGGCTAAATGATTGTGAATATCACTGTGAACGTGTGTTTGTGGTTTAGTGTTTGTGACTTAGAAGCAGGACTTTCAATACAATTTGAGTTCACACGGCCACAGTTACTCAGGACCAGTCCAGGCCTGGGCAGAAAAATATGCCCTTGCCAAATGGCCAGTCTGTAGCCCAGGTGTCTGTCAACAGGACTGATCTCGACAGTAGACCTACTAGTACCTCGGTCCACATCAGCGGTAATATAGACCTACAGTCAGCTGATGCCACTAGCGCTACTGTTACGCCTATCTCTGATGAAATGTTTAGGCCTTTGCCAACTTGCACTGCTAACCTTGATGTTGATTTGTTTGAGTGGTGTAGAAGGTCTTGTGCCTTGTTTGGTTAATGTGAATGTCCAGTAAATGGCTCTGATAATTGTGGCGATGATCATGTCAAAATTGTCTTTTGTCTTTAGCTGATTATCGCAGGTTGTTGCAGACTCGGCACGTACGTCGTACAGCCGGCCAGACTCAGGCGGTCCCGCATTAGGACGAAGGGAGATCGTGCGATCGTGACGTAGGCATACAACGTGCGCAAGATGACGTCAGCACTGCTGATGCTGACCGTGTTAACGACTTAATCGATGACGTCGTTGAGAACAAAAGCGCCGACGTTCTGCCGTTAGATAGTTCTTTATGTCTAATCCGAGCAATTCAGAGGTTAGCAAGATAGTTAACGACCAGCAGGCAGACGACATATCATCTGGTGCGTTTAGTTTTGCGAAGCTAAACAAAGGCGGCTATTTCAAGAAAAATGGCATATTATTTCACCGAATAAAAATACTTGATAATGTCGTCAAACGTTTAGTCGTGCCTAAGGGGCGACGTCAAGCGCTGCTAGAACTGGCTGTCGATCAAGCAGGGTGCCACTCAGGCATACGTCGTACGAAAGAACGAATCGGCTTGAGCTTTACGTGGCCCTCTCTCAACAAAGATGTGGTTGAATAATGTCGTAGTTGTGATATTTGTCAAAGAAGAGCTCCCATCACGTATCGTAATCGTGTTCCGATCGAAGACGGAGTAGTTTCGACCGAACCTGTTTGTTATGTTACGCTGTTTATTTAAATATGTATAACCTTCCATTAGTCACGCCGTGTCAGCCTATAGCTTTTAGTTAGTCTCTGTATTAGTCTGTTATATCAGTTCTTTTTGTGCGTTTCATGCTTTGTGTATTTCACTTGTATTTTATTTGTATATATCGCTGTAACAGTGTGCGAATGTCACATTGAAATAAAAGGCTACTTACTTACTTACTTAATAATAATAACAATAGTGCACTGTAGATGGTTGAGAGTGCACTGGCGACAGGCACCGGCGAACTGTGACCAACAGAGTCGACGACAACCTGCCTGGTTAGTGCACTGTGGTTTGGCCCGAGCCTACTCAGTATCGTTGACGGTTGACTAACACTCACTTTTATCAATCCAGACAGTGGTTTAACACACACGTAGTTTCCTCGGCGACACAATGCAATGTTTTCACATGACTGTCGCCGACAGCGCAACGCTTCAGCGCAGCATCACGACAACATTCGCCGCCGGCGAACGTCTCTTTCACTCCGGGGCGCTGCAGGTGCACGCCGAACCAGCAGCAGCAGCACAAAAGGCATTATCGTTTCTCGTGGTACGTGTGTGATGCAAAACTGACGTCTCTGCATGAAATTACCCGTCATCATCATCATCATCATCATCATCATCACCATGTGTCATTCGCGACGCACATTCTTCCGGACTCATCGCACTCGTGGCCTTTTGTTTTCTTTTTGGTTCTTTTTCGTCAATTTATACAGCTATATCATTAGGTCAGGCTTCAGCTTCTGGGCGCGGGTGACATGTATATCGTATCATATAGAATATCGTGCAAGTGAGCCGCGTAAGTTAACAAAAATTTAAATTAAGGCACAATAACGAACAACAAAGGCTGTAAAGGCTGTATTGAGTATGTTATTCGGTGGTTTTTTGGAGTCATATTGATTTATCACGGATGCGCTAAGGGGTGAACGAAATGCGTTGGACGGGGTGTGACTTCGCGCTGCAGTAAGATATCACGAGGTCTTTTGACGATGAGCAAAGTTCAGAACGCTAACGACTGGCGTCAACAGACGCAGTTGGTGTATTTTCGGCTAAAAATCGAGTGCAAAGTATACTGCATCAATTAAACAGAATGTTCCGTTGGTATGTATGTGGCTAATGCAACAGGAGTCGTCCGGCGGTGTCGGCGATGACATTAGTACTCATTAGCTTTTATCAAACTGGCTTCGAGGCCAAAATTTTGGCCTCGGTTTCGAGCATTGGCCTTTGTTTAACATCACTGGTTTAAATGCGTCCTCCTACTACGAGACCACATACGCATTGCTTCTGTTCGATCGTCCGTCCATCTGTCTGTCTCCGATGCAGTTTCAACATGTTTAGATGTTATCACTGTTATCAAGAACAGCTTCCGGTTCATTCGTCTGATTTTGATATTACAGTGAGGAGTAAAGCAATTCGCTACCCTCTCCTGTTGTTCATCGGAGCCGTATATCTTCAACTATGTGCGTATAACATAGTAAGATAAAATATACATTTCGCATGTAAGTGAAGTAAGCGAGTGCGGTTGGTTGCTCGAATGTTTGATTGTCTTAATCTGACAAATGCAAGCCGAGTACAGACGCCTCAGCCGTGACGCAACAATCGAATAGTTTGGAGATTATCTCATTAACTATGCATTCGTTTTGGCAGCCGCTGACGCCGCGCTAATAAAGATCATTCAGTATTTAATTTGCACGGCGCATGCGCACTGGCCCGTCTCTAATTCTGCAGTCACGCTGGAGCGGCAGGTGCGCCGGCTAGTGCGTATCTCGCTGTATCGATCAGCTATCAATCAGCGCGGTTCTCTACTCGAGAAAGGACATTCCACTCGGCCAGAGTCAAACTTTATCCTTGACGGTGGTCCGCGTCCATGGCAGTGCGCTGGCGGAAGAATACGCGGTGTCATCAACATTTAAGTCTGATGCTAGTCGAAATCTGATGATCGCAGTTACGGTCCAGTTGACATCAAAACGGTTGGTCGTATGGTTGTAGGCCGACACTGGTACAGAAGTCTGCTGATGACACCATGGCATCCCGTGCTCGCTGTGAGATAGATGAATGATACGTGTACAGGTAGCGGAATAAAACGTGACAGTTGCTGAAAGTGCTCCTCAGGCTAGCATATGATTTGTTTGCGTTATTCGTACAACAGAAAAACAACATATCAACTAATACAGAGCGTCGCGCGGGTCTCTCGGCGATAGCTGAGCTTTTTGTTTCGTACACCGCTGCAGACTCTCAATGCTTTTCAATGGGACAAACAACCCCCTAAAAATTGCCACTTCCCCTTCGAAATCGGGGCCCCAGAAACACTGACCCGTTTATAACACGTCGATGTTGGTTTATTAGATCATTAGTTTTCATCTGATTCAATCATGTCGCTTCGCTTGCCCTTCATTGCTTGTCTTAGTCGCTATTTTGCAAGCAAGTTGACGGAACAGTTTTTATAGTTCGCGGCGTATGTCTGTGAAGTAAATCGAGAGTGAAAATAATCTTACCGATCAGCTTGATGTTGCGTAGAGACTCGTCCAACATAATGTTCTCCATCTTCAGGTCTCTGTACATACGCAATATCGTAAGTAAGTAAGTAAGTGTGTAACACAATCTCTACAAGGAACAGCAAATAAGCAGCCAAAAATGCGCCTCTTCATGCTGTACCCGTACATGGAACGTTCATCAAATTCATTCATTTTTTGGGAAATTGTGTGTACCGTATATGCTCTGCGATTTTCCGTAAAATACCAGCAAACAACGGAGCCTCGATTTTACAGGGAGCATCATTTAAACTCGCTTAACGCATGATTTAGAAGCAGTAGAATAAACACACATGACTATTGTTTACTGATGCTCCATTGTTTTTCGATAGGACTGGATCATATCACTCATATCACATAAAACTTAGGGAGTATATCCCATGTTAAGAGAAATGTTCCTTCGTCTGTCTTAAAAAGTAAAAACCCTTTATGGTACCTTAGTTCACCCATATTTTGAGTATTGCAATATTGTGCGGGCAATTCATCGTTCCACTGCTCTATATTATCTACATCTTATTCAAAAAGGCTGTACGTATTATAACGCATTCAACCAGGAAAGCTCACACGGCCCCATTATTTTATAAACTGCAAATCCTACCAATTTTCAGTATATTACGATTTACAACTGGCCAATTCTATGTATTCTGCTACTCATGATCTGTTGCCGGCATATTTAACCAATATGTTCCAGGCGAATTCTAGCATTCATACACACAACACTAGATAAAAAGACAAAATTCATAAGTGAAGGCATAAATTACACTTAAGCAAATTTACTGTCTGTATTGCTGGCCCTTTATTGTGGAATGCATTACCGAATGATTTGATTACATTACCCAATATAAATATTTTTCGTAGCAATGGGGGCGCCAAATCGAGGTGGGTAGGTTCAAACGGCGATTTTGGACCAATATCTCGCTATATCTCAGAAACGGTGCAAGATAGGGACATGCTTACTACAGAACGGTAATATAAGAACTCGTACGTGATCTATCGATTGGTGCTATTTCCAGTGACCCTGAGTGACTCTAACTACCCAAACCACCCCATTGCGACATTTTCTATCGCCTTTCATATCTTCGTAGTGAGTGAAGATAGAGACTTCAAATTTGGTGGGTATAAATTGACGATGGCAAGTGCTAGCACATGGATGGCAAATCACCCTGAAAGGGTCGTGGATAGGTCACGTGAACCATTTACATTTTGTTGGTCACCAACCACATCTCTTGAACAACTGATTGTCTCAGGTGCTGTCAACTTAGTTGGACGGTCGGTGTGGTGAACTGGTGTCGGTCTCGGTCACCAGTTTATCACACTGACCGTGGCATCTGTGTACAACACGGTGAGCTTGATCGAGGCACTGCGTCGCGCGGGTCTGTCAGCGGCAGTGGAGACTTGTTATACGCCTGCTGGGCGTGAGGCATCTCCCACCCTGAAAATATGATCGTCCGAATGAAAAATCCACAGAGGCGGGACAAGGGGATTAAACGAACGGCTGGAAACGTAAGTCAATGTGGTCTATCCGAACTCCCACCCCGAGCTAGAACACTGGAAAACTTATCGGATACAGCACAGGGAGAGACAAGAGCATAAACTATCAGTCATATGACTGCTTTATGCATTCACATACTTGGTGCGGGGTCACAGAGCTCTGCAATATGTGTCTATCTCAGAAATCTCCATTCCTAATCCTTTCCACCAACTTCAAAGCTAGAGAGCTAGCTAGAAAGCTAAGAGCCATATTTCCAAGCGCGCTAAACCACTGTCGGTCAGGAATCGCCCTAGCGACGGATGGTAACGCACGGAGGCCTGCGGAACGGATCGACTCGCGACGCGGCAATAAACGGACCGTTTCGTGGAACGTGGCCCTGCAGGAGGACCGCTGGTTTACACACGACGGCGATGGATGAATTCGCTACTGAGACGACCACGACGCGATTGCGTCTCCAATTCGTTTCACTCTGCCTCCTGATTCATCGGCAATTATCGCCATTTGACATAGCACATACCATTTTCTGTTTTCCTTTTCATAGTTACTATGTCCATACCTTGTACGGTATCTGAGATATAGCATATTGGTAGAAAATCGCCAATTTTTTCTGTCCCACGTGTATTTTCGTGGGATCCCATTGGATTTTCACCACGATTTTTGGTGTCAGAAAATCACGGCGTTGGTTGCTTGATGACATATTCAGCCACTTTTTATAGAACAATGGTTTGTGATAGACGGACAGACAGATAGACAGACATACGGACGAGCAAACGCGTTCGATTGTGCACAGCTGATTTTCACTACAACGGTAATACGAAACATGCCGCCAAAAAAATATCTGATCTCGAATCACTGGACTTTGTCATCAGGCGTCTTTTCATAAAACTATTTAGGACTAACAACCTAGATACTTTCGGACAATATCAGCATTTTTTAAAATTTAGAATTGTTGTCCAGTGCGACAGTTATCAATAAAGCCGCCAAATTTCAGTCGTATTTTGATTCAATAGTATTAACTTATTGTGCCATTGACAAACCGCTGCTTCTTTTTGATAACCTTTTTGTTAGATAAGTTATCTTTTCTTTAATTTTATGTGATATTGATTTATTTCGTTTAATCGTACTGTACATAACCACCACTTGCTGGTGGCGAATGAACGATCCGAGCCTGCAACTTCCACGAAGAACAGTCAACTATCCACATCGTTGTTGTGATCTCATCGCAGTAAAAGTAGATTCAAAACCAGCAACATATGGCTAAATCGAAAACGTTAATATCGAAGCATTTTCAACACAGTTTCTCAGATAACACTTTTTTACCTCTGAGGCTCCAAAAGACAGCTTTAGGCCCGTCGGGTTATTTTACGACGGTCTAGGCCTAGGGCCTTTAGTTCAGATGCAGTCAGTTCTATAGACATGGCAATGATGCACAAATGCACAGCCAGTAGAATAGAAATGGATTCCGGAATTGCCACCGAAGGGGGCATATCGTTTCGCCGCCATCGGGACGATATATCTTGTGTTGCATTAAGCCCATAAGCTAGTTGATAAGCACGTTGCACCGTTTCTTCTGAGCTAATCGGTTTTTGTTTTTAGTTTTTCCTTAATTTTTGTTTCTGTGCTGAGCGCTAGACTAAGCTGGCCATTTTGTCAGCTTTTGAGCGCACGTAAATATAGGGGCCTATCGTATCGTATCGTATCGTATAAGATACAGATGCCTTTATAGCTTATTAAATTTTAAAGACTGCAGAAAGCATTATTTAACTAAAATACATAGTGTATATGGAGTATAGTGATTATCGACAGCAGAATGACATATAAGTAAATCAGAATACGACATTATTCGGAGACAACCTGTGCCATTTTTACAGTTTTCTGAAAACATGTACTGAAACAGAGAAAGAAAGAAAGAAAGTATGTGTGCACGATACATCTATTCAGATAGCATGGCGCAAAGGACAGGACATCGGTCACTTTGTATCTAAAACTGCCAGTCTATAGTTGCCTCAACTTCGCCAAAAACACTCTTTCATCGTCAGACACGGCAGCACATTTGGCGATCCTACATTTTGGAGGTCACAGTTGGTTTGGACCAAAACATTGCATGGAATCTCCGTGGTAAACTTTTTCCATGGAAATTTTACGTTGGAAAAATATTTTTTTTAAACTCCATTGAGACTCCATGGAATACCACGTGGAATACTGCATGGATAACAGGCAAGTCAATGGGCCTACTGCACGTGTCAGTAACGTTCAGAGATATTGAAATCCAGTTGTTTAAGGAGAGCAATGATCGAACAGTACTCCACCCGTCGTCGTCAACTAATGTACTCAACATTAATAGTATTGTTCCATGGTAATTCCGTGGAATATTTCACATGGAATCCCATGCAGTCTCCACGGAGTTTTCATATGTCTTTCCTACGTGAACTGCCATGGAAAAGTTTTCCATTAAAATTCATGGAATGTTTTCCATGGAGTATATGGTCCAAACCAACTAAAACCTCCAAAATACAGGATCGCCGAAATTTTTAAAATAAAATGGTCACTGAAGTTCCCGCCACACCTTAAACGTGTCGCTACACTACCTTGTGAAATATTTGGCGCCTTTTTGAGTAGCGGTGGCCAATAACGTTGTTGTTTGCGTTTCGTTATCCCGTATATAGTATGTAGTTCGAATATAAGCGGAGCGGAACAACGCAAAGGACGGACGGCTGCTGGAAGTCTGACGCAATTCCTTTTTTTCAATCTTGTGCGGTTGTCGCGTCAGTACGACGTGTGCGGTCTCTGTCGCGGCCTTAATCAGCCGTACACAAGCCGCCATCCGGCGTTCACCCCGCGACGGACGCAGTTGCCGTGGCCACGAGTGACTGCATACAGAGGACAGATGTCGAGCGTCGCACGAACGACTGGCGTCGGTACTCAGTCGGCCCCGCATCGTCGTCAATCCCATGAGCAGCGTCCAGTGTACCCTGGCTGAGTGTTCCGACCACCCATGGTGAGACGTCGTGGTAGCTGGCACGTGCCCTGCGCTCGGACACCATGGATTCAACTGTGAAATGTCTACCACGGCACGGCGATGCTGAAGCGTGAGATTATCGGTGTATCGGCTGTCAGAAACGTACGATCGATTTGTGATCATCATCATCATCATCATCATCGCCAATACAGTTGTCACTCTTTGACCCATTTTAGCTCAGTGTTTCAAAACAGCTATACTAATTCAGGGACTCAACGCCAGGCTTGCTAACTGACCATTTTAGTTTTGACTTTCTGGCACTCTGGCGCTCAACCTTCCTTTATCGTTGTCCCCATTTTGGAACTCTCAGCCAAAATGGGTTAACCACACACTGATTTCACCGATACAATCGCACTGAACGAGGCACTGCGGGGCACTTAAAAAGTTAAAACTCTGCTGATCTGTCTCGTTTTACGTGGCCGTGATAAACATTGTTTTAGCTGTGATATTTATGCTTAAAATGTGTACTGTACAGACAATGACAATGCATTGGCATTTCAAATATTAACCATTTTGGCCAGAGTTCCAAAATGGGAATAGTGACTAAGGAATTCGATGGCTAACCGACCATTTTTAGTTTCTGACTATCTGGCACTCTGGCGCTCAGGGTTGAGCGCCAGAGTGCCAGATAGTCAGAAACTAAAAATGGTCGGTTGGTCAGCCTTGCGTTGAATACCTAAATTAGTGTAGCTATTCTGGGAACACTGAGCTAAATGGGTTAAACAACCGGACTTTACATAGACACCGGGTTAGTTATGCCTCTAAAAAGAAAAAAATCGCTCGCCTATGTACGACGATTTATTTGTGAAGTTTATACAGCGGACGGTTGTGCCTCCAAAACAGTGGATGAACTGAGAACATCGGCGACAGGGAAAGACTAGACGAAGACAACGAGACACGGGTGGAACAGTAGCAGTAGAGTTTGCGCAGTTGAACTGTTTCAATGATGGTTGTAACACGTGAATAATCACGTTCCAAATATTCATAAAAGGAAACAAAACTTCAGACAATGTCAACAGTTTTTTTTTCAGTTTTGAATGGCAGAAAACTATAAGTTACTAACAGGTCTGTTGAAATCGAGTCTTTATTTCACGTAAGTTGTAACAATTCAGTGTGCCACTGTAATGTCTATTGTTTTCATTATTATTTTAAGTTATATCATTCACATTGTTTGCCTTGTTTGTCAGTCATTAGTGAAATAAAGATTATCGATAATAAAAACATGTAAATCTGTATTCACCAACTAGTGGTAGTCAGAAAACATAGTAACACAAAATATAAATACAAACAAAGCGAAAGCAGAAAAGAAACGAACAAATAACGATGGAATCGTACGTGGAGTATCATACGTCTTTAGCAGTTATTGCGGCGGCACCTCATTCCAGAAAACGTCCATGTGGTCCCACGTCCAGACGGCGCCGGACATGGGACACGGGACTCGGATCAATAGAGCGAACCGGGTGCGCGCCGACGGGCAGTCGTGTCCAGAGCGGCCGGCGGCCAACTACCCTCCAGGCAGGCCGCCGGCAATGGCGCCCGCGCGACGCATACCTATAAACCGACGGGCGGGCGAGCGGTCGACGACGTGGGCCGGTAACGACTCGGTCGGTGCCAACGAGAGGCGATAGACTGGACGCGACGGACGGACGGAAGGGTCACAGTA
>Ga0209780_1004809_pt1 | contig 10505 bp, 9 predicted proteins | sample WorMetexBAHAMAS2_FD_187384 | JGI IMG/M metagenome (GOLD analysis project Ga0209780, IMG submission 187384) | Marine gutless worms symbiont microbial communities from Max Planck institute for Marine Microbiology, Germany - Inanidrilus exumae... | ecosystem: Host-associated > Annelida > Digestive... | reverse complement strand
CTATTGGGGGGCCCTACTGGAAATATTGGTAATTCTAACACTGACGGTGCCCTCAAGCGTCACTGACGCAATAGGCATTGAAGCCACCGATGTTTATGGCGTCCGTCAGTGATACAGACGGAGGCGTTGCGCTGTGACGCTGTTAGGTGGCCGACTACGTGTCTCACGCACAGATAACTCGCGTCACGACGGCAAACAACGGCTTGTATGTGGTTCTCGGAGCGGTTGACGGCAGCGTCGTCGTGCTGGTCGTTGTCGACCCACAACAGCACGCACCTGCTACCGACCTGCTACACTCGCTGCCCTGCAGACAGACCGACGACGACGACGACCTTTCGGAGTCCAAGTCGGTGCAGGCCATGAGCAGTCTATTCACGGCGGTCGCCACACGACGTCTGTATGCAGTTACACGACCGTCACTCACTGAAAACAAACTGTGACGGCCACTAGCTTACTGAGCACATTGTTTTAGTAGGCCTACACTCTCTTTCTTTCCTGTCCCACAGACAGCATCTGAGATATGATGATCGTCTGGAGGTTAGGATTGTCCGATTGCCTTCACACACAAACTTGTCATCATCTACGTGTAAGTATACCCGTGCTACCGCAAGCCGATAGAAGCCTGCTGGTATATTTTGAGACCAGCCTTTCTGCAGCGTAACTGATTTTTTTTCGGCATATTGCAGTAACCTATGCGTGTATGGCGGCCCCTGTTCGGCCTAACATGCTGAACATGGCTAAATCTGCCTGTGTATTGTGTACTACAGTTAAAATAAAGCCGGTCTCAAATGTCCGTCCGAACGTACGTCCACAAAGTTTCTTCTATTTCAATGAAATTTGGTATGTAGGTAGAGGTCGACGAGTGATGCACGACGGTATGCAGTATGACCCGATTAAGGTCAAGGTCACGAGCCTTTCAAAGTTGGAAATCCGGCCACAATATCTAAATTTGATCCGGCCGAATTTGTGATATTCGGCCTAGTTTTTGTGTCACGTGACTTTGAAGTTGGCACAAACGTCAGTTGCGAAGAGTCGACCGCCAATCCCCGTATGGGGCTAATAATCCACACATGCCGATAGGCAAGGTGTGGATATATCGGTTACTGTTTGTTTTTTTGTGTGGGTTTTAATTAGTGCTTCACCCACGTCGGTATGGCAGCGCTACACGTTTAATATTATAAATGTGTAGCACTGCCAGCCAGCTGTGCTATGCTGTAGCCTATCAGTATAAACCTGCTTGATTGAGTTAAGGTTTTATGTACCACCCGACACAAAATAGGTCATTTCGGAAACTTCTTCCCACCCAATCTCTTGGCTTCGTACTGACCTCCGGCCTGGAAACGAAACGGAGTAGTTAGATAAGTCAGAAAGTAAACCAGTAAGGAAGTAAAATAAGTAAAAAAGAAAGCATAAGGAAAGAAAAAGGAAGAAAGTGAAGTGTGGAAGAAAGTGAAGTAAACAGCGAAATCAACACATGAATCACGGCGCATTACCGACCTAGAGCAATCACATTCAGGAACCAAGTAAGCATTTTTCATAATCTCCGAATGCTTTAAACTTTTGAGCATGTCGTTATTTTGCAGTAGAGCACATGCGTGTGAACAATACAGAACACACAATAAACCTGTGAAAACATTATCACTGTATTTGCCTGATCACTGCCTTGACTTGTTGTCAACTAAGCACGTATAGAAATCGACAAACTAATATCAACTAGAAAACATAGGCAGTCAAATAACCATGCGTACCCACGCCGGGTGCACCCCTGTGACCTTGACCTTTTAACCTCAGGGTCAATGCATGCCGAGCGACTGCTATAGAGTATATGTGTGCCAAGTTTGGTGTTGATACTCAAGCCGTTTTCGTTTTAGAGCGCGGACAAACAAACAAACAGACAGACAGACGCGACTGAACACCCTACCCACGCCGGCGGCTATACAGCCGGCGTGGGTGTTTAGTCTCACATCACTCTGTATTCTTCCGCCATCAAGTGTACGTGTCATGCTTACTGCTCCTAGCATCACGTCAGTTCATTGGAGACAGCAACTGACATCAACACACGAGCTTCTGGCATGTCAAGACCATGACGTGAGGGGCATGGAAATACGACGATATCCGAACAGTACTTACAATACAATACAATTACAATACAACATTATTTTATTGAGGAAGCTGTAAGGACGCAACTTGACATATTCACTGTGTAACAATGACAACACAGACACTGCATTCAGGTGGTCCTTACACTCAGTACACATATACACCACAGATCTTCTGCCACACAGAATAATCGCGATAATATCAAAGTGATGCTGTTACAAATGGCTGCTATTTGACACGTGACTAAAAATATGACTCGAGCTGTCACAGCTAACTCAACATGACATAATCAATCAACGGCATGTCACGAGTGTAACTCAATCGACCGCAGCACAATGCGAAACAGTGCAGCATTGACGCCATCTGCAACGACAACATCGACAACACACTGCAATCCATCCAACGCATGCGATAACAACAACGGAAGACGTTTATAACTGATTCCCACTGCTAAAACCAACGAACGGCAATACTTCCTGGTGGTGTCCAATTCGTCCAATTTTGAGCTTCTGGGGTAACAAAGTTACCGGAAATGGGAGATTCCCTGCCCAGGACGTCGATGAACCACCATGCAAAATTTGACGCCGCTAGCTTTATCCTTGGCAGAGAAATCCGTAACCGTACACACACACACATACACCAAAAAACCCAGTAAACACTATATCCACACCTTGCCATCGGCATGTGTGGATAATAACTGATTGCCACTGTTACAACCAAATAATAAAGTAGACGTGCTGCATGTCCGATTAACTGAGTTGCATGCAGCACACAAAAACCTGCCAGACAATCATAAGAATCTCGGTGATTTAGTAATAATGAGTTAGTAATTAGGGCTGTTAACGATTAAGGATTTCCTTGATGTTAAGCTTTCAATAATTAACAACTAATTAATTGTTATTTTTATTGTTCACTTCACACACTCAGTCCACAGATTTCGACCAGTCTTTGAGACTGACTAACTTCTTCACACTCCACACTCTACAGTTACAGAATCGCAGAATCATCCATTTTTATTGTCGACAATAATAACACACACAAATTTCCATGCAACTACGTACCAAACTGACGTCAGTAAATAAGCAACTTGCTTATTTGTGTGCTTTATAGTTTTTTAAAATATATTTTTTGCATACGTTTGTACGACCTTTGTTATAGACAAGAACACAATTTTCTTCTACGAGAGCACACGTGGAGACCTACTTCTCTGTCCGAGTTCCAAAAACTGCTGAAATCACATTAATTTGGTGTTGATTTTAACATTTGTTAACTGTTATTTGTTTCAAGCTCATAGGCACTGACTCCGTAATGCACCTGTGTTCTACTCTCTGCAATAGGCGCACTATAAATTTCCACATGATGAAGACGATGTCATTTCGATGACTGCAAACTGCTCAACGCAGTGACCCATTTGTCATATTGGACACTTTAATCATTTGTTCTTTGCACTGCACCTCACTGCACTGTTCAACTTTCATTCTGTGATTCAGCAGAAGACTATAACAGCATTTTACAGTGCAGCACACACAGAAAAAAAAACAGTACTTTTTAGATCGAAGGTTACCTGGAATAGTCTCCAAGATAAAACTAGCGTGATCTTTGAAGTTTTGCACCACCTTACATACACAGAATATGCAGCACTAATTAACACAGTTCAGAAGGCACTCAATTAGTTCCATAAAGCGTGCATTCAGAATTTACTTACGACCAGCACCCAATACACTATTTTGTGATTGGCTAGATAACACAATTCCAAAAACATCTGGCAAGACCGGCACGCTGGGTAAGCAGCATCTCCATCTGTGAAGTGCTGGTGAACGTTCCCGGTTCTGAAAATGAAGACCTGACGCCTGGTGTCTGATGATGGCGTTGTTGACAGTAGTTAGGTATGATGCAAGATGCTGAAAATGGCAGTTAGGCAGTCAGACCACCGGCTGTTGTCCAGTCTCCCATCTTATACAAGAGAGACGGCTCCACTTCTTTGGACATGTGGCGCGTGCTGACTTTCAGCAGGATCACCATCGGGTTATTGAGGCGTCGCTCCGGCCGCCCAGTCATTGGAGGTGACCTTGCGGACGCCCACATTCCACCTGGCTGAGGGGATTAATTCTGATGTGCAGTCAGTTAACATTGGGATAATTAAGCCTGGAGAAAAACCAGTGACCGTACACGCCCCTGAAGAGAGAAAAGAGAAGAGTTCTGGGTAAGGTATCCCTATTTCTACTATAATGTCATTACGTCGAAAGTAGCTCCAATTTCAATAAACATCTTCATCCACTAAGCCGTCTGAACACAAATCACCCAAGGACCATACAAAATTCAAATGTTTCACACGACCTTGGCCTTCAGTGTCATTTTGTGTTCACAGCAATTTTCGTGTTCTGACACTAGTTGATAATCACTAAAAATACTACCAAAATCGCTGATTATCTAGTCTCAGCTCTGATCATGAAAGCAAAAATCAAAGGGGGCATTAAACTCCAGATTTAGTGGACCCCGAAATCTAATTTATCCGTGTCAAGGTCAATCTAATTCCAAATTTAACAACTTTTTGAGAAATCCTGTTGGCTGGCACAGAGTGAATGACAAACGGAAGCAATAGCAAACTTCTAGCTTCACAGAGCTGACAATGAACGTAAAGTAACTCAGTCCAGTGTAGTCTGCCAGCGGTAGCACAGTGTACAGAAAAAAAACAAAAATAAACAGAACAAAATCTAGGATACTCACATTATCAGTAACCAAAATATGAATGCCAGATGGTCCTTGAAGATAAAGTTCAAGTATCTGAGTGGGCAGAATATCATACAGACATGCTAACTTCTCACGTAGATGATATTCAGTCATGCTGTCCAGATACAGCGCGTGATACACTGCATCCGATACACATCACATCACACCAAATAATTATTTACATAATACTTAACAGTTATTATCAACACACTACATAGATAGTCTGGGACTCTATAGAGGACTATATCAATTTCACATTATCTTGCATGAAATATTTAAAATAAAAACATGTTTACCATTTCTTATTGAGTACATTAATTAAATATCAGGATCACATTTAACAGATATTAATAATTTAAGTTCCGGTCATACCTACCAGTCGCCCAATCTATGTACGCATGGTACTCATATAATAATTCCTCAATTATTAGTAACAATCTGCACATTCCTAAAGAATTAGCCCCATACGGGACTGACGGTCGACTACTACTCACTGCCAACTTCAAAGTCACGTGACACAAAAACTAGCATAAAAATAAAAAATCCGGCCCAGATAAGCTTTAGGTATTGTGCCCTAATTTAAGAATCCGTCGTCCCCATTATAAATGGGAGAGGAGATAGCCGTTGAAAATGGCCGAATTTCCGACTTTAATGGGCTCGTGACCTTGACCTTGAATCGGGTCATACTGCATACCGTCATGCATCACTCGTCGACCTCTACCTACATACCAAATTTCATTGAAATCGAAGAAACTTTTTGTGGACGGACGGACGGACGGACCCACTTTATGTCGGACCCACTTTTATTAGGTCGACTCGGAGGAGTCGACCTAAAAATGTTAAGAGGTCTTCACAGGTCAAAATATATCATTCTGTACAGTGCGTTACAGTACTTTTATGACAGTGTCCAGCTTGCAACAAGGTCAGAAATCACTATAATAATCTTTTCAGCTTTCAAACGTTTCAGAGCCATCTTATTAAAAAATTAATTACAATAACAATGAAAATCAAACACAGTAACTTGTGTAGTTCTGCAAACTGCACTCTAAACTCTGTTAAATCTATAACTTACAATGACACGGGAAACAGAAAGTTTTACCTTCTCGTTGGGCAAGCTCTGCATTCTGAATGCGCTGCTTCTTGTTGACAAACAAAGGTGCCGCGACTTCGTCATCATCACCGTTATCGTCACTGTCAGGCATTTGCCGTTTTGGCGCCGAGCATGTCTGCGACGCAGTCTCTCGTTTCTCCACTGCAACGGCAACAGCAGCGAACGACAGAGCGGACGACGGCGGACGACTGCTTGACACCACCTCCACCGCATTCGTTGTGACGGAGTTTGATCTCGGCAACTCACTCCCACCAGACTTTGTGCTCTGTTGCACCGCTGCATTTGCACTGTCTGTCCTTACTGCAGCACTGCTCTGTGACGTGGCTTTGAAAACAACAGGATCGACAGAAAACAGTGAAGTGGGACTCGGTGTTGATGATCGACTAGATAACTTGACAGGAGCTTGACTGAAGCCCATCGAGGCAGATTCATGCCATGACACTTTACTTTGACCTTTGCATGCACAGACATATAAACACATTCGCAACTTGTAACAATAAAGCCTTCTACATTTTAAAAATTTCACAATGGGCGAAGTCACAAATTAGATCAGCCTTTCGCTGAGCGTTTTGCTGAGCGAAATCGTTAATCCGAACACCCAAATTCGATCTCAGCGGGTAGTTTGGATTTGCGAATCGCTCGGTCTTTAGCTGAGCTATTCGCTGAGCAAAAGAACTCTATGACGAGATCACGAACTTGCTGATCTGTAAGCCACAACGCTAGCCAGTCACTTTCTGTCGTTGCACACCCAATACGCAACAACTTCGGCCTTCTTTCTACGCACTTGTTGCGGCCAGGTACCAGCTGCAATCGCAGCAGCTGCTATTTATTGCCATATTTGTTTATTTGTTTACTTTTCGCTAATCCAGAAACTGAACTCGATTTTTGCTCAATGATTCTGTTTCTTAATCCTCTAAAGATTAGCTATCTATTTATATTGCTTAACTTTCGCTGAGACCGAATTGTTTGAATTAACTTTGGACTAAGCGGTTTCGAATTACCGCTCAGCGCTCAGCGAATCGCTCAGCGGTACGTTTAGTGGTCCTAGTGGTGGCGTTGCTGCTTAGGCCACTCTAAAAATACCATGTGATGATGACGATGATGATGACGTTCTGACTGAGCGATTCGCTCAGTCTGAATTCGAATATTGAGGTCATTTTTTGGATTAGCGATCACTCAGACCGAAGTTTTCGCTCAGCGATTCACTCAGTGAAAGGCTGATGTAATTTGTGACCTCGCCCATGTTAGACTATAGACTGCCTGTACAATTACAGCGGTGCAAACATTTGTAGTACAGTGCACTACTGTTAAAGACAAGGAAGTAAGAGTACTGCAACTAGGCCTGGTACATTTATGCAGTTTTTATATACATGTAACATGTACATTTTTTTTAGTTTTACAGCAAAAACCAGCAGTCAGCAGTTTTCTTTAGTTTTGGCTTTATGTGAATGTCAGTAGCAGCATTGGATAGGGAATTGGGCAGTGAGGGAGGTAGGGTGGCGATTTTACGTTATAAAGATTGTCGTAGGCCTAATGGGCAGAGTTGGGTACGTGTGCTGCCTGATGTTGTTAAGGTGAGCTGTTTAGAGCAGTGCAGTTGTTGATGTCACCCACGCAGGCTTCTATTGCCATTTTACAGATGAACTAGCATTAATCAGTCTGCCTTGAATCTCTTCCTCCACCTGTTCTGAAGGAGAAACCTTTTGCAGTAATTGACACTGGTTTTTATGGGCTTGATGCCCTTCTGTCATGCACCCAACAATGTCAAACATGGTCAAAGCACTGAACTGAGCTCAAAGCACTGACGCCAGTCAGGGATAATCACTGAATGGCCTCGGGCTTTTTATTCATTTGTCACCCGACAATGTCAGCGAAGGCTTTATGTTTTCAGGCTGCTCATCCATCTGTCCATTCATTTGTCCTTCCAGTCATATTATTACCACAGTACCTCATGAGTGGCTTGAGCAATCTTGATGAAACTTACAGGGAATATTCACTAGCTCCTACTGATGACCTGTTTAGATTTTGGATCAAGGTCACAGCAGGCCATTGAGGTGGCGAAGGCATCCACGTTGACGGTGGGGTGTCGAAGTCTTATCTTCTGGTTTGATACATGAACTGAACTGACAGTTGAGGAAGGGGGCATCATGATGCCTTTGTGCCAAATCATTTGAGATTCTTTTAAGGGCTGACTTAAGTTAGAGGCAAACATTTAAAAAGTCTCAAAATGTTATATTTCACACATATGGCAAAAGGGTTGCCTTGGCTGCAGTGACAATTTGTAACAAAAATGTTGATATTTTGTTGTGAATGTTGTGATGTGTGTAACTATGTATATTTGGTTCAGGCGTGGAAAGCACGGCTTGCAGGCTATGAAGAAGCAGCAAAGCTATTTCAGACAACTGATGATGAAAAAAGCCCAGAATTTTCAAAGTACCTGGGTCTGATTAAAAAGTTTGTTATTGACAATAATGCTGTTGCACAAGAGAAGGGTCTTGAAGCAGCATTGGCATATGTAGAAAATGCTGCTGCAGCTGGAAAGTAAGTCCTGTTTGTTAACTTTCAGCAATTGTGCATTATAAGTGGCCTCTTGCATCAGTTACTAGTAATGCTGTGACATCTCTGTGTTTTATTAAATGATCCATTCGGATATTGTTTTGATATTGATTTTTAGAATATATTTAGAAATCAGACAGTGACAGTGATAACATGTCATCAGCCAAGTACAGCGGTAGAGCTATGAGAGTGTCCTCTGTTATGTGCACATGTATGCATTGTTGCTACTGCTGCTGCTGCTGCAGTGGAAGACAATGGGCGACTTTAACTTTTATTTAAACATAAGTTTTAGACTGATGTTTTACCCAAAAGTCCGGTTTTAAACTAATACTCAAATTAACTTTGGTTTTAAACTAGTCTAAAATTTAAGTCGTAGACTTAAGTCTAAGACTTAATTTTTGGACTTAAGTCTTAGACAAAGTTTGGCACACACATTTGATGATTCGGTCTATTTAGTACGTCTGGCAGTGTAATTCCCCAACACAAAAACGTGCAATATCGTTTTCCTTAGGTTTCGTGGATTATAGCGACTCTTTATAGATGTCATGTAAATTAAATATTTAATATTGTTTGCTTCTCTAATCCAAGAAGTAAAATGGATTTGGTTTTAGTTAAACTAGAGATTTAGCAGTACTGCCTATGTAAATGCATACATAAGTTTAGTTATATACTGGATTGTTCAGATTAACTTTGGTTTAAGACCAAACTTAGGTTTTAGACTTAAGTCTAAAACTGAACTAAGCTGTCACTTTACTTTTGCATACTGGTACTAATTAGGTCAGCAGTTATATGTGACTGTGGCCTATGGGTGATTCTGGGCAGTCATTGCAGGGTGCGAAAAATGCAATACACATCCCTGTGTTGACATGTTGGTCTGCTTTTCTTCCAACCGTTTCTTGTAATTAATACGGCATATCAGTGTTTTTTGACGTGTTGGCCTGTGCTGTTGATAGGACTGCAGGTGAAGTGTGCTCTGGTATCGTGAACAAATGTCTCAACCAGCGTGCCAGAACTAAAGATCTTGGCATGGCGATATTGATGATGTACATTGAGATTGAAAAGCAGGACATAGTTCAGGTATAGTGAACTCTGGCTAATATAACCCATTCACTTCCAAACTGCAAGTCTGTAGTTCCTCGGCACAAGTTTCCCATCAAATCACAGATTTGTAGATTTTGCGATAATCCCAACATGTAAATGGCGTAAAATTTGTAGTGTATATGCTGTAGATTTGGCTTTACAAGTCGCCACTCAGCAGCCAATTTCACACGTTGGCTTCTGGTTATTAGCATAGATTTACGGTAAAAAAGACCCTGCTTTTTTGTTAGTATCTCTATCGTAACCAGGACTGTTAAACTATGTTTTATGTTACAGTTCAGTCATCGTTCTGCCAGTTTTTATTTAAGTATGTTTAATTTGTGACATTTGTGGAAGCTCTGTCTTCCATGCTTTCAGTTCTAATTGTCTGGTTTTCAGCATACAATTGTGCTGGAGCCTGCAGTGCACCTCGATTTATTTGTTGGTTTTTGTGCTGTATAAATTGTTTGCTTGCTTAATTAACTCACTGCTAACTTAGTTTCTTCCTTACTTATTTACGTCTTTGAGAATAAGCCCATTCCATTTTTAGCGAACGTGATACTTACGTTCACGTTCGCTATATGCTATCGGCCGTCCGTTTGTCTGTCGTCTCTCTGTCTGTCGTCTGTCTGTTGTCTGTGACGTTGGTGCACCCTACTCAGGCGGTTGGACTTTTCGGCAATTTTTTTTCACCATACGATAGCCCAGGGACTCTACTTTTCTGGTGCCAAAAATCGTTGGTGGGGGACGCCCCTTTCCCCCTAAAATTTTTGTTCAAAGTGACCGACCCCCTTTCAAATAGCAAAATTTCGACCTATATCGGCTCATAGCGCCTCAACCGTGATAGCTAGCGAAAAAAGTTCAATTAGCACTTATAGGAAGTCGACCACGCGCTTTCCAACGAGCCATAGATGAACCGTTTACGTTACCC